>Ga0302286_10002089_pt1 | contig 14151 bp, 14 predicted proteins | sample III_Fen_E2_3_FD_198765 | JGI IMG/M metagenome (GOLD analysis project Ga0302286, IMG submission 198765) | Peat permafrost microbial communities from Stordalen Mire near Abisko, Sweden - III_Fen_E2_3 | ecosystem: Environmental > Terrestrial > Soil > Wetlands > Permafrost | place: Sweden: Abisko...
TGCATATCGTTATTGCTATAATGCTTGTCACCAGTTTCGATAGTCACCCTGGCCATCCCTGGCTTTATTGGCTGCAGCTTATCCTGCTTGTTCATCTTCTCGAAATTGCCACGTACATTGCGTCCAGTTAAAGCAACAACGGCCGCCGGAGGGAGTGTCCACGCAATAACTTTTGCAGCTCTCCAAGCTTCCGCCTTCAGAGCTTCCCTGGACTTGTTGATGGTTGGATTCGATGGCATAGTTTTAGGTTTCCGTGCCCGCACTGCTCTTATGGCGGCTTGCAGACCATCCTTGTCCAAGATCGCCCTTGTTTTGTCAGAGAGAGCAGCGCTCTTGGACATCTTATCTTCAATTGGGATATCGATAACAATGCGACCTGGCTTTGCATTTCCGTTCGGATCACGTAGTTTATGGAGATCTCCCTTCAGGTCCCTGTTGATTGCGATACCGATACCAGCCGGTATCGCTGCATTCATCATGGACTGTTTGGCAGAGCCAATGATATTATCCTGAAATTCTTGGCTTTTCACGAATCTGGTCACAGCTTGGCGAATCTTGGTGCGCTCATGCCATGGAGACCTTGCAAGCTTCTCTGCCTCAAGATCGGCATCGCTTGCGTGCCGATGGGTGTCATTATCGGCCATATGCTTGATAGCGATGCGATTTGCGAGTTGCTTTGGAGTATAGTTCCTATCATCAGATCTATCGTTTGAATTATCCTTGTTCATGGATTTACGCAATGTTTGTCTGAGTTCGTCATTATCCTTGCGTCTGAAATATTCATCGGCAGCCAATTGCATGCCAAATGCGCCTGTTGTGAAGGCAAGTCCCTGACCAAGACCACCGATAATATTGTGGATGGAGTCATTCTGTGGAGTTGGCTTTGGATTCTTTAAATCCTCAGTCATCTTTTCAGATACCTTGCGCAGTTCTTCACGATCTGGCGGTTTGGGCATTACATTTTCCTTAGTATAGTTTTTAGCAAATCTACGCGCAAAATCTTCCCTTTTAGCGTTGAATGCTTCTGGATTTGTTTTTTTGATATCATTTCCAATATATTTCATCCACTGGTCGAAGGCGCCTTTGAAGTTTTGTTCGTATTTATTGGAATATTTATTAACATCCTCGCCCCACTTCTTAGCAATCTTAAATGCAATATCATTTTCGTTTGCAAGGGCTTGCCTGGCTCTATCGTTTAACTTCTTCGTTGGCAAGAGGGTGCCTTTCTGGATATTGGATTCAAAGTGATTTAGGCTTCCCTTGAAACCATTTTCAAGAGAATTAAGGGCCCATTTCACAGGCGGAAGTTTTCCGGCTACTTGGGTTAGGCCTTTCACGGCACCTTTGAAAGCAACATTTCCTGCATGCCGAAAACCTTTATTCGCCACAGCTTTTGCGCCCAATCCAAGTGTTGTTCCGCCAACTAGAAATGGGAGGTACTTCATTACACCCAGCTCTTTATCCTTTTCTCTTTCTTCGCGCTCCTTGTCTTTATCGCGTGAATATGAAGAAAAAGATGCGGCTTGCTTTATAATATTGGGTGTCTTCATGGATTCGATTGGTCTCACACTTGGTACCATGATTGGCTTATTCAGTATGCTCTTAGCCTTAGATACACCAGTTTGTGCTGCATCAATTCCAGCCGGAGCATACATAGCGACGTTCAAAAGTTTCCCAGCAACTCCGGCTTCTTTTAGAATCTCCTCACAGTACGCCTCATATTCCTCAGGTGCAGATATTTTCTCTACCTGCCTCAGTTTATCCAACAGTTCTCGAGTCATTATTTCTTCCCCCATATTTTATCTAGAAAGGCGTCCCCTCCTAAGAAGGAACGCCTTTCAGAAAGGAATTCTGCTGATAACCTATATGCCTGGATTATTCGTCAAAGAGACCCAGGTCCATGGCGACCTTCAGGACCGCATCTTCGATGACAGCTGCTTCGTTCATGACTTCATCGGCAGCCTGCTTCATCATTTCAGACTCTTCCAGGTACTGCTCAAGGCGGCCCACTATTTCACTGGCGGTCTTGTTGTGCTTTTTCTTGGATCCAGCGATAGCGGCATATGTGCCACCACCGATGCCGGCTGCGGCTGCAGCAGTAGCTCCGCGAGCGCCCCAAACCTTCTTGCGAAGGGGGTTGATGAAGTTTTCATTCATTTTCTTCTGGGACTCTTTGGCAGCTCTGGGGCGGGCCTTCGCCAGATGGTCAGCCTTGGTCTGCTTGGCTATTGCCTTGTATTCGCCGAGTGTGCGGCCCATGTCATCCTTGGTCTTGCCAAGAAGAGCATCCTTATACTTTCCAGCAGTCCTCTTAACACCGCCGCCACGAACCCATGCGGGAACACCCTTTGCCCTGCCCATGGCATCCTGCGCTGTATATTTCGCTGCGAAAGCAGCACGATCAGCGGCGCCCATGCCCGCGATTTTTTCCATAACCATTTCGTCGATGGCAGCAGCTTCGGCGCTGATGTCTTCATCGTCACCGTCTTCGTCGCCGTCTTCGTCCTCGTCGCCGTCTTCGTCAGCGCCGTCTTCGTATTCGCCTTCGTCGCCCTCATCACCTTCATCAGATTCGTCGGCAACTTCATCTTCCTGATCATCTTCCTCAGCAGCTTCGGCCAAAATGTTGCCAGCTACCTTTTCGATAAGTTCATCATATTTGCCAGCCATGATTTTATTCCTCCTCGATATTTTGGTATTTTATTGACATTGCTTTACTTCATCAATGATACAACAGAAAAAAGGAAAATGCAACTGCTCAAGAACTACTCAAGGATAGATGCAATCTTTTCTTTTTTCGCTGTTGCCGCCTCTACAGCGCTCTGACTTTGCTGGACTTTCTTCGCCATCTGAACCAGATCCTTGTAACCCTTGATGAGCTTCTTGTTCGTCTTCACATTCGGTAGTTCCTTGTTGGAATTGTTCTGATCCTCACGCGCTTGCTTGAGAAGTGAATGTTTTCCAAGGGAAAGACCCTTCTCTTGCTGCAAGAAATCCACAGGCTGCAGGTTAATGGAGAATGATTCATGCAGGTGCCGCTCTTCAACCAAGCTGGCGATCTTTTCAGTGGTGGCCTTGATAATCGGGTACTGATACTTGATCTGGAGCTCTGCATCGTTGCAGATCTTTGTGAAGATCTCAACTGCATCATGGCCCAACTTCTCATACCCAATCAGGGCATCTGCCATGCAATCAAGGTCTGAACCATGTTCAAGGAAAGCTGCTTCGTATTCACTGTAAACCGCCGCTACTTTATCTGCGAGGGTTCTGCGAAGATACTCTTCCCGTGGAACTCTCTTGTCTTCCGCGAGTCCGGATGTGTCATGTGTCGTGTAATTGAGGAAGCTTAATTTGTCACCATCATCCTCAAACATGTTTGCTTTTTTGTCCATTTTAGTTTCTACACCTCCAACGTCAGGCTCCTTCACCGGCTGCTGATTTGCTTTAGCGTTGTTGCCCATCAAGTCTTTTATCTTGGGAAGTTCAGCGATAACGAACTTAACCTCCCGATTCGGCTTGCCTTTTGACTTCTCATATTCTGTGAGGTAAACTTCGCTGTTAACTTCTTCAATGATACGGCTGATCTGTTCGGATGAAAGATTGTTCTTCTGAGCTATGTTTGCAATTAATGTATTGAGGTCCATTTGGTGACCAAAATAATCCTTCAGAATCTGATTAGCCCACGCCTCAACCTTTGCAGCAAAAGCGCCCCTCATTTTTGACTTAGTCATGGGGGAGTCAACACTGACAGGAGAAACATCCTGTACCTTCATATCTTTCAAAGCATCGAGCATAGATAATGGCATTTCGCTCACCTCTCATCAATTATACTGTCAATTATCCGCAAAGGCAATAGCGCCTACCTCGATACGGCCCCGGCGAAACCGTATTGTGAAGCGCCGCCGGCCGGCTTAATCAAAGAAGCCGTATATGCATACACGCCAGCATGCATACCATCATCCGGAGAACTTGCAGGGTGAGAGTAGTACATCTCTTCACTTCTGGTTATTAGGATATTTTGTCCTGCTTTTGGACGCATGGATTTATATTCCGTCTGCTCAGCCAGATGGTGTTCATAAAGAAATTCGATCTCCTCTTTGCTTGCACCCGGCCAGACAACTCGCATTTCTTTATGGGCAGTCACGTATTCATGAATGGTTCTTGTTCTGTTGACGACCCAGTGCGATTTCTGCGAATCATATATTCTGAGTTGCCCAAGACTACTGGAATAGAACATGGCATCAAAACGCTCTTTAAAGAGATTCTTCAATTGCTGATTTGACTGAAAGCCGTGACCATAGTCAGCGATGCAATATCCGACATGAAATATTGTCATTAAGCGAGCAATGTCGCGAACCTGGTAATCTCTCTCATTCTCTTCCTTAGTGTGATACTTGTGGGTGTACAGAAGTTGCCATTGCCCTTCCTTATTATATGCGCCAATATAAACGACTGTGTAGGAGCGCTCTCCAGTGCCCCAGTCAACACCCATAAAGATGGGAACGTTATTAAAATATCCTTGAGGCTGAGACATCATTTTCAAATCATTTGCTGAAATATATGCAAGTAATGTCGGAGGGAATGGCTTTTCTGCGTTTTCATAACTAAGACCCAATACCTCATTGAATAGCCTCTGCTTATCATAGGTATTAACCTTTGCAAAAACTTCCTCCACCGGCATGGCTGGAGACATAAGCTGATTGATATGGAATCCCCATGTCTCCGAAGATTCATTGAGTTTGAACCAACGTCCAAACTCAGATATGATTTCAGCAGTGAGCGGCTTTCTGCATTTTGAATTTCTGCATAGGTAAGCATGCTCTGTGATATTCTCTAATCCAAGAATCTGGTCCCGGTTACACGCCGGGCAGCGGATGATCCACTCGCATTGATTGCTTCGATTCCAGAGTTCCTGAATTGTATTGGAGAACGTCTTTGGCGTGCCGGCAAACCACCGGGACATAATGCCGGGGCCTAGGTCATGTGCGTGGGCCTGGCACTCCTGGACAACAGGGATAGCATCGATATCAATATCCTGAATTTCATCTCCGTATGTGTTGTTGACAGAAAGACCACGCATATTGTCGCCTAGGCCGTAACAGTGTCTAAGATATATCAATGATCCATTTGAGAAAGATTTATTGAAGACATTCTGCTTGTCTGCAGATCGGATGAATGTTCTCTTGATAACGTCGGCCTGAGAATATACAAACAGGCGCCCGAGTCTATCTTCGGAGAACATCTTCACCTGTTCATTTAATGGTGCATAATATAGACTCCTAACGAATGGCGTGAGAAGCGTATCGTCTGCAATTTTAACTGAAAAGGTTGTAGACTTTTCAACCTGGCGGGCCGTCTTCAATAGGCCATTGGTAATGTCAGCATCGTGAATGAAGCGATAGTATTTTCTATTTTTGAGCCGCAATGGCCTACCGTCCAGCAGATATGTGGCTTCTGCAAAAATCGAAGGGACGATAACATTCCTCATAAGAGGCTTGCCGTCCTTTTGGTTTTCATATTTCTGATTGACCCGTTTTGACTTCAATTCGCTGTATTGCTCGTCAGCACTAGAAGCCATGGCTTGCGCTTCTTCATTCGCCTGCTGGTTTAAAGCTTCTTCTTCTTTTATCCTCTGGTATTCCTCTTCAGCGTATTTTTCGAGGAATTCTTTGGTTTTTTTACTCACGAAGGCCACCTCTTCCAGACTTATTATACAATGAAGTAAAAATCAATCCAAGTATAAGTAAGAAAAGGAGGTAATGCAGTTGATAATCAAGATAGATATTCCATATGAAACCGTTATGAAAAATCTTGATTTGCTCACACAGGCAGAGAAAAAGGTAATTTGTATCGTATTCGGAATCAATCGTGACAAAATCACAGATGTCGAAAAAATATCAGATGAGGCTGGATTGCCTCTTTATACTACTGAGAATCTGTTGTCGTCAGCAATTTCAAAACTAAAAAGAGTGCAAGACTGAAGGGTAATCCTTCAGTCTATTATTGACATTGGCTTCATAATGATATACATTTGATTGGTAAAACACTGCTCATATTGAGGGGGTTACGATATGTTTTTCACTGCCACCGCAAGGTATACTTTAATGGCTCAGATAACAAAATATGTCAATGACGCCATAGCGACTGTAATGTCGCAGGTCGATAAGGTTATCGATAGGAACAACAAGGGTATTGAATCTCGCATGCGTCTCTTGCTGCGGAATGAGATCGAGAAGTCGGAAACAAGAACTCGTGATCGTATCCTGTCAGTGTCTCAAAACCTGATGAAGGAAATATCTTCTGTTGGGATGGAAGATATTTCCAAAAAGACAGACACCCAACTACCATCAACATCCATACTTGGAGAATCAGTACGCATCACGCAGGGTGACAGCAAGGTGTGGATTCTTCAAAAAGTAGTCGCATATGGCCAGTCCTCCACTACGATGATCAAGATCGGGGATCAGGGACAGCCGGAAGAGGTCACCGTCGTGAGCACATTCTTTATTGACGAGGATGGCAAAAAGGTGTCTGTTTATCCAGAGATTGATATTCCTACCGGTATCGAAATTTTGAACTGAGGTGGCATCTATGGCATCCGACGTAACAATGATGATTGGTATCCCGGGATCTGGAAAGTCCACCTGGGCGGCAGATATGATGGAACAAGATACAGTGCGGATTAATCGTGATGAGATCCGCATGCAAGTATTTGGAGTTGAGTTTGATAAGCAATTTGAAGTTCAGGTAAAGATCATAGCGCTGGATAGGTACAGGAAAGCACTCGAGGATAAAAAGTTCATTATCCTCGATAATTGCAACCTTACGAAGTCACAGCGTTATGAGTGGATTGCTATCGCAAAAGAATACGGTGCATCCATTACTGCTGTCTATATGGATATCGATTACAAAGAAGCATTTGCCCGGCAGCACAATCGTGAAAGGCAAGTTCCACAAGATGTAATAAGAAGTATGTATATCGCATTGGAATCGCCTATGAAATCCGAGGGGTTTGGTGATATAATAAGAGTTGACAGCACAGGGAGCTGGAAACACTTATAAGCTGTACTAAACGGCGGAAAGAGGTTTTATGTCCAGAGACATAAGATTCTCTAGAGGAGATTTCATTGTTGTAAGAAATCCAAACAGCGGCGGTTGTTATTGGACCGTCGTGAATCTTAAACCACCCGAAGATGCCCCTTCACCAGAAATATATCATTGTCACATCCCTGGTGATAACGACTTCTCAATAGCTAAGATGATTGCGACACGAGCCGCCAGAATGGTCAATGGCAGAGAACATAGTTGGCCATTCCATTACCCAAGGCGATTACAACAAGGATTAAGCAAAGTATTATACGGGGATTTTGAAATCTATAAGAAGTTTTATCCAAAGAAGAAGAAAAAACGGTATAAGGAATAAAAGAGGAGCAAATTGCTCCTCTTAAATTTTATGGAGGGGAAAGCATGAAAAATATGCAATTCAAAGTCATGGCGCGTGACCTCACTCCCGAGGCACAGGCTCGTCTTCTCGGCACCCTTGGAATCGGTGAACTCAGTGATGGCAACTTTGACGAGGTTCCTCTTGTTGTAATTGAAGGGCGTCCAGATGAGAAGCCAAAGCCATTATATCTGATGGATATATCATGCTGCATAGTTGTACCGGTGGAGGCTGCAAATGAGGAAGAAGCTCGTCGGATTGCAATGAGTGCGGATTCTTCTGAATTACTTGCACTTTGCTCGGAATTAAAAGATGGCCGCGAAATTCTCGGTAGTAGAGCAATTGATTCTGATTGCCCAGAAGCAATCAAGTATGTAAAGGGAATGCCACTCAACCTTGAGAGTACAATTGCCAGTTCGGAATTTGATGTTGATAAGATTAGGGATGCAATTACAGAAGAGCAGCGGCGCTGGAAGTGGGATAATGTAATGTTCTACTCTGCCGAAAAGGTGTATGCTATGGCTTATGAAATTGGCCTAAGGCATGAAATAATATATCTCTTTGAGGACATCGAAGGAAGTTTCAATGTGGAAGAATTCGCAAAATATGATACGGGCAATGGGCTTTGCAAAGAAGATCCGCCTGAATGGCTGATCGCCCATATGGCCATGAATATGAATCTTCTGGAGTGCTTCGTGGATTGGGCTACCAACGACCACAAATTCATCGTGGATGTCACCAATCAAGAAAGGACCAGGGACACTTTTATTAAGTTCCTTGATTCATATGTCCGGGAGGAGCTTCCGGAGAGAGCAACATATAAATCTGCAAAGGAGGGACAATATGCAAGACAGTGAGGTTATTATCACGCCTGAAGATGCGAAGCTTATAGACATTAATCTTGAGGCTCGCAGCGAGGACAATGACATAATTATCGATGGTTCAATTATGTCAAGAACTACCCGTCTTAAAATAAGGGGCGGAGCAATCGACATCGTAGCGCTATCGTTGGCCAAGGCCGTGGACAACATCAGAGTTGCGCGTGAAGTAAAGTCACTAGGTGATGAATAAAAATAGGGACCCCGGATGGGGGTCCCTATTCCTTTTTTATTCATTCGTCTGTCTCTTCTTCTCCTCCAGGAATCATACCAATCTCATCCAATCCAAGGATTCCTTCAGCATCTTCATCGCCCCCGGGCGGATTGACTAGCTTTACATCTTGCTCGTCATAAGCCTCATCCACACGAGCCTTATATAGCTGCAAGAGTTCTGTCTGTGAATGCTTGTCTTCATTGCCAGAGTCGTCATGCTTTTTGAGAGCCTCCAGCTTATCTGCTGCCATAGCCAGAATCCTGACTGTCTTAAATATTGGTTCCACGACGTCGCGGTCCTGACTCCTATCAAGTTGCTTGAACCGGTTGTGTGTACGATGCAGTACATCAAGGAATATTTGTTCTATAGATTCATTCTCAGTGCGGAGTTGTCCATTTACAGACTCACTGAACAACATGTTCAATGTTTTGATGCTATCCTCAAGCTCCCTGATCCTATCGTTAGTCTGTCGCCTTATGAGCGCCCTTTCGCTGGCCTCCATCTCATTATCGCTGGCGATGACCTCAATGAAACTTTCCAGGGATGTCTTCTCGGACTCTAGGGCTTGTATCTTTTCATCGAAACCTTTGGTGCGCAGATTGAAGAATACTTTCTTATAATAGGAAACATCCCCATCAGTAATCGGTATTTTGAGTTCTGTTCTGGCGTAAGCGCTGATTCTGGCATCTGGAACGTTCTCTAAAACGAACTTATCAATCAGGTAGCGCTTCTCGCTCATTAGAATCTTTTCAGGAACTGTTCCCCTGAAATTCGGTGTCTTGATAATTCGATTGCCATTTTCATCTTCGGGGATGTTGGCTACCGTACCATAAAACCCCAAAACTTCATGAGACCAGCATTCTTCAATATCCATCTCTTGAACAAATTTGCAAAAAGAAACCTGGTCCTCCAGAGATCTATCGAGCTCTAGCCGGAACTTCAACAAGTAATTAACAAAATCACCTTTAATGTTATCAGTTCGGAGAAGTTTATTCTTATAATCTGAATAAAGTTTTCCGAGTCCAAGCGTCTTAATTACAGGATCCATGACGGCAAAATAATAAGCTTTCAGCGCCTTCTCATGAGGCGCTGAAAGAGCTAGTCGCTGTAGTTCATTTTTTATCTGCCTCGGAGAGTATCTCTTTGAAAGCAGATATCTAATATATTTGGCATGCGGCTTACTATCAATGATGTTGATGGTGTTCTGTATACGACCATCAAGAACGGTTACCGCAACCTTTTGAGAGTCTTGATTCTTTGGATTTGGCCCCTTATGCGTTCTGGTACTCATGGACAACCATCCTCCCGTTGTCCTTACATGATATCACGCAGGATTTCTTTTGCAAGAGTCTCTACGTCCTCTTCACTTAAATCAACAGAAACCTTATCGAAATCATGAAGGATGTCGGCACATGCATACACCGATTGCTGCTCATCAGGCTTCTTCCCTATAAACTGCGATCCAACACCTACGCCGAGTGCGCCTACGCCTGCACCTGTTCCGAATGCTTTTACCTTGTCGGTAAAGGAGGCAGGTTTCTTTGGCTTCTTTCCAGGTGCTGCCGGGGCCGCGCCGGTTGCGCCGGCCGCCGGGGCTGGAGTCGCTAAAGACTGTGGAGCCGCTGCCGGTGCTGCTGCCGGGGCCGCTGCGGGAGTTGGTGTAGCTGCCGCTGCCGGGGCTGCTGCGGGGGCGGGTTTTCCGACATTGCCTTTATCCAGCTTGGCCTTATCTTTCAGGTCTTTAACGCCAGCCTTAAAAGTTCCTTTTGCAGCTTTAACGTCCTGTTTAAGGGTTGCGCCTATTGCTTTGCGAGCACCGGCTGATTCAGCACTCCGACCAATGGCTTTTCCCATATTGATAAGCACATTGGCGTTCTTTTCCATAATCTCCTGAGAAATTTTCTCAAAATCTTCTTCAGATAATGAGGCCGCCAAAACATCCATATAACCAAGCATGTCTGTGCAAGAAACATCGCTTGCAGCCTTATCCGCCTGATTATTGTCGTATGCATGCATACCCAATGCACCCGCGCCGACACCAACCGCACCGGGGACCACCCATTCAGGCATCTTCTTCTTGACAGCGCCGGCTGCACCAGCAGCTTGCTCTTTAGGTATCATTGTATTCATGAGCCATTCACTTTCTGGTCTTTGCGCAGGAAGTCCAGAACCAGCCCGTCTTCCGGCTGCTGTATCAGAATGGGTATTTACTCCGCCTGGGGTGGTGAAGTCTGTATTTGGTTTCGGTGTTGTAGCGAGACCAGTTTTGGGCTTTCCAGCATTTCTTCCCGCCGCCGTGTTGGATTGGGTATTCACTCCATCCGGGGTAGTAAATCCCTTCTCTTTCGGAATAGTAGCCAGCGCCGTACTTGGAGGAGTTGGCGCAACCGGTTTTGGAGGATTCATGAACTTCTTAGTCTGAGTTCCAAGGTCCTTCATCTTATCTGCGACGCCGGAGGCCTGGCCCTTTACTGTCTTACCAAGTTCGCCAAGCGAACTCTTCAAACCTTTGGCGCCATCAACACCTTCTGCAAGGGTCTTTGCGCCTACACCTTTTGAAAGTGCTGAACCAACACCCTTCAATGCAGGAGCGACAGATCTGCCGGCACCGCGCAATATTTGACCTGCGCCAGTTCCAAAAGCCTTGAGGCCACTCCAAATAGCGCCAAGTGGCAGAGCTTCTTTTTCCATCATCTCTTCTGCGAATTTCTCAAATTCCTCAGTAAGCAATGTTGACTCAAGTTTCTCTAAATCCATCAAAGCGTCTCTATATGTGTAATTCATTGTTTGCACCTCTTCCGCAGCATATTCTCTGGATTATCATACCACAATCTCAAAACAGGCGCAATTTTCATTTCATAATCAGAAAAACCGTATAAGTAATAAAACAATGAGGAGGTGCTGTTATGGCATCGGTTCTTTTTATTGAGGCGAAAGAAGAAAAAAAAGGTAACAATAGGCTTGAAGTTTCAGGTACCTATAAAGACAATTCATTTCGCATTTTACTCAACAGCAGTGGTCTCGATCTTATTATGGACTCATTTGTTCGCGCACTTCAGCGCAACGTGCTTTCCAAACCGGGCGGAGTGGCTGAAGTTGCTTCTGCTCTCCACCAGTTTCAATCACACTCTGAGGACGGAATCGTTTATAAGAGTTGACAGCAAGTCGTAAAAATGGTATAACATTATCGCGGGTTAGAGCAGTCTGGTAGCTCGTCGGGTTCATAACCCGAAGGTTCGGAGGTTCAAATCCTTCACCCGCAACCAATCAAAAGGACCCCAAAAATGGGGTCCTTTCACTTTACTTTTTTTTGGCCATCATCGAGCGAATCCACCAGTATGTCCCTGGAATATCTTCTGGCCGGGCATGCGGCATTGACTGCTCAATGACTGCTGCAGTTTTCTTCATTTCCTTTTGCTGAGCAAGAAGATCTTTTCGATCTTGATTATATGCATTTAAGGTATAAAGGCCCGTCAATCCTAAACCTGCAGGGATCAGAATCTTTTGTGAATTCTTGAAAGATGAAAGAGCATCTTTAAAGGCCGGTGTTTTTGTGGCTGCCTTAATTCCATCCATAGTCTTCTTATAGCCATCACGTCTGAAGCTATGCCCGATGTTCTTCATTGTATCGCCGAGACTTGCCTCTCCACCACGCTGCATTTCATTAATAACATTGTGCAATCGGGTGTGTGCTTCAGGCGTATGATTATAACTCTCCAGGCTCTCTTTCAATTTTGCTATATCTTCTGGAGTATGCAACTTGGAATGTCCACCAAGCGCAGTGCCTGCCAATCCGACAGTAAGCGCTCCAGCCATATTCGCAACCAGGTCCTGTCCTATATTAAGACCCATATCAATGGCATTTACCTTTCCTACAGTCTTCTTGGTTTTATATGGATCATGTTTGCTTTCATCTGGCCTCATAGCCCTTGCTTCTTTTAGGAACTCAATAATTTCTGTGGCAGTCTTTTGCTTGAATTTAACTTGATTCATTTTAACTCCTCCAACTGTGGATTGTTTTGTGGTATAATGCTTTTTACTCAGTTCATTATAATCGATTTGACTCATACCTGCAATTAAAGACGGAAATGGAAAAAAAAGGAAAATGGCTATGACACAAGATATAAAATAGGAAAGGCAGATGGTTTCTATGAAGCGCAAATAGAACCGCTTTTTTCGTTTCTAAAATTTCCAAAATAAAGAAAGGAGCACTCTCACCCATGTGCGACACTACACTCGACATTCAGAAGCTGGTCCCCGGCGACAAAGCCAAAGTCATTGACGCAGGTGGCTTTGATCTCAACAGATGGCTCAAAAACAGAACCGTGTTGATTCTGTCCCCTAAAGACTTCCAGGACGACTCTATCAAGATAACGGGATGCAAGGGCGTTGAACGCGCCGACCTCCTTGAGCCCGATTGTGAGTACTTGCTCGCGCAAGTTGAGGAAACTGGCGACATTGGCATCATTCGTCAGGCCGGCAGCCGCTCCATAAGATATCAGAATCCTGCCCAATACGAGATCATTGAAAAAGAATTACCCGACATCAAGCCGGAATTTAGGGCTGCTCAGCATGTTGTCCCAATGGGCGGCACACAGATTGAGATCCCGAAGAAATATCAGAACGTACAAATACTGATGGCTGCTCTTCCGATTGTCGAATATTTCACAAGTGGTCCTGTTACCGTAGCAAAATACTACGGATTCGATGGCAAGCTCCATATCAGGAAGATAAGGTGCCAAGCCAACAACGTGCAGGACGTAGAGCTTGGTAAGGAAATCTTGTTCTACAAGATACTTCAGAAGGAAGCGCGGCGCTATCGGGAGAATGTACTCTACAAGAAGATTGTGGATTGCCCTGTGCCCGCCCTTACAGCGCCCTCTGTCACTGCAGTAGAAATCGATACCTGCGCGGCACCACTTACCCCAATCACCGAAGCAACCTTCCTCGGCATCGACGGCCCTCACTCTGTAAAGGATGGATTTGGAGGCTAACATGGGACTAAGCGCACTTAACTGGGCTCCTCACTTGGATGTGGGGAGCCCATTCTCGTCCTATAAGGTCGTGGATAAAAAGACCTTAAACTTCTTTGAGGTGGGCGTAAACTCGAACAAATACTACACCATTGAACTTCATGAGGGAGCTAATGGTGTCTATAGGATTTTCTCTGAATACGGAAGGCTTGGGGTAACGTCCACAAAACAGGTGCGTGGCAACTCTGGCATCTCTGCAAGTCTGGCTCGCTCGGAATTCAGTGCAATCGTCCATGAAAAGACCAAGAAGGGATACGTGGAGATCGAGCTGGCACAGAGTTCCACTGGCAGCGCCGAAGCCCAGAAGATGATTGACGCCAATGAAGTCATTGCTGCCCCAACTACCATTAAAGCAGAAAACCGGAGCAATCTTGAGCCTGAGGTCCGGAAGTTCGTGCAACACATCTTCGATGAAAGCGGAGCAGCCCTTTCTTCATTCATTAATGGTCAGGCCACACTAGACCAGAAAGCTCCGCTTGGTAAGCTCAGTAATAAACAAATCGGCATGGGCCGGGCAGCGCTTGAGGAGATTGCGAAGTCCATCAAGATACATGATGCTCCAATGATTCAGAGTTTATCGGAGCA
>Ga0302286_10002091_pt1 | contig 14143 bp, 10 predicted proteins | sample III_Fen_E2_3_FD_198765 | JGI IMG/M metagenome (GOLD analysis project Ga0302286, IMG submission 198765) | Peat permafrost microbial communities from Stordalen Mire near Abisko, Sweden - III_Fen_E2_3 | ecosystem: Environmental > Terrestrial > Soil > Wetlands > Permafrost | place: Sweden: Abisko...
CAGGTATTCCTTGTTGTGTTTTATAGGAATGAGCGCCAAGACCAATAGTAAGGGTACGGTTAAAACCAGTTTTCTCAGTTTACGTTTCTGAAAGATGACCGGAACTGCTTCCTGATGTTCAATTTTAAATTCCGGTTTGGGTATTTGCCTTTGATAAAGCTTTTCGTAGGAGAAATTTTGTAATCCATAGGAATCGACCAAAAGATTTTGTTTCAGCTGTGGCTCAAAAAGAAGATTCTCTCTCGAATCGTAATGTAAATAACCCACTCCTTCAAAATAGACATTGCGGTTTCGTTCCAGTTGGGCTAAAGTTTCTTCTACAAAGGTTTCTAATTTTTGTTTGGCGCTGAAGTAATTGGTCCCTTCGCTGTCAGCGATGTAATTAATAAGCAATCCATCATTGGAGATCAGCTTGTTGTTGAAGGCTATTTCTTTGTTGGGTGGAAAGAACTGATTATTTTCGATTGCTGCCGGTTTGTAATTGGCAACAAATCCACCGAATTCAGGAATGATTACACAATCATTCAGCAACAAAAGCTCTTTTAGGTATTGATTAATTTCCACGCTATACTTGTTTGAACCTCAAAAGTAAAAAAAAATCTCAATGCTTCAAGGCAAAGTTTTCAACATTTTGCCTCTTTTTATTGTAAAGCAAACTTAATATATATCTTAGACAAAAGAAAACCATATAATTCCTAAATTTGTGGCCCGACAGAACTATAATTCGTCATATGAAACAAATTTTGGTAACCGGAGGTACCGGATACATTGGCTCTCATACTACAGTCGAACTTCAAAAGGCAGGATATGAAGTAATTATTGTTGATAACCTTTCAAATTCAAGCATAGAAGTTTTGGACGGTATCGAAAAGATTACAGGCATACGTCCAGTCTTCGAGCAGTTCGATCTGACAGAAAAGGACAGGGTGGATGCATTTTTTGCAAAATATTCTAAAATTGGGGCCATTATCCATTTTGCAGCATCAAAAGCAGTGGGAGAGTCGGTTGACAAACCATTGTTGTATTATAGAAACAACTTGTTATCGCTAATCAATATTCTTGAATGTCAGTTGAAGTACGGAGTTTCGAATATTGTCTTTTCCTCATCCTGCACGGTTTATGGTCAGCCAGACATTCTTCCTGTTACTGAAAAAACTCCGCGAAAGGATGCTGAATCGCCTTATGGAAATACAAAAAGGGTGAATGAAGATATTTTACAAGACACTATCTCGGCCAACCCACAGATCAAGGGTATTGCCCTTCGGTATTTTAACCCGGTAGGGGCCCATCCAACTGCCCTGATCGGCGAACTGCCTCTGGGAGTACCAGCCAATCTGGTTCCGTTCATCACACAAACTGCTGCAGGTTTGCGTGACGAATTGAAGGTTTTTGGCGACGATTACGATACGGTCGATGGCTCTGCAGTTCGCGATTATATCAACGTAGTCGATCTGGCAAAAGCTCATGTGGTGGCGGTGAATCGTTTGCTTGGGAATAAGAATAAATCAGGATACGAAATATTCAATCTTGGAACTGGCAATGGCGTGTCAGTTCTTGAGGCAATTTATGCATTTGAAAAGGCCTCCGGGATGAAACTGAACTATAAGATTGTAGGCCGAAGGGCTGGCGACATCGAAAAAATATGGGCAGATACAAAGCTGGCCAACGAAGAGCTGGGTTGGACCGCTGAATCAGGATTGGAAGAAACTATGCTTTCGGCCTGGCTTTGGGAAAAGCGGGTGAGACAGATTGATTGAGAATAGTGTAATTAAAAGTAGATTTATAAATAAGTCATTTATTGTCATTAAATTGTCATTCATTGTTGCGCGAAACATAATGACCATTAAATGACTATTGAATGACCATGAATGAATTTAACATGGTAACCCAACAATTAAATTTGATATGAAGACAATTCTGATTACTGGTGGTGCTGGATTTATTGGTTCACACCTGGTGCGTCTATTCGTAAATAAGTATCCTGAATATAAAATTGTAAATCTCGATAAACTCACCTATGCCGGAAACCTGGCTAATCTGACTGATGTGGAGGATAAACCCAATTATGAGTTTGTAAAAGGCGACATCGTTGATGCTGACTTTATCATGAAGCTCTTTATTGAGAGGCAATTTGATGGAGTGATTCACTTGGCAGCTGAATCCCATGTCGATCGTTCGATTACCAATCCGACTGAATTCGTTTTCACCAATGTGATTGGAACAGTTAACCTGTTGAATGCCGTCCGGCACATCTGGAAAGATAATACGGAAGGAAAGCGTTTCTATCATATTTCAACGGACGAGGTATACGGAAGTTTGGGAAGTGAAGGAATGTTTACCGAAGAAACCGGTTACGATCCACACAGTCCATATTCTGCATCAAAAGCCAGTTCCGATCATTTTGTACGGGCTTACCACGATACCTTTGGTATACCAGCAGTAGTCTCAAACTGTTCAAACAACTACGGCTCGTTCCAGTTTCCCGAAAAGCTGATTCCGCTGTTTATCAACAATATCAAACACAATAAGGCTCTCCCGGTTTATGGTGAAGGTCTCAACATCCGCGACTGGTTATGGGTGGAAGACCATGCAAGGGCTATTGATCTGATTTTCCATCAGGGAAATGATGGCGATACATACAACATTGGCGGGCACAACGAATGGACTAACATCGACCTGATTAAAGTAATGTGCCGGATCATGGACCGCAAACTAGGGCGGGAGCCTGGAACATCAGAAAAGCTGATCACTTATGTAAAAGACCGTGCAGGCCATGATCTGCGTTATGCCATTGATTCAACCAAACTGCAAAAGGAACTCAATTGGGTGCCAAGCCTGCAATTTGAAGAAGGAATAGAGAAAACAATCAATTGGTATCTTGCCAATACCGACTGGATGGAAAACGTGACCAGCGGAGATTACCAGAGCTATTACGATAAGCAATACAAGAATCGTTAATTGGAAATTCTATATTAAAGGAAACTTCTTGGTAGAAATTTGATATTATTCTATATGAATATGGAATATAAGTTTTCAAACCATGCTATAGAACAAATGATTCAAAGGTAAATATCTAAAGATCAGGTTATATTAACCCTTGAACAACCTGATTTTATTGGGAATCAGGATTCTGTTATTAAAGTTTATTCAAAGGTTTTGAATGAAAATTCAAACAATTATCTTTACAGAGTATTTGTTAATGAATTAAAGAAACCTTCAGTAATAATTACAGTATACAAAACATCAAAGATTGACAAATATGTTGATAAAATATAATAAGGAGGTAGATGTGGTTTATATACAATTCTCGGAAAAGAAAGTATCCGAGAGTGATGAAGATAAACCAGGAATTATCATAGACTATGATGATGAAGGAAACATTGTCGGTATTGAAGTTCTGGAGGCATCAAAAAAGATGATTCAACCTAACGGTGTTACTTACGAAGTCGCATAAATCAATTGCATTAAAATAATGAAAAGTCGCCCTGGAGTAATTCCTGAGCGACTTTTCTATTCTTACACCTATTGAATTAACAAAAGCTTTTCTTAACTTGTCGTTTCAATTTCTGATTTATGCAACGACGTAACTTCTTTAAAGCTGCTGCCATTGGTGGCGGAAGCCTGGCACTTGCTCCTTTGAGTTCCTGTGTGCAGACTACCACTTCTACAACTACCCCAACAGATTATTCCGCCTTTGAGTTGAATGAACTTTCCATAGCTGATCTTCAGAAAAAGATGAGCTCCGGGGTATTGTCTTCCGAAGAAATCACCAGAAAATATCTTAATCGCATCGAATGGTTGGACAAAAAGGGACCAGAATTACGTGCAGTCATTGAACTTAATCCGGATGCACTGGACATTGCCCGTCAAATGGATGCTGAACGCAAGATTGGGAAGATTCGTGGCCCGTTGCATGGGATACCTGTTTTGATTAAAGATAATATTGATACCGGAGATAAGATGCAGACTACCGCCGGATCGAACGCTTTGATTGGCTCACCGGCTCCTGATGATGCAATTATCGTAGGTAAATTACGCAATGCAGGGGCTGTCCTTTTAGGCAAAACCAACCTGAGCGAATGGGCTAATTTCCGATCGACCAGATCATCCAGCGGATGGAGTGGGAGAGGAGGACAGGTTCGAAATGCATATTGTACCGACCGAAGTCCCTGCGGTTCAAGTTCGGGAACAGGGGTTGCTGTTTCAGCTAATTTGTGCGCCCTGGGGATAGGCACCGAAACCGACGGATCAATCGTTTGCCCATCGGGAATAAATGGAATTGTAGGTATCAAGCCGACCATTGGATTGTGGAGCCGTGATGGAATTATTCCCATTTCACACAGCCAGGATACCGCAGGGCCTATGGCTCGCACGGTCACAGATGCTGCCATCCTGTTAGGACTACTTTCTGAAAAAGATTCAGGGAACAGCAAGATACTTGACGATTACACGAAGTTTCTGGATGCCGGTGGATTGAAAAATGCCCGTATAGGTATTGCTTCCGATTTCTTTGGTTTCCATTCTGAAGTGGAGAAGCTGATGAAAGATGCAATTCAAATCCTAAAAGATAGTGGAGCGGTAATTATTGAGAACCTGAAGTTTGAGAATCGTGCCGAATGGGGCAACCTGGAATTGCAGGTACTGATCTCGGAGTTTAAAGTTGATCTGAATGCGTACCTGAAAACACGTACAGGGCTTAAGGTCCAAACTTTAGCCGACTTGATTGAATTCAATAAAAAGAATGCCGACACCGAACTGAAATGGTTCGACCAGGAAACATTCGAAGACACCGAGAAAACTACGGGACTGAACGATCCTGTCTATATTAAGGCACTTGCTAAAGTTAAAGAGCTTACACGCGAAAAGGGCATCGATTTAATCATGAATCAACACCAGCTTGATGCACTGATTGCTCCGACCAATGGCCCTGCATGGACTATTGATCCTGTAAACGGTGATCATTTTGGCGGAGGAAGTTCAGAACCTGCTGCTATTGCTGGTTATCCCGCTATTACGGTTCCCTGCGGATTTGTACATGGACTGCCTGTTGGCATTTCATTCTTTGGACGGGCATGGAGCGAACCTACACTGATCAAACTGGCCTATGCTTATGAGCTGGCTACGAAACATCGCAAAGCTCCTGGATTTATGAAGACAATGGGGTAATCGTTTTTTACGTGCTGAATTCAAATAGAAACCATTTATTGATTTCTTGCCACCAGGACACCAAAACACAAAGTTTCACCAAGTTTGTTGATTGGATATCCCCAAGTGCTCGGGGTGTAAATTGGTGTCTTCGTGCCTTGGTGTCATTTTTAAACTTTTGACTTTTCGGAGTGATCTCAAACTTTGCAGACAGTTCTATCAAACCTATTCATTGGGAATTTTACTTTACGTTTTCACTTTTTTGCACAGGCTTCTTTTTTCGGTATCCCATCCACCAGATGAAAAACCCGCTGATTAAAACAATCAGGATGCATATTCCTGCCAAAGGAACATAGAGAATGTAAAACATACCTAATATGGGTTCAAAGATGCGACCGGTGTGAACTTCGAGTGCCAGATTCCACAACGAAATGGGGCTTTTTTGGATGATCTCAGTACTCATTTCGCCAAATTCAATGGAATGCCGGATGGGAATGACGCCCTGATTGTAATCGAAGTAAAACTCATTTCCTGAAAAGTCGGCAAACCAGCCATCGATCATATCTTTAGAGATGGGTGGTCCCATGACCTGCGGAGCCTCGTATGGACTGCCGGAGATATAATCAATTAATTGACCATTGTAGGGATTCCAGAGAAACAACCCGTTGAATGAACCAATCAGGTAATTGCCTTGTCCATTATTCTCCAGTACATTGCAGCCCATCACGCTCACCGGCGGCTCGTTTATTACCCGTCGCATGGGTTCCTGAAGGTTTTCGTTGCAAAGATAGATTCCGTCATTGGTCGAAAACACGAAGGTATGTTGCTGCTCGTCGTACAAAACCCGTCGAAGCTTGTCGTACCATGGATTCGGAGCGCTCAGTACAGTTCCCGGCAATGGCGAAACAACCGAATTCCCAATAGCGATCAATAAAGGCGGACGAAGAAACATGCCGGTGATGGTTACAAACATCAGGAAAGGAATAAATATCCAGCCTAAGCGATTATGCCATTTCATATTGAAATTTCTGACCGGCACCAGTTTGCTGTTGTCTTTTTGTCTGTTCCGCCGATGCTTCAGCCATTTGGGGAAAATGAAATGCATCAGTCCGGTGAGTGAAATAATCAGTATGGCCAGGCCAAACAGATCGACTACCAGCTTACCGACAGGTCCCCAGATTTCGCCGCTATGAAGCAGCCACAAGGTCTTAAACAGGCTTGCCTTGCCGTTGTATCCTTCAGGCGGCGGTAGTTTGACAAGCTGAAAGGTTTTTCCATCCCGGGTGTTCAGCAGGAAAGAACGGGTTTGAACCATCACTTCACCTTGCCTCAGGATCAGATCCGTGATTCGTTCTTCGGCGACAGGCAGTTCAATTTTCAGCCACTCCTGTTGCTTCACCGAATAGGCATATAATCCAAAAAAGGTTCCTGCGTATAGTTTCCCCTCCGGAGTCCTGATCAGCTTCGATATCTTACGGTTGTCAATTCCTGGCGGAAACCCCCTGTTCCAATCCTGGTAGGTCTTGAAATGATCGGTACTGAGCCAAATGCCGATATTTCCGTAAACAAGCGCCGAATCAGTTCCCATCTGACATACCGATTTCACCGCGCCCTTGTTCCAGTTTTGATAACTGTATTCGGCTGGTAACCACGAACGTTTGAGGTCGATGGCTGAGATCCCGCTTCGGTGATTCATCAGAATGCCGGAGAGCGAAAACAGTATAACAAACAGCGTTATCACTATTCCGGGCCACTTGTGGAACTTACGAAGTTTTTTTAGAACAGTATTTTTTGTCATCGAATCAGCTGAATAAGGCCACAAATGTAAAAAGAACAATCTTGTATTTTTGTAACAATAGTTACAATCCATATAATTAGCAGACAAATATGTCTTTTTATCCGGTGGTGTTGTTCTGCAACTGACCTTGCGACATCTATATGCTCTCTCACCCTGTTTTCATGCATTTCTTCCCTTTCTCAACTCTTAGCGGCAAAACCTCACGAAGGTTGAATACATGACCAAAACTCCCGCTCCAGGATTCTTTCCCGTCACACTGAAAAATCGTTTGAATTACTTTCAGGAATAGATCGTTTGACTGGTACAAATTTTTATTTTTGTTCAATCAATTAATGCATGACGATTATGAAAGTTTTCAAGTTTGGAGGCGTCTCCGTTCATTCGGCAGAAGCGATACGCAACTCAGTGAATATCCTGCACATGTATCCGGGGAACAAGGTTTTGGTGATTTCGGCCATGGGTAAAATGACCAATGCCCTCGAAATACTGGCCCGGAGATATTTTAAACAGGACCCGGAGATGTGGACCTCACTCCTTGAAATAAAGGAATATCACGATCAGATCATCACCGAACTTTGGGGAGAAGCCACATTGCTTCCCGAAGTGGAACGTTTGTTTGAGATGATCTCCAACCGCTTGAAGGCCGACCGATCCATGAACTTCGACTACGAATACGACCAGTTAGTGGCATTCGGCGAATTGATTTCGACCCAAATCATCAGCCTCTACTTTAATAAAACAGGAACGAAAAATCGCTGGGTCGACATACGCAATTGCCTGAAAACCGACGATCAATACCGCGAAGCCAACATCAACTGGGAGCTTTCGGTACGCCTGGCAAAACGTCAGTTTACCTTCGAGTCGGAAGATCTCTACATCACCCAGGGGTTTATCGGGGGAACGCTGACCAACCAAACCACCACCCTGGGACGCGAAGGCTCCGATTATACCGCCGCTGTCCTGGCCAATCTGCTCGATGCCGAAGAAGTGATCATCTGGAAAAATGTACCGGGAATCCTGAATGCCGATCCTGATTTTTTTACCGATACCCAGAAGCTGGACGAGCTATCCTATAAGGAAGCCATTGAATTGTCCTACTCCGGAGCCAAGGTGATCCATCCCAAAACAATCAAACCGCTTCAGAACAAGAATATTCCGCTGTTTGTCAAGTCTTTTCTGGAGCCTGAAAAAGAAGGTACAATCATTCATGCAGTAGAACACCCGCTCAGCCTGGTGCCGGTGATTATCATGAAAAACAACATGGCGCTGATCACCCTCACCCCAAACGACTTTTCGTTCATCAGCATCAATAGTGTCTCCGATGTGTTCAGTTTGTTTGCCAAATACAGGCTGAAAGTAGGCCTTCTGCAGCAATCCGCACTCGACCTTTCGCTGGCTTTCGATGAGCCTGAACAGGGAATCGATAACCTGATCACCCAGCTTCAGGAAAAATTTGAAGTGAAATATAATATCGGACTCGATCTGGTAACCATTCGTTATTACACCCCTGAACTGGTAGATCAGATCATTGAAGGTCGAATGGTGTACGTGGAACAAAAAAGCCGCAGAACTGCCAGGATGCTGTTGAAATAAAGGGTTTGATCCTGAAAAACAAGTTGAAAGAAAATTGACTGACTCGTCACATCAATATTTCCTTTGATTACTTCCTTATTGTAAGGTCTGCTGAAAAACTTATAAGTTCTCCTTTGGTCAACCCGGCAACCTTCATTTCCGGGAGGCACAATGGACCCGGACCAGCTATGCCAAAACCCATTTTGCCAAAAATGGAATATAATTCTGCCCTGTTGTGTTGCTTTCATAGAGCCGATTTCTCTGGACGTTATTCGAAGGTTATTCGAAGGCTATTCGAAGGTTATTCGAAGCTTATTCGAATGAAATTGAATAATCATCGAATAAGCTTCTAATAAGTAACGAATGAGTTTCAAATAATCTCCAACCATGAACCATAGTCTGTAAATGGGAGAAACTACCCATACATTAACTTTGAACAGATAATGGGTTTTAGAATCGATGCAACGGAAGTAAAAATTCCTGATCAATCAATTTTGAAGTATTGGAATAAGAAGCTGTCCTCAACGTCAAAAGAACATTTTAAATGTCTGGACATCAGGAAGCAAATTCAAAACATTCAACCTGTAATCCTTTGTTTTATTGGTCCCGGGTCGGGATCTCAAGTTTTTATACCCCTTCAGTTTTATTCCCTCCAGGGGTCTATCCGGTTTTTCAGCAGGCCTTGTTTTTAATTCTGAAATGCAAATTCAGTGTGACAGTATCTGGTCAGGAGAGACTTTTGCCAATTGAATCCATCTGGTTAATTCTACTGGGTTTAAACTTATGCCCTGATTATTAACCAGTATATATTCAGCTCGTTTCCCGGTTGAGCTTGATTTCGAAACAAGTACCTTCAGTTTTGGTGCTTGAGACCTTAATTTTGGCTCCATGCAGTTCGATAATCTTGGCAACTATCGACAGGCCTATTCCGAAGCCGCCAATGTATTTCACATTTACACCCCGACGGAATGGTTTAAAGATATTCTCAATTTCACTGTCAGGGACACCAATCCCATGATCGTAAATGCTAACCGACAGATGTTTGGCTTCCATCGACAGTTTCACCTCTACATCTCCATTCGAAAATTTACAGGCATTGTCAATCAGGTTTTTAAAAGCTATTTCAAGCAGACCCGAATTACCCGTGATCAGCAGATCGTTTTCATTTTCTGAATATTCAATCTTAGGAAGAATTTTCCTTCCGGGGTACTTGGTTTTTATCTCCTGGATGGCACTGAATATCAGTTCGTCGATTCGTAAAGGAGACAGGAAGATTTGGGTATCGCGGTTCAGTTGAGCCAGTTCGAGTAAACTGTTCAGCAAGGCATTGAGTTTACGCAGGTCATCCACCATCCCTGAAATGTGTTTAACGTATTCTTCGCGGGTGCGATCTTTCCCAAGTATGTATTCCGATTCGGCAATAATAATGGCCAGTGGCGTTCGTAATTCGTGAGAGGCATTCGAAACAAATTCATTCTGGCTCTTAAAAACCAGCTCAAGATCAGACAGCATCTGGTTAAAGGTGATCGCCAGTTGTTCAATCTCATCCCTGCCACGGCCTTCGTTTAGCCGGCTACTGAGCTTAGACGAGTTGATCTCTTTAACCTCGGAGATGATATTCGATATGGGTTTTATGGCCAGCTTGGAAAAGAAATAGGATGCAGTGATGGAAAGCCAGACACTAAAAAGAATACTCCAGAATAAAATGGTGCGTAATTCGATCAGATTTTGTGCACGCGAATTATCGTAGGCTAACACATAAACATGATAGGTATTATTCTTTATCTGATGATTATAGCTTACGCCATCTTTCTCGCCTATCGCAAAATAGTTTGGACTTGAATTATACGATTTCTCCAAAAGGATTTTAGCCGACAAATAGTGGGTGTTATTGCTGTATATAAGGTTATTGGACGAATCGGTAAGTGCAATTTCTTCCTCCACAAGCGAACTGGTGGTTTCATGGATTTTTTTCAGAAGTGTTGAGTCCACCCCTTCAACGCTGATTAATAAAATAGCCGTATTCTGTGCCTTTTCCAGCAGTAGCTCCCTGAATTTAGCCCGTTGGCTGGTGTACGAAAAATAATATACCAGTAAAGAGAAGAAAAAGAGAATCCCGATGACTACTAAGGTAAGCTGTACGGATAACCTGATTTTAATGCTCATAGGATACGAATATATGATAGACAGAACCTGAGAAAATCAATTGATAATGTGAATCCCCACGCCAGCTTACCCCCCACAAGGCGATGTAGCTTTAAGCCTTCCCGTTTTTGCCGGGAGGAGGTTTGGAGGGGGCTTCACAATTCTCTTTCGCTGCAATAAAAGCCAAAGCCAAATTTAGTATGGATAATCTTAGGCTCAAAATCTTTGTCGATTTTCTTTCGCAGGTAATTCACATACACATCAATAATATTTGTTCCGGTTTCAAAATCCAGGTCCCAGACTTTCTCGATAATAAACTCACGCGACAGAAGTTTATCCTTATTCACCAGAAAGGTGCGCATAAGAGCAAATTCTTTCGAGGTCAAATCAATCTTTTTTCCCGAACGGGTTGCTGTTTTGGTATCCAAATCCATTTCGAAGTCAGCAATCTTTAATTTGCGTGACTCAGGGACAGTAACATTTTTTCGCTTCAGGAAAACGTTGATTCGGGCAAGTAATTCCCTGAAATCAACTGGTTTTATCACATAATCATCAGCCCCCGCTTCGAATCCAATCAGTTTATTTTCCTGGGTCCCAAAAGCAGTAAGCATGATGATGGGGATTTTACTGTTCGTTTTCCTGATTTCCTTACACAGCTCATATCCATTCATCAGGGGCAAACCGATATCAAGAATAATGAGATCAAAATTCGAATTTTCCATCATCCTTTTCCCTACATATCCGTCGTTGGCAACATCTGCATTAAATCCTGATTCCTGCAACTGCTTTTGAAGAATTTCAGCAAGCCTCAATTCATCTTCCACAATTAAGATATGAGCTTCAAACATATTATTTGGTTTTTGTGACAAAACTAAGATACAATCACCAATAAATCTTGATTCTAATAAGATTTTAATAACATTCTAACTACACTCTAACTGAATATTAGAATTCATAGCTGTAGATTTGCTTCGTGTATTGGAAGAACCAATTTATTTAAACGTATAAATGAATAAACTGTTGTCCAATTCGCGTTTAAGGTTTCTAAATAGCATTTGTGGTTTTGTTTTTTTAATATAACTTTTACTCAATTTTTTAGGTTTTCTCTTCTAGTTTGTAAGGAAAGTTGCAGACACTTGGAAATTTCAAAAATACCGCAGACCGAATCTGCGGTATTTTGATTTTAAAGAAACTTCGTAATACTTGTGACTTTCGGTTCTTGTCGATCAGTAAAATGGATCAATTCAAATATCAGGTTATTTTGAAAGCGCTTTCAATCCTGCTTCCCATGCAGGATGTGCCTTTACCCAGCTGCTTTTAAAGAATTTGTCACTGATATTTGATTCAAGTGTTCCGGCCGACCCTGCAAAACTTTTTAACGTACTTGCTGTACCTGCATCCTTGATCCATTTATCCCTTATAGTGGCCCAGCCCTTACTCATCGCCGAAGGAAGTAGTCCTCCCTGTAATGTCTGCAAGGCTTTCCCTGCACTTGAGGCATCTTTTACATTACTTAAACTGCTCAGAAAGCCGCTCTTATTCTTTTTAAATGAATCGGTGAAGGCTGTGTCTGAGATATTGTTGGTAAGGGTAGAAATCAGTCCACCCGGATTAGCTTGATCGGTAACTCCAGCGGTTTCGCTTTTTACGCTTTGTTGCGCCTTTGTCATATCCGCTTTCGAAGGTAGCTTTGGAAGTTGTGCCTGTACGGCACATACAACAAGAATTGCAAGAATGATTAAAATTGATTTTTTCATAATCTGTTAATATTTATTGTTAATAATACAAAGTGTTTATTCCTGACTTACAGATTTAATTTTCACTGATGCTATGCACAATAGACCGGGGTATCGGACCTCTGAAGTTATTCTTTTCAAGTTCGGTTTTGATGGTCTCAATCATTCTCGCGGAGACAGAGGCTTGATTTTGAGGGAGGGTAAAAGCACGAAAGGCAACGGTTACCGCTCCGGGTTTTAAGGCCACAATGCCTATACCAGATTGTGGGTCAGGTAAAATACGCTCATCCTGCATGATGACTGGCAAGATTAACTTACGCAAATCTTCAATGTTTGTTTTTCCTTCCAGGTCAACCGGAACTTCAACCAATGCGCTGTTCAGATGGGTAAAATTAACCAGAGTGGCATTACTTACTGCACCATTGGGGAGTATAATGGTCTCTCCACGGGGCGTATTGAGTATGGTGCTAAATATCTGGATCTCCTTTACAACCCCGGTTTTGCCATGCGATTCAATTACATCGCCTACCTTAAAAGGTTTAAACATCAGGATGAGCACTCCACCCGCAAAATTAGCAAGCGTACCCTGTAAGGCAAGGCCAACTGCCAGACCGGCAGCACCAATTATTGCAATGAACGAAGTGGTTTGAATACCAGTCATACCAGCAACACTAATAATCAAAAGAACTTTCAGAACCACAGTGATAATACTGCTAAGAAAGGAACGAAGTGATTCATCCAGCTTTTTCATACTGAAAGTTGCAGCTTTTCCAATTCGGCCTATGATCCACCAGCCAATGATCAGCACGACCAAAGCCATAATCAGTGAGGGAAGATAATGAAGTACCAATGTTTTGATATTTTCCAAATAAGCGTCAAGCTGATCCATGATTTTAGTTTTAGATTCAACAACAATTGTTTATAAAACGTTTTGTATTAGGTTTTTGTTTTGGTCTAAAAATATTATTAACGATAATTAATTCAGGCGAGGAATCGGCTAGCTGTCATACTTCTATTTGGGAGACAGTCTTTTCTGACAGCTGTTTTTCCCTGATTATCCCGCTGATGGTGAAAGGAGTTTTATTGCCTTACCGGCAAAGAAAGGTCTCCCGGAGCGTATTGAGAATTTATGCTTGGTAGTATCCATTAAAGGGTACAAAAGACCGGTTTATAAAATAAATATGTAACTTTATTCCTTGTAATGGTTGCAGAAATGCAATATGAAACTTACAAAAAATAACCACTGGAGCTTGATTGAATCCATGACCAGGCATATTTCTGAATCCATAGTATATGGCATTATGCCGGTTAAAGCCAGTATATCATCATGAAATTGAAATTAGGATTAACACTTGTTTTTCTATCGGGATTCTTCTTAGTATATGCACAGGAAGATTCAACCAAAGTAACCTTAAATGGCCAGGTTACGAGCTGGGGAATCGCTCAATTCGAAAATCCCTTTGGGGTACAATGGGGCGGACGGTTTGTACCGACTTTGCTGGGAAATTTCAAAATAGCGCCATTAACCAAAGTAGATTTTGAATCCTCTATGAATATAAATGGCACTGCAAACTTCACAGGATTACGATACGATAGTGTGATGGGTCACCTTAAGCCTTACCGCGTCTGGGTTCGATATTCAACAAGCAAATGGGAAGTGCGCCTGGGTCTGCAGAAAATCAACTTTGGGAGTGCAAAGCTTTTCCGACCCCTGATGTGGTTTGATGGTCTTGATGTGCGTGATCCC
>Ga0302286_10002095_pt1 | contig 14131 bp, 10 predicted proteins | sample III_Fen_E2_3_FD_198765 | JGI IMG/M metagenome (GOLD analysis project Ga0302286, IMG submission 198765) | Peat permafrost microbial communities from Stordalen Mire near Abisko, Sweden - III_Fen_E2_3 | ecosystem: Environmental > Terrestrial > Soil > Wetlands > Permafrost | place: Sweden: Abisko...
ATGTGGAACCACCGGGTTATTTTGATCGGTCAGTTTTAGCAATCCCTTGTCAGGCTGGGTGATAACGTTTGTTTCAAACCCGGCCCGTTGCCATTCCCCGTTTTTAAAGTACTCGGGAATTTGTGTCTCAGGATTGAGCCTTGCCGGAATGCCAAAGGTACGGCAGGCTGCCACAAAGAATATGTTACGCGATTCGGGGTCGGCCACCCGCAGATTATAAACTCCAATTGGCGTAAGCGGGGCCCGTGAATGCAGGTTGGCTTTGGTATTGATGCGGATGTTGTCGCGTATCCAGTTGGTCAGCGCCGAAATGTCGTTTCGGGAAGCCTGTGCCATTTCAGTCCCTAAGACTTTGGTCAGGAAACTTCTCCACGGACTAAGGTTTTCGAGGGCGATGCGTGGGGATAAAACATATCGGGTAAATACTTCTTTTGAAGGTGCTAATTTCTGTAATCCTGATTGTGCAGATTGTTCCAGGTGATCGGTCAGGATGGGTTCGGAAACATCGCTCAGATCCTTGTCTGCAAGCTGAAGGGCTAACCAGAGAACTGTTGAACGGTATTTCTGTGCATTCTTTTCAAGGTATGCGGTTATCTGTTCCCAGTTTCCATAGCTTAATTTGATCAGACGGGCAACGGTATCGGCCGGAAGCTTTGTCTTTTCTGCAAATCCGGCAATCCATACCGAGTCTTTAAAGGTTTTCATCGTCCCATTACGGATGGAATCTTCTTTTGCCAACCGAAGATTGTTGGCCCTCCTTGCCTCTTCGGTCACAGTTACCAGACTCTTGACGGCATGAGGGGGAACCAGATCAAACAGTTCACTCTTCTTTTCAGATAGAGTTTGGTTTAGTACCAGTACGAGGGTATCTTTTTCAGGAACAGAGAATTTTTGGTAAGCGAATTTCCCGTCTTTGGCTGCCTGGATAACCAGGTCGCCCATACCTGTATTCAGGCTGGTGAACCCTTGCGGATTGGTATATCCCGATGCAATAGGGTAGTATTCTGCATAGTTGTAGAGTTGGTATTCCACTTTGGCGCTATCGACCGGTGTGCCGTCGCTATTCTTTACGGCGATGGTTATTCTCTTTACCGTTGCATAGTTCGAAGTCAGGTTCAGTTCCGAAAAGCGGTCGGTGGAAAGCACCACATCTTCGTTGCCCATATACCGTCCATAAGCGCGGGTATGAACCAGCATAGTGCGATGGGAAGGTTCGCTGAACCAGCCTATGTTCAGATCCACATCGGGCTCGCAGGCGCCCAGGTAGTGCCATTTGCCATCGATCCACACTTCCACCCAGGCATGATTATCGTCGGTATGGGCCCAACGCGGGGTATATACCTGGCGTGCAGGGATTCCGGCAGTTCGCATGGCAGTGACGGTGAATGTTGATTCCTCGCCGCAACGACCAAAAGTCTTTTTAATGGTGCTCAGCGGGGCACTTGTGCGGGAATCCGTGCCCCGGTAGGTCACTTTTTCGTGGCACCAATGGTTTATTTCCAGTGCGGCTTGCTTCATGTCCATTCCCTTGATTCGGGCGGCTATTTCGGGATATATTACTTCGCGGAAATTATCCAGATTCTCGTTATTTACCCTCAGGGGCAAGACAAAATGCAGGAATTCTTCCTCGGGAACAGTTTTTCCCCAGGGCATTTCCTGACGGGCTTTCAGGCTGAACTGTATATTCTTCAGGAAGAAATCCGAAGGATAATCAGCCAGATCGCTCAGGGGCATATAGGCGTAAATAAATTCAAGGGCTTGTTTTTCGTCAGGCGAAAGCGGCCGATTAAATATTTCCCAGGTGTGGAGAAGGCTTTTCGAGGTCAGTTCTTTCTGAACTGAGAGCATCCGCTGAATATCGGAAAGCCGGTTGGGATTCCGGATTAGCACCTGTTTTTTTGAGCAAGAAAAAGCCAGAACAGCTACCAGAATGAGGGTAATAAATTTGTTCGCCATAAAAAGCACCTGTTTGTTATAGCCCCGGACGCATATTCTAAAGGGCTTAACAAATTAAGTAAATTTCATGAAATAAACAGTTTGATTAAATGCAGTGTTTCATACTAAGTAAAAAGAACAATTTAATGTCATATTTTTAAAACTACTCACCCCCTCGTCCGCAAGCGGACATCCCCCTCTCTTCTACAAGAGAGGGGAAAGCATCGAAGATGCGAGGGGGTGAGTTAAAATAAAGGACAAACTTAAATATGACATTATTCCATTCCAATTACTTATTTATACTACAGACTTCGACAACTGATTTTTATATAGTTTGTCTTTTTTAATACTGTCAAACTATTTATAGAAAATGGATTCCGAAATTACGATTCTGGAAGGAGTTGTGATTAATATTGTGTTATTCCTACTTTTAGGAAGTTGCCTTATAGTCTGCCTTAACAATCTCGGCTATTCCATCAAGGTAAGGCAATGGGGTAAAATCGAAGCGCTGTTCAAATTTGCTACTGTTAAATACATAGTCGCGGTCGTACTGATACAACATTTCGACCATTTCTTTCATGATCGGGATAAACAGGCCCATTATCTTAACCAGAAATTTAGGCACAGTTCTGAATTTTGGCTCAACATTGAGCTCAAGGGCAATGTGTTCAATCCATTCTTTCATCGTAAATGGATTTTCGGCTGTAGGTAAGTGCCAGACCTGGTTGAAGGCATCGTCGGTGTTACCTAAAATGGCAGTTGCCCAGGCGGCATCAGGTGTAAAGGTATACGAATGTTTGCAATCGGGAGACCCCATCAGGTTAGCCGCTTTACCTGAACTCAAAGGTTTGAATACCGTCTCGTTAAGCATGCTGGTATTTTTGATTCCCGGGCCATAAAAATCAGCCGAACGGGCAATAAGGGCAGTTAATTTGCCGGATTTCACTTCATCGAGTATCATTTGAGCAATTTCAGCCCTTATCCTGCCTTTCTTGCTGGAGGGATTAACGGGTGTTTCCTCTGTCATCCCGTTCAGGTAAGCTGGATCGTACATATAGATGTTGTCGAAAAACACCAGTCTGGAGTTATATTCTTTGCAGGCGGCAATCACATCGGTAATAAATTTGGGCCAGCATTTCTTCCAAACCTTTGCGCTGTAAGGAAACCCGACTGTGACATAAACAACTGACGAGCCCTTAACTGCTTTACGGACGTCTTCCGTATTTAGAAGATCTGCCTGCATTAACTCATCGGTTGCATTCACCTTTACAGGGTTTCGGCTCACCAGCCTGATCTCGTGGGTAAATTCTTTAAGTGCCTTTGCCAGTTCGGTGCCGATAGCACCACCTGAGCCAAGAATTGTTTGCATAATTAGAGATAAAGGTGAACTTGCTTCCGCAAGTTACTGTTGTTTCTGTTGTTTCTGTCGTTTGAAGGGTTTCTAAATGTTGATGGGTTTCTATGGTTGTGAACGTTGTAATTGTTGTGATTGTTGTAATTGTTTGTGTGCATTGTAATCCTTTCAACCCTTTCAACTCTTACAACCCTTTCAACAACAGAAACACAAAACACATAACCAATATGAATCCTGATTTGTTTAACTTACTATCCAATAATACAGGTCAACTGTTTTTTAACACAGGTAAACTTCAGGATAATAAATCGTATCTCTTAAGGAAATAATCTCTATCTTGCTATCCCCTTTAATTAAATGAATTCGCAATGAAACAAACATTTACAGGAATCCTGGCAGTAATCAGCTGTATTCTGATCTGGAGTTGCCAGCCGAAGAGGACCTTTACCGAAAGTGAACTTGCGTTGATTCCATTGCCTCAGAAAATGATTTTGGGAAGTTCCTCCTTTCAGTTTAAGAGCAGTACACGTTTTGTTGTCGATAATGTTGATCAGAAAGTTATTGCTTCCTGTTTTACTGCCTTGCTGGAGAAGGTAGCGGGCTGGAAATCACAGATAATAATCGGCGGGGACGAAGGAACCAACCAGGTTTATTTTCAGACCGAACAGACTATGGGGCCAGAAGCCTATTCGCTTGAAATACAGAAAAACAGAATTGTCATTAAAGCATCGATGCCGGCTGGATTCTTTTATGCAACACAAACGATACGGCAATTGCTTCCCCCCGAAATAGAAGGCACCCAAAAACTGGAAAAGAAAGAGTGGCTGGTTCCTGTAATCAGCATTACGGACAGCCCGGCCTTTAAATGGCGTGGTTTCATGCTCGATGTCTGTCGCCATTTTTTCCCAAAGGAAGATGTTTTACGTATGATTGACAACCTGGCTCTCCATAAAATCAACACGCTTCATTTGCATCTGGCGGATGACCAGGGATGGAGAATACAGATCAAAAAATATCCGAAGCTTACCGATGTGGGCGCCTGGAGGGTAAACCGGGAAGACAAACCCTGGAACTCTCGTCCAAAACAGGAAGCCGGAGAAAAGGCCTCCTATGGAGGGTTTTATACACAGGAAGACATCAGGGAAATGGTTGCCTATGCGCAGAGTCGCTTCATCACTATTGTTCCTGAAATTGAAATGCCTGCTCATTGTATAGCAGCGCTGTCGGCCTATCCGCAGTTATCATGCACCGGTGGTCCGTTTACGGTTCCCTCCGGAGGAGTATGGCCCAATACTGATATCTTCTGTGCAGGGAATGATTCAACTTTTCTCTTTTTAGAAGACGTTTTAAGTGAAGTGATCGACTTGTTTCCTTCCAAATATATCCATATTGGAGGAGATGAAGCCACAAAAACGGAATGGGCAAAATGCCCGAAATGTAAATTGAGGATAAAAACCGAAGGATTGAAAGATGTAGGTGAACTGCAAAGCTATTTTATTAAGCGGATAGAGAAATTTATAAACTCGAAGAACAGGGTTCTGCTGGGGTGGGATGAAATACTCGAAGGCGGACTGCCTCCAAAAGCCACAGTGATGAGCTGGCGCGGAATACAAGGGGGTATTGATGCTGCCAATCAGGGACACGATGTGGTGATGACACCTGAATCTCCTTGTTATTTCGATCATTACCAGGGACCGGCCGATCAGGAACCCCTGGGTTTTGGCGGCTATAACCCCCTGACCAAGGTGTATGCGTTTAATCCGGTACCGGAAATCTTGAATGCAGAAGCGGCCAGGCATATTTTAGGCGGCCAGGCTAATCTTTGGGCCGAATTTGTTCCGAACATCAAACACGCCGAGTACATGACCTTCCCTCGTATTGCAGCACTTTCTGAGGCCTTGTGGAGTCCGAAGGACGTAAGGAAATGGGATGATTTCTCGCGACGGATTCAACTGTTTATGAAGCGATACGATAAGCTGGGTATTAATTACTCCAGGAGTGCCTACAACGTTTCAGCGAAGACCGTATTCGATCCTGCAAAAAAACAACTGGCGGTGAGTCTTGGTTGCGAACTTACGGGGATTGATATTCACTATACTTCCGATGGGAGTGAGCCAACTAATTTATCGACACTCTATTCGGGGCCTGTTTTGCTGGACAAATCGGCTACCCTGAAAGCTATAACTTTTGCCGGCGCAATTCCAGTCGGAAAGCCAATGAGCCGGTCGTTTAATTTCAATAAGGCTACATGCAAACCGGTAAAGTACATCGTTCCTTATAGCAGCCTTTATAAAGGCTCAGGCGAGTACACGCTTGTTAACGGACTAAGGGGAAGTACTAATGGTTCAGACGGTCAATGGCAGGGATGGATTGGAACCGTCATGGAGGTTGACATAGATCTTCAGCAAGCGGTTGAAATACATCAGATTTCAGTAGGGTCATTGCAAAATGCAGGATCGTGGATCTTTTTCCCGAAGAGAATTGAATTCTATGTTTCAGAGGATGGAATAAAATTCAAGAAAGTAGCTGAACCCATCAATGAGGTGGATCCGCTTTCAGAAGGAGCTCAACTGAAGGATTTTTCGGCATCATTCAATCCGGTAAAGGCAAATTTTGTAAAAGTAGTGGCTTACAACATTGGAAAATGTCCGAAAGGTCATGCTGGTGAAGGAAAAGCGGCCTGGTTATTTATTGATGAGATTGCGATAGAATAAAAGAAACCCCAAAGCCCCCTCCACAAGGGAAGGCTTAAAGAAGCTCCACCCAAACCTCCTCCCGGTAAAACTGGGAAGGCTTAAAGCCCTCCCTTTAGGGGAGGGTTTGGGAGGGGCTTTGTGTGAGGCTGTATAGTCTAATTAACTCTCAGAACAGAACCTACTTTCAGTGTCTTTTGTGCAGTGATGTTGTTTTTAGCACATATTTTCTTCACGGTAGTGTTGTACCTACGGGCAATGGTTGAAAGATTGTCTCCATTCCTGATCACATGTTTGCCTGCCGCTTTGGCAGAACCTTTGGCAGATGCCTTATGGGAAGCCATAACCGGATAGTCTTCCTCGATGGGTTTGTTGTTGAAATTGTTCGGATCAATCTCAAACCGACCGTTCCGGTAATAGATTTTGTCGGTAAGAAGAGTGAATGTATTGTAATCAATATACTTATTTGAGTCAAACGGTTCTCCAAACAGTCGGGTTTCAAAGTGAAGGTGATTACAGGTGGCTCTGCCGGTCCTGCCTCCAAGTCCAACCAGATCACCAGCTTTGATGCTGTCGTTTACTTTTACCTTGATGGCTTTTAGATGTGCATATATGGTTTCGAGACCATTGTTATGCCTCACCAGAACTAGATTGCCATAACCGCTAAATCGTTTGGCCAGTCTCACCCGACCGTCAAAGGCACTTCGAACGGTATCCCCTGAGTTAAGCCGGATATCGGTTCCGGTATGCATCCTCCGGTGACGGGGACCATATTTTGAAAGAATCTGTCCTTTTACAGGAGCCACAAATGCATGGTCATGTTTGCCAAAGAGACAAATAGTAACTAGATCATCTTTTTTTGGCAGGGTGTTTGCAGGGTATTTAATCTGAGTACAGTTCCAGATATTTTTATAGATCGACTCATCCGTAGATTTTAGAGAATCAACCTCTAATTCTTCTACTTCGGTAATGGTGGAATCAAGTTCAATGTTTGAGTTGCTTGGTGTAATTATATCCGGAATGGGTTGCTGTGAAAATGCATATACGGAGATAAACAGGCAAAAAACAAGGGTAAGAGTACGTTTCTTCATTTTCAAAATTTGGGTTAATACTTAGCTCAAAAATTTGAACGGGGAACAAATGTAACATTATCATTATTTATTTTGGTATAATGTGTTCAATGACATAGTGATTTTAACAAACTATAACACCTTTTAATACCTTTGCAATTAGTTTAAGGAGGATGAATCAGAGATGAAAAACAGGGGTTTCCGCAAGGGTTTGAAGTATTTAGGAATTGGGAGTGCGGCTTTTTTTGCCATAATAGGCCTGGCTTTAACGACAGCTTTTTTTGCAGTTAAATTTCATATGACCAACGATCCGGGTGTCGTTGACCTGAACGATCGCTATTTTCAGGAAATCAAAGACAAGTATGGCAAGGGGTTTGAAGCCGATAGTAAAACGGCCAGTTACAACGAAGCCAAGTTTCTGAACGATCTGTCGGTCCTAAGCAAATACTATCCTACAAACGCATTCTTTATTCAGAATGCCTATTTTAAGAGTCGTAATCTGAAGGAGGCACAACGGATGCTCCAGGCGGTTAATCTGTATATGCAGGATAATGCTGCCTACCATGAAGAGATTAACAAGTATGAGGTAACCAAGAATCCTCAGGCAGGAGAGATCAACACAAAAAGTGTTTTTGAATGGATGAATATCCCGGAATGGCAGGATTTTAAACTGGCTGTTGCCAAAGACAAACATCTGATTGACTCTGCAGCCTATCAATCAGGCGTTGAGCCTCGTCTTATTGTAGCAGTTTTGGTAGGAGAACAGATCCGGCTGTTCAATTCAAGCCGTGAAGCTTACAAGAAATGGATTGGTCCGCTAAAGATCTTATCGGTAGAAACCACCTTCTCATTAGGCGTTACGGGTATAAAGATCCCCACAGCCCAAACGATTGAGAAAAATTTGAAGGACAGTACCTCAACATTTTATCTTGGCCAAAAATACAAGAAACTTCTTGATTTTCAGTCTAATAATGTAACACAGGAACGGTTCAACCGATTGACTTCATATAAGAATCACTATTATTCCTATTTGTATGCCGCATTGAATGTGAAGCAAATCAAGCAACAATGGGAACGTTCGGGATTTCCGATCAGCGAACGCCCGGAGATATTGGCAACTTTGTACAATATTGGCTATGAAGCCTCAATCCCGAAGGATAATCCTGAAGTCGGAGGATCGTCAATAAATATCAAAGGGAAACGTTATTCGTTTGGGTCAGTAGCCTATGAATTTTACTATTCGGGTGAATTGTTTGAATTGTTTCCATTTAAAAACTCCAGATTTGACTTTTCGGATGTATAAACCAAAGCAGAACCGTACCCTTCTGGGTAGTAGAATTTTCGTAGCAATTCTATTTTCCCTGATAGCTTTTAAAAGCAATGCGCAGACTGACTGGATCAGGGAAATTGCGTGGAAAAATCTCACGGATGGGTTACAATACACTGAATTGGAGACTCCTGAAAAATCAGTAGTAGGTGATTCCAGGATAAGTATCCTGAAAGTCGATTCGCGTAAGTTTGACTTTGAGTTTCTCACTGCCTCAGAACGCGGACATCATGCGAGAACAGCTCCTGAATGGGCCCAGGAGTTCAACAAAAACATCATCATCAATGCCGGGATGTATAAATACAACAAAACGCAGTCGAATAAAGGCTACATGAAGAATTACAATCACCTGAACAATCCGTCAAAAAGCAGCTATTTCAATGCGATGTTGGCCATGCATCCAAAAGATACTAAAAAACCACCTTTCGAAATCATTGATATTTACAAAAAGAATTGGGAGAAGATTAAAAATCAGTACCATTCTTTGTGTCAGGGGATGCGTATGATTAACGATGAGGGTGAAGGATTGCCATTTACCAAAAGACCAGATCAGTCCTGCAGCATGATTTTGGCGGCCACAGATACAGCAGGCAGTTTGTATTTTATATTCACACGTTCACCCTATACCCATCGGAATATGATTTCCTTGTTGAAAGGTCTGCCATTGAATATTCGGACGACCGTTTACCTGGAAGGTGGTCCCGAAACCAGTTTCTATGTGAATACCGGCGATACCTTAATTGCCAAATTCGGAAGTTATGTGTCAAACACCTGCAACAACGATGATAATGATCATTTCAGGAAAATACCAAATGTGATTGCAATCAGTAAAAAGAAATAATATAAGGTTGTAATTGTTTTAATTGTTTCTTTTGTTGAAAATGTTAAAATGCACACAAACAAATACCACCATTGCAACTATAAAAACCCAAGTCAGGAATCAGCTTTTCTTTGCCTCTATAATTCTTTCCTTCACCAATTCATTCAGAACCTCAGCAGTCATTCCTTCAGGGTAAATGGCTGGTAAAAACTCAACCGATATCTTTGCGCCTCGTTTAATCTTTTTTGCCCCTGAAGACATGGCTACATAGGCTCCTGAAATGGCAACCGGCACTATGGGTACCTGTAGTTCGGCACTTAAGATGGCGTAGGTTTTCTTGAATGTGCCTATTTCTCCATTCAAGGTGCGGGTTCCCTCGGGAAAAATCAGGATCTTTTTGCCTTGTTTCACCACTTCAGCCATTTGTTGTATCGAATGTTTCAGATCTTTTGAGAGGTCCATCACGATCACATTGCTGTGGCGGGCTACATACCTGCGCATCCATCCCTTCACATGATCACTCTTGGCATACGAAAAGGTATTGTTTAACGTATTGGCATCAAGGTACGAAAGTACCAGAAATGCATCAAGTTTACTCTCATGGTTGGGTGCAAAGAAGCAGGGACCTTCGGGGATATTATCCATGCCGGTCATTTCAAAGCGAAAGAAAAGACTAAAAAAGCGACGCGTCAGACTGACAATAGGTCTTAAAAAATAGGAAGCCTTGGGAAGTATCACATCGGCCTTGTCTTTTAAATCGCCCGACCAGTTTGATTCCTGGTCTGTTTTATGAAAAAGCTTGTTATGCTGAATGTACTCTGCAATTTTTCGGATGGACTGGAACTTGAGCAACTGCTCTTCATTAAGCTTAATCCCGAAGCTTTTTTCAATATAGTCGATCAGGCTCATTTTACCCATCGAGTCCATGGAGATATCAAATACAAGGTGTTGGTCGGGCAGAATATCCATATCCACCTGGCTTTCGATAAATGATTTGATCGCAATGTATTCTGAAGTAATGGGTTCCTTCTGAAGTGCTGTTTTATCTTCCTTCTTTTCGATGAGTTCGGCAAATTTAAAACGCTGAAGTTTTGACAACCGTGTACGGGGCAATTCCGTATTCACAAGGGTGAATTGCATGATCCGTTTGTATGAACTCATTTCAGCATTAAAAGGAGAAATCACCTGATCACGGAAATACTGATTGATATTTTCCACCCCATTTTCAGACAGGTAATTTAGATCAGGTAGTATAACCGCATGAAGCATTTCGTTGTGCATAAAAACACCGGCTTCTTTTATGGCTGGGGAATAACCGTCCAGCTTCATCTCAAGTTCAACGGGATTGATGTTTTTCCCATTGGGCAGAACAATGATTTCTTTTTTTCTTCCCGTGATATAAAGGAATCCATCTTTATCCAGGTAGCCTAAATCACCGGTATAAAGCCAGCCTTCTTTAATGACTTCGGCGGTTTCTTCTGGCCGGTTATAATAGCCTTTCATAATGCTGGGCCCTTTGGCCACTATCTCTCCGTCGCAAATCTCGACAGTCAGTCCAGGTAGAGCTTCACCTGTCGAGCCGATCTTTACTCTTCCCGGGCGAGGGAAAGTGATCATGGGTGCCGCTTCGGTCATGCCAAACCCTTCCAGAATATCAAACCCCAAGCCATAAAAGAAAGTGCCGACTTCTTTATTCAAAGCAGCTCCTCCTGCAATCATATACTGAAGGTGCCCGCCAAATCCCTGATGGACTTTCTTAAAGATACGCTTACCAAGCTTTCGGTTCCTTGTGCTAATTACCAGCCACAACAAAGCTCTTCCAACCAGACTCTTTTCAATTTTTGCCTTGATGCCACGGTACATGAGTTCATAGAGACGGGGAACTCCCAAAAATACACCGACTTCATTGTCAGTGAACGTTTTCATCAGGTCTGACGATTGCATGGAGGGTGCAATCGGGATGGTCGTTCCAACAAACAAAGACACCATCAGTGATCCAACCAGGGGAAATATGTGATGAAGTGGTAAAAATATCATGACCTGACGTTCAGCAATAAAGATTCCGCAATCGATCACCGCCCTCATATTTTCATGAATATTGGTGTATGAAAGCATCACCCCTTTAGGGCTTCCTGTTGTTCCTGAAGTATAGATGATTACGGCAGTTGTTTCGTTATCCGCAGGCGCAACCCACTGGCTTTCCCTGACAGTTTTTTCAGTCAGGATTTCTTCGAATACGAGGATTTCAGGTTTGTGTTTGGTCTTTTGATCAATTTTAATCATCGATTCTTTCATTCCCGAGCTTATAAAAAGCAATTCGGGCTGGCAATCATCGATGATGTAAGCCACGTCTTCGGCTGAAGCCATGAAATCGATGGGTATAGCTATACAGCTATTTTGAAGGGCGGCATAGAACGCAAAGATCCAGGAAGGACTGTTTTCTGCATAAATGGCAACCTTGGTAAAACCCTTATTTTCGAAAAGGAGGGCATATTGCTGTATACGCTGCAGCAATTGGATGTAGGTGATATTTCCCTGCGAGGTTATCAGTGCTTTCTTTTCGGGATAGTTTCGGTTTATTATGGGGTTCGTCATAGCTGGTTTTTAGATGGATGCTAAATTAAGGCCATTGTTAGGTGAATCGGGGCATCTGTTCTTAGTTTTCTGATGACGATTCCTTAATTTATACAATTCCTATTGACGCTTCAAAGTAAATCAATTCCTTATTCAAATTCAAGCCCGCCAAAATACTCCGGGTTGTGGAAGCTTGGCTGTTCTGTTTTTATCCTGGTCCATGAAACGAAATGTGGCACACTCAGCCCATCGCCGCATTTGTAAAAATTGCCGCGCATCTTACTGCCCGTCCCGGGCTTCAACTGACGATTAAAAAATACTTCCCAGGGAATCGCCATAGTTATCTGCCACATGGTCTGCTTTTTCAGTTCGGGAAACGGAGAATCGCCCAGTGATGAAATTCTGCGTATAGCAGCAACCAATTCTTTCCTCGCATGAACTGCCGGTTCACCTTTCTTCCTGAAGCCAAGCAGGGCAGTGCCGATGCAATTCATCTCCAGGTTGTAATATTCATCATTGCCTTCCGGAGAAAGAAAAAACTCGACACAACTGTCCGTCCAAACCGGACCATTGGATTCAATAATTTCAGCTTTAATGGCTTGTTCATTCACCTGGTACCGCAAAAACAATTCGTCTTCATTCCAGGCGATCTGAACCGAAACCTCCGGCTTATAGGGAAACTCTTCCCAATTTACTGTCTCCAGCCGAAGAGGTATGACTTCCAGATCAAGCGTTTCGGCTACCAATTCCAGCGGTGGATTGGTAAACCCTTCGAGTATTTGTTGTATTTTCAATGTTTTACAATTTAAGCAACCCGTCCGGCATTAATTTTTAACACATAACCCAGTCTGCGCATGATATAGTCACATCCCTCCCAAAAAAGCCCAAATACTTTTACATCAGCTAAACCAAGTCGGGCTAATATGTCGCGAACAACTTCAGTGTCTTCGCCTTGTATTTCTCCTTCCATAAAAGCGCTTTCAGCCCATTCGACCAGATCGGAAAGGGTTGTTTTATGCTGTAAATAGTTCAACATATTAACCGCTAATTGTTGCTTTGTTATTATCATTAGTTTTCTGTTATAATATGTCCAATGCGCAAATTTAAAGAAACTCATTCAGAAACAACCCATTTCATCCGATTTTCCCCTTTCCTGAAATTGCCACCAAATCACCAAGACCCCAAATTACACCAAATCTGCACTCTGCGACTGACCACAGAATACTTTCCCCTTTCCTCATTCCCCTTTTCTTTTTACTAATGACTTATTCCCTTATTGACATTCTGCACAATCCTGCACATTTCAGGATATTGTTCTTCCATGCTCCTCAGCAATTTGTACTGAGCCAGGGTGCGCTGATAATTGTGCTCCGAATGTTTGATTTTATAATAATGGTCCCCGTCAATGTAATCCATCAAGAAGCGCAATACCTGCTCGTAGGTGATGTATTTGGCTGAGAAGGCAAGATATTCAAGCTCCTTCTCGTTCAGAAAACCTATGGTTTGCGAAAGATATCCTGTTGTAAACCCTTCAAATATAGCTAAATCGCACGAAACTGCATCAAGATTTATGTCATCTTCCTGCCCTGTATTGGTATACGAACGCATGGCGTCGCCAAAATCGTTCAGGCAGGTGCTATTCAATACGGTGTCCAAATCGATCACGCACAAAACTTCGCCTTGCTGGTCAAAAAGTATATTGTTGATTTTGGTATCGTTATGGGTGACCCGCGTGGGGATTTCGCCCTTTTCAACCAGTGTCCAGAAGTGAAGCATTTCTTCCCGGCGACCTTCAATCCAGCTGATTTCATGTGCCAGCTTGGCTTTCCGGCCTGCAGGATCTTTTGCCAATACTGCGTCCCACTGATTAAACCGGTAGCGGATGTTATGGAATCCTGGCAGGATATCAGTTAATGGCTCATTCATATCGGCAACCATCGATTGAAACTGCCCAATTCCTTTGCCACCCTGGTAAGCCAGCTCAGGAGTCTTTGCCGACTGATAGGTGAGGGTATCCCCTATAAAAACGCAAACGGCCCAATATTCATCTTCTTCATCCTGAAAGTACAGTTTCCCGTCAAGTGCCGGGACCAGGGTCATGGCTTCGCGCATGGGATCACCGTTACGTGCTATGACTTTTCCCTTGATATGTGTACAAACCTTCCTGATGTTTTCCATCATGGCCGGGACATCGGTGAAAATCCGCTTGTTCTTACGCTGAAGCAGGTAGTTGCTAACCGATTCTTCCTGTGTGGTTATGATGAACGTATCATTGATAAATCCTTCGCCCAGTTGGGTAACCCGATCAATCGTGCCTTGAAGTTGAAAGTTGGCAGCTATCTTTCCCAGATTCATAGA
>Ga0302286_10002097_pt1 | contig 14123 bp, 12 predicted proteins | sample III_Fen_E2_3_FD_198765 | JGI IMG/M metagenome (GOLD analysis project Ga0302286, IMG submission 198765) | Peat permafrost microbial communities from Stordalen Mire near Abisko, Sweden - III_Fen_E2_3 | ecosystem: Environmental > Terrestrial > Soil > Wetlands > Permafrost | place: Sweden: Abisko...
GAAACAGAACAAAGTGCTATTACAACTGAATTGGATTCGATAAAGAAAATAATTAGTGATAATGTCACCTCGACCTTTAAGATATTTACATAGCTAAAAAATATATAATATTAAAGTCTAATTATTGATGAATGTAATATCAACTTGATTTAGTTATTCCTTTACGATACCTTATTTGTATGTTAAAGAAGATTTTAGTCAAAAATTATATCCTGATTGAGAGTCTTGAATTGGATTTTGACGAAAAGCTCAATATAATAACAGGTGAGACTGGATCAGGGAAGAGTATTCTAATTGGTGCGATTGATGCGGTTTTAGGTGCTAAAGTTTCTAAAGACTCCATAAAAATAGGGGAAGAAAAGGCATATATTGAACTAACATCCTTTGTGAATACAAATGTTCAAAAACTTCTTAAAGAAAATGCTATTGATGTTTTCGATAATGAAGTCGTTATTTCAAGAGAAATTACTCAATCTGCTTCACGCTACCGTGTTAATGGAACTCTTGTTAATTTAGATTTTATCAAAGAGCTCAGAGTTAATTTAGTTGATATTCACTCTCAGCATCAAACGTATGCATTTATGCAACCAAAGTATCATATAAATCTTCTTGATTCTTATGCCGAATCTACTTGTTCTGAATTATTCAAGGAATATTCAGTACTGTATAATGAGTATACTTATTTAGCTCAGGTTTTAGAAGATGCTAAAAAAGCGTCTGATGTTACTGAAAGCCAAATTGATTTTTTAAAGTTTCAGATTGATGAAATAGATTCTCTCCAAATTCAGGATATTAATGAAGATTCTCAACTGGAAACTGAGCTATCGGTATTAGAAAATGCTGAAAAACTAAAAGAACTTACAGGTGCTGTTTCTTGGAATTTGAATAATGATAATGAATCTATTTTGAATGCTTTATCTCAAATAAAATTGGATTTATCAAAAGCGATCAGACTTGATGAATCGTTGTCAGAAACAGAAACTGAGTTTCTTGAAGCTGTTGAACTTTTGAAAGGTGTCTCATCTTCTCTTAGAGACTACTCACAATCCTTGGATAATGACACAGATCGTTTAAATAATATTCAAGAAAGAATATTTAATCTTGATAAATTAAAGAGAAAATATGGGGGGTCTCTAGAAAAAGTTATGGAAACGTTTTCTAAACTTAGTGAAGAATATTTTGGTATAGAAAAATCGTCTAATAATATTGAAGAATTACAAACAAAAATCTCAGAAACACATTTAAAACTTGAAAAACTAGCAAGTGAAATATCTGATAAAAGAAAAATGTATTCAGAAGTATTGTCAGGTTTAGTAATAGAAAAACTAGAAAAACTAGAGCTCCCAAAAGTAAAATTTGAAATAGCAGTTACTCATGCATCTCTTAATAAATTTGGAGCTGATAATGTTGAATTTTTAATATCTACCAATGTTTCTGAACCATTAAAACCGCTTGCTAAAGTTGCTTCTGGTGGTGAAATATCTCGAGTAATGCTTGCTCTAAAAACAATCTTTGCTCAACACGATAATATTGATACCGTAATTTTTGATGAAATTGATACAGGAATTTCAGGTAAAACATCACAAAGTGTAGCTGATGAAATTGTTGAATTATCAAATTTTCATCAAATTATTATGATTACTCATCAAGCAATTATTGCTTCAAAAGCCAATTCTCATATATATGTTAAAAAAGTTCAAGGCGATTCTACTCAAGTAGGTATTTATTTATTGAATGAAAAGGATAAACTTTGTGCTATTGCGGAACTTGCAAGTGGCGAAGTGACTGATGAATCGTTAGAATTTGCCAAAACATTGGTTAATTTCTGATTTAAGTTTTTAATTGTTTCTATTTAAAAAAATACTACTTTCTGGCTAGTATAGTTGTAGGCTTTAAAATAAAAAACTTCGTGTATTCTAATTGTATGATTAAGAATAGCTTGAAGTATTTATTACCAATCGTCATTATCTCTGCACAATTGTCATCGTCTGCGTTGTGCCCAATAAATGCGGTCTCCTATTGTTCAGGTTCAGATATCTCAAACGTGAATTTGTTTGTGGATAATAACAAGGTATTTCTTAATCCTTATCTTAATGATAAGTATTCCTCGGAAAGCGAACTTTACTTAAAAATAATCCAGAACAAATATACTAACAAATCTCCTGTTCAAAATTGTAAGTTCGCTTTTTGCAAACAATAAGAGGACACAAAAACTCCCAAAGATATAGTTTTGAGAGTTTTTGGCGTGCGTTAATGCGATGTAAAAATATGTATAATTTATGTGGAAATCTAGTTTGTTTTCTGCACGTCTAAAGTTTGACTTCTTCAGAATAATAAGTAATACATATAGTGGATATTTTAAAGTGTGTATTAAAGTTTGAAATATGTTTACCGTTACTTAAAGTAAAGGTGAGGTCAGGTATATGTTTTCAGAAATGATTCAGGGTTTATTAAATTCAGGTGGACAAGCTACTGCTGCGCAACGATATAGCCAGTTAAATAATTATGTAAATAATGCTAACAAAGAATTAAATCCACAGCAAGCAATGCAAGCTCAACTTCCAGCAAAAAGCTCAGTTGATTCATTTGATAATGTCCTTAAATCAACTGCAAACTCTCGTTTCGGTATGCTCTTAAAAAACAGAGCTGCTCAACAAGTTCAGGCTTCTATGTTTAACCCTGCATTGTCAGGTGTTAATTTTACAAAGAGAACTTCAAAATCAGAAATTTTAGGAATGATTGATGAATTGGCCCAAAAATATGATGTCGACCCAAAATTAGTCCAAGCATTGGTAAAACAAGAATCAGGTTTCAATCCTAATGCAAAATCAAAAGCAGGGGCTCTAGGTTTAATGCAATTGATGCCTACTACTGCCCAAGGTCTTGGCGTAACTGATCCTATGGATCCAAAACAAAACCTTGAAGGTGGAGTTAAATATATTAAATCTCTTATGAATCGATTTAACGGAAATGTTATTTTAGCTCTAGCAGCTTATAATGCTGGTCCAAATGCAGTAAAAAAATATGACGGTGTTCCTCCATATAGAGAAACTCAAAACTATGTTCGCTCAATTCTTTCAAATTATCTATAGAATTTAAACCTTTTGCAATATAGATTTTATTTCTTTGACCATAGTGCCTTTATAATCAATTCTTGAAGAGGTTATTGGTTGTTTATAATCATATTTGTTTATGGATTTGGAGTCAACAATAACTGAAGGTGGCAAAATTGACCATTTATAAAGTGCTGTCGACATTCTTCTATAAAATTTGTCTAGCCATTGTGATTTTTCGTTTTCGCTTATTTTTTCTTTAAGTTCATATTGAAACGTTGAGTGTATCATATCCCAATAATGTTCTTGTCTATTTTCTATTCTCCAAATTATTTCATCTAAAAATTCATAAGGCATTAGAGCGTCTTCTGCAAATAAAGGTTTCCCTGTTTTAGGGTCTATCGCAAGTTCTGCACCCGGCCTTTTTAGTATTATTGATTCAGGAATAACATTTTTTTTAGGTCTATTTACATTCATCCATCTTGCAAGTGCAAATAATTTAGTTTTTGTGACATCTGCAATTGGTGCAAACCCACCTGACATATCACCATTTATAGTTGCATAACCCATATAAAGTTCTGATTTATCAGAAGTTGCAATTGGTAAGCATTTAGCAAATTCGTTGCTAATACCCCAAAGGTACATAGCGCGGGAACGAGCTTGGATATTGTCTTGTGTAAATGATTGTTTGTACCTGTTATCCCATTCTTTTTCTATTTTTGGGAAAAGATTATTAAACATATTGTTGGTCGTTTTTACCATTTCTTTTATGGGTACTTCGGTAAAATGGATTCCCAAATTGTTAGCTAATGTTTCTGCATCACTTTTACTTTCTTGACTGGTAATTTTTGATGGCATACTAATCCCAAAAACATTTTCTGCCCCAATTGCATCGGCAACTAGAACTGCGCATATTGTAGAATCAAGCCCTCCTGATAAACCTAGTACCGCTCTTTCAAATCCTGTTTTATTGAAGTAGTCTTTGATTCCTTGAGTAATTGTTTTGTATGTTCTCTCCAAGTCATTTTCGTATTCAAGCGTAAATATTTTTTGTTCTTTAAGAGTTTTTTCTAGCCCTTTTGTTAAAGGGTAAATTTTACCTAATTTCTCTTTAGGGTTAACGATTAGGAATTGTTCTTCAAATGATTTTGCTCTTGCAATAAGTGCTCCATCTTCTGAAAATACTCTGCTTGAACCTTCAAAAGAGCTGTTATCAATCGCTCCCACTTGATTTACATATACTATTGGGGTTTTGTAAAAGTGTGATATAAATGAGAGTAGATTGTGTTTTAGTTGTTCTTTTTTCGCTCTACTTGGCGATGCGGAACAATTGATAAAGATATCAGGACATTCGCTTGCAAGTTCGGCTATTGGATCTTTCTCATAAAGAGTTTTAGAGAAAAATTCTTTATTATTCCAACAATCTTCACATATTGATATTCCATATTTGAGTTCATTTATTGATGTAGTTTTCGCACAGTCAACTATATTATCTTCATCCAATAAACATAATGTTGAATCAGGTTGTATCCCTACAATGGGAGATGGTTCTATATATCTGTAATCATTAAATTCAGAATATGTAGGTAGTAGAGATTTTCTTACAATTCCTGTAATCTCTCCATTTGATAATAATGCAACTGAATTGTAGTACATTTTACCGGTTCTGTTATCTCCTTTTCTAGGTTCAATAAACCCCACAAGAGCAGTTGTTTTTACTGTAAGTTTTGCTATTTCTTTAAGCCATTTTACATTCTCTTCGACAATAATTGGGTGTCTCGCAATGGTGTCCTCAATTGGGTATCCCATCAATACTAGTTCTGGGAAAATTACCATATCTAAGTTTAAGTTTTCCGCATATTTTATGTATTTTACAACTTTTTTTGCGTTGTATTCGATATCTCCTGCAATAGGATTAATTTGGGCAAGACCTATATTCCCTTTAGGATATTTATCTAAGACTTTTTTTATTTCAGAAGTAATTTTATCTGTTATAGAATTATCCCAGCTGACTTTGCCCTGAAATACGCAGTCCATCATTTCTGATAGTTTGTAGATATTATCTTCATCATTTTTTTGTGATATTTTATCAATTAAGTTTGAAATATTTTTGTTGTCCAAATCCCAGTACTTAGTCATTTGTTACTCCGCATAGGCTTTTAAATTTTGTTTAGCAGTTTGCCACAAATTATCATATTCGTTGTAAGAATATTCTTCTAATGGTTTTGTTGCTATTTCTTCCATTTTTCTGAATCTCTTCATGAATTTTTTATTCGCTCTTAGAAGAGCTTGTTCTGCATCTATCTTATACCATCTCGCAAGGTTAACTGTTGCAAAGAAAATATCTCCCATTTCATCTTCCATCGCATCTTGGTCAGCAGTTTCTACTGCTTCTTTAAATTCAGCATATTCTGATTTTATACAGTCTAATAAGGTTTCAATTTTATCCCATTCAAATCCTGTTTTTACAGCTCTCTTGCTAATTTTTTGAGCTGCAATAAGTGCTGATAAAGATTTGGGAATTCCATCCATTGGAGATTTTCTATCTTTTTTTTCTTCTTGTTTTAGTCTTTCCCAATGTTTAAGAACTTCATCAGGCGTTTCAGCTGTATCATTACCAAATACGTGTGGATGTCTGTGGATAAGTTTATCTTTTAATTCTTTTGCTACATCTTCAATATCAAATTCTTGTGATTCCTGTGCAATTTGTGAATGTAAAAGTACCTGTAAGAGCACGTCACCTAATTCTTCTCTGAGGTTGGAAATATCATTTTCTGTTATTGCATCAACTGCTTCGTATGCTTCTTCAAGCATGTTTGGGCTAAGTGATTGGTGTGTTTGGGCTCTATCCCATGCACATCCGTTTTCACTCCTTAAAATTCTTATTACTTCAATTAATTCTTCAAGATTCGGATACTTCATAATCCCCTCGCTTAATCCATCTATAGTTTACCAAAAAAGTGAATTAAAGTCTTTATATATATTTCTTGTAAATTTTTGTAAAACTTTTATTGCGTAATAGCAAATAAAACCTTGTACATGGTTTATCATTAATGTGTGTAAAACATTTGGAGTGTGTGATATGTTAGGAATTCAAAATACTTTACCTGCCAGTAACCCGGTAAAATTCAAGTCAGAACGTGATTTTGACAATACAAGTAGTGAAGAAACTACTAGCCGTTTTGATGAGGAACCTGGTGACACTTTTGACAGTCAGTCATTAGAAGATAAAAAAAATAATGATCTTGAGACTGTTAATAAGACAAAATCTAGTTTAGATGAATTAGCTGATAACTTGGATTCTAATCCTGATAGGGTCTCAAAACATGCAAGTAAACTTGTAAGAGCGGGCTCTTCAATTGCTGGTTTAGTTGCAACATTTGTTGGTGCTAAATATGGTGCTAAGGCAACTATTGGATTAGTAAAAAATATTGCTCATTCTAAATTGGTAGGACAAGGTGTTGAGGGTGCTACTAAAGGTTTAGATTTTGCAAAACCTACTTTGAAAACAATATCAAGTAAAATTGCAAGTGTTTTTAAACCTATAACAGAAAATCCTAATTTAAAAGCAAAAGTTGAAGCGTTTACTAGTAAACCGTTTGTGAAAAAAGCAACTGGTGTAGTTAGCGGATATGCTGAGACAGTAAAAGCTCATGTTTCAGGAGCAAAGATTCAAAATGTTGCTGAAAATACTTTAGCATTGAGTACTACAACTGCAGTGGCAATTGATACTGCTGCTGGTAGAAATGGTGATAAATCTAATCTTGAGTTAGCTCTCGGTAATTAAGGAGATAATTGACTATGGACGCTACTATTAATAATAACAGAACAAGAGTTCCTTACAGAGGAAATTTAGGAAATACCATTAAGGACAATTCGGATGGTATGGTTGAAGGTGGCGGTGCAGCAACTGTTGCATTGGCTACAATTAATAAATCTGCAGAAATTGGGAATAAAGTTACTAAAGCAGTTAGTACTTCAAGTCGCTTGAGTGCAACAAGAAAAGCTGATATTATAGAGCTATTTAGTAAGATTAAAGTATTTAAAAGATTCCCTATTTTAAAAAAAGTTGCAGGACCTTTAGCTAAATTCGCTGGAATAACAACTGTTGTCGGTGCTGTTGCTAAAATAGCTGATACTGGTAATTATGTAGAAAAAAATGCAGCATTTAATACTCAAGGCTAAATTAATATTTAATTAATAAAAAAAAACAACTCTTTAATTTAAGAGTTGTTTTTTTTATCAATATTTTAATAAGTTATATTATTTTGTAGTTTGAATGAATAAACTAATTAAATCATTTAAAGCCCCATATTGTTTTTGGTATTTTTGAGATTGTTTTTCTAATACCGTAATTTGCTTTCTATATTCTTGAGTAGTTGCTTGGCATTCTTTTGCTGATTCTTTCAAATTTTCTTGAACGTCTTGAGCTTCTTTCAATACATTTTTCATTGAAATTCCAAGAGCTTCCATTGTTTGTTTAATAATTTGAGCTCCAGTATGTCTTGTAACACCACTTGGAAGTTGTGAAATAAGTTTTTTTAGGATTAATATATTAGCTGGTATTTCTAATTCATTTAGTTCTGAACTATTATATTTGGGTTTGGTTTCTTCTACTTCAAAACTATCTAAATCAACACTTGTAAAAGAACTATCATCAATTGATTCATCTTCTTTAGAATTAGTAGTTGTGAAAGATTCTTCTTCTTCTTTGTCCTCTTCTTTATTTTCTTTGAGGACAGTTTCTTCAACTGATTCAACTTCATCGACAGAATTTTCGTTTAATAAATCAGAAAAATCACTTTCTTCAGCTGAATCAGCTAAAGTTACAGTTTCTTCTATATTTGGAATAAGTCCATCAACTGCAGATGATGTTTCCTTTATTTCTGGAAGCTCACCCTCTGATTGACGTTTTAGAGCTTCTACTATTTTTTTACCAACTCCATCATTTAGTTTTTTATTCAAAGTCTTAACCTCTCTTTTTTTATACACGAGTCAATTATAATATAAAAAAACTTTTTTTCATCATATAAAATGTTATAAAGTTAACTTATGTGAATTTATATGTGGCTAATTTGCTATAATGAGTGTTTGTATTAGAATACTAATAATGTAATGTACCGGGTCGGAATCTGAAAACTTACCGGTGGTTTAATAAATTAAGGAGATTAAAATGAAATCAAAAAACTTTTTGTTCACTTCAGAATCAGTAACTGAAGGACACCCAGACAAAGTATGTGACCAAATTTCTGATGCTATTCTTGATGAATTTCTAACAAAGGATTCTCAGTCAAGAGTTGCAGCTGAAACTTCGGCTACAACAGGTATGGTACTAGTAGCAGGTGAAATTTCATCTGATTGTTATGTTGATATCCCTCAAGTGGTTAGAAACACAATAAAAAATATTGGCTATGTCGGAGAATCAAGTGGCGGTTTTGATGCTAACACTTGTGCCGTTTTAACAAGCATTGATGAACAGTCAACTGATATCGCTGGCGGTGTAAACAAGGCTTTAGAAACAAGATCTGACAACTCTGATACATCTTCAAGTGAAACTGAAGAATTAGGAGCTGGGGATCAAGGTATTATGTTCGGATATGCTTGTAATGAGACAGCTGAATTGATGCCATTACCAATTAGCTTAGCTCACAAATTGTCATATAGATTGACTCAAGTTAGAAAAGAAGGGCTTTTAACTTATCTAAGACCTGATGGTAAATCTCAGGTTACTGTTGAATACGTAAATGGAGTTCCATCAAGAATTCATACTATTGTTTTATCCACTCAACATGACCCTGAAATAAATGGTATTACAGATAATAAGCAAGTTCAAAATATAATTAAAGCTGACTTAAAACGTTTAGTAATTGATTATGTATTTGAAACAGAAGATATTAAATTGGATTCTGGAACAAAACTTTTAATTAATCCATCTGGAAGATTTGTAATTGGTGGACCTCAAGGGGATGCTGGACTTACAGGTCGTAAGATTATTGTTGATACATACGGTGGCTACTCTAGACACGGTGGGGGTGCATTTAGCGGTAAGGATCCAACAAAGGTTGATAGATCTGCTGCTTATGCTGCAAGATATGTTGCAAAAAATATTGTTGCTTCAGGTCTTGCTGATAAATGTGAAATAGAATTGGCATATGCAATTGGTGTTGCTGAACCTATTTCTGTATTTGTCGATACATTTGAAACGGGGAAATTATCTGATGATGAAATTTCTAAAATTGTTGCTGACAACTTTCAATTAAATCCTGCTGCAATTATTAGAAATTTTGATTTAAGAAATTTACCTTCTAAAAATAATGGTAAATTCTATCAAAAACTTGCTGCATATGGTCACATGGGAAGAACTGACATAGTTGTTCCTTGGGAACAAACTGACAAGGTTGCATTGTTGAATAAATATATTACTGCAAACTGCTGTGCTTCGTAAGTTTTAGTTATAATATCCAAAAGGAGTTAACAAACGTTAACTCCTTTTTTTATTCTAAAATCTGTGATATAATTAGGTTATAGTACTATATTTTGAGAGGTAGATTAGTTATTGTAGTTTATATTAGGCTACAATAATACTGTTAGAATCCTTGGAAAGGGTTTATGGGGAACGAATCAGCTGCAGAGAAAACCGAGTCGGCCACAACCCGGCGACGTGATAAAGAGCGAGAGCGTGGGAATATATCCCAAAGCAAAGATCTTTCATCAGCATTAGTAGTAACAGCTAGTATTGCTTTACTAATAGCGATGGGCCCTTCTATGATGGAAAAAATTAGTAACCTACTTCGATTTACATTTACCAACATTAACCCTAAAACTATTTGCACAGATAATGTGATGGGTATTTTAATGCCTTATGTAAATAGCTGTGCGTCTATTCTAGTTCCTTTTCTTCTTACTTCGGCTCTTTTAGCCTTAATAATAGTTAGAATGAATGTAGGGAATGTTTTTGCAGTTGAAAAAGTTAAGATTGATTTACAAAACATTTCACCTAGTAAGATGCTGAAGAACGCTAAAAAATTATTTAATCCATTTGAACCAAGAACAATTGTAGAATTTACAAAATCACTAGTAAAACTTGCAGTAGTTGGAGCTTGTGGTGTTGCTACTGCCAATGGACGAAAAGATGAGTTATTTGCAATCCTGGGTGCTGATCCGGCTACGTCATTACAAGTTATTGTATCAATTATGATTAAAATGTTGATTAATATGTGTTTGGCTATGTTGGTTTTGGGGTTTGTAGATAAAAAATATCAAGATTGGGAATATGAAAAATCTATAAAAATGACTAAACAAGAAATAAAAGATGAATATAAGGATATTGAAGGAGATCCTAAGGTAAAATCAAGAATTAAAGCTATTCAGATACAGATGTCTAAACAGCGTATGATGTCTAATGTCCCTAAATCGGACGTTATAGTTACTAATCCAACTCATTATGCAGTCGCAATTAAATATGATAAGGAAGCTGCTTCTGCACCAATAGTTGTGGCAAAAGGTATTGATTACGTTGCTTTTAAAATTCGTGAAATTGCGAAAGCAAATAATATTCCAATTGTTGAAAATAGACCTGTCGCAAGGTCATTATATAATACAGTTCCTATTGATGGAATAATTCCATCTGATATGTACGTTGCAGTAGCAGAAATATTGGCATATGTTTATAACAATAAAAAGAAAGGTATATAGTGGATTTCGCTAAGTTATCAGAGATATTTAAAAATAATGATATCGTACTTGCGGTAGGCTTGGTAATTATTGTCCTTATGATGGTTATTCCACTGCCTTCACCTATATTGGATATTCTTTTGACTATAAATGTTTCTCTAGCGATAATAATTCTTTTAGTTTGCTTGTACACTCAAGAACCTTTAGACTATTCATCCTTCCCTACTGTATTGTTGATGGCAACATTATTCAGGCTGGGTTTGAACGTAAGTTCTACCAGATTGATTTTATTGTATGGTCAAGCTGGATCTGTAATTGATTCCTTTGGACACTTTGTTGTAGGAGGTAACTACGTAGTAGGTGCCGTCATATTTGTTATTTTGGTATTAATCAACTTTATGGTTATTACAGGTGGTGCAACTCGTGTCGCTGAAGTTTCTGCAAGATTTACTTTAGATAAAATGCCAGGTAAGCAATTAAGTATTGATGCTGATTTGAATGCTGGGATTATTGATGAACATCAGGCGAAAGAGAGAAGAAAAAAATTAGAAAGAGAAACGGACTTCTATGGAACCATGGATGGTGCTTCTAAGTTTGTAAAAGGTGATGCTACTGCCAGTATTATTATTACTATTGTTAATATTGTTGGTGGTTTGATTATTGGGATGGTTCAATTGAAGATGGATGCCACTACTGCGTTATCAACTTATACGATATTAACTGTTGGTGATGGTCTTGTATCTCAACTTCCTGCGTTATTAATTTCTACTGCAACAGGTTTGATTGTGTCACGTGCAACTGGTAAAGAAGAATCATTATCTAAAGATATTGATAAAGAAATGTTCTCTGATCCTCGTGTTTTGGGTGTTGTTGCTGGTTTCTTATTAGTTTTAGGTATGATTCCAGGTATGCCTACTGTTCCATTCTTAGCTATTGGTATGGCGACTGGGGCGGGAGCATATTTTAAGAATAAAGGTAAGAAAGAAGAAGTTCAACAGCAAGAAATCAAGACTAAAGAGGAAGAGAAAGAAAAGAAACTTGCAACACCAAAAGATAAAAAAGCTTCAAAAGAAAGTATTATGCAGCTATTAAATGTTGAAACTATTGAAATTGAAGTTGGATATAGATTGGTGCCATTACTTAATATAGAAATGGGTGGTGATTTACTTGAGCGTATTGCCCAGATTAGGCGACAGACAGCTTTGGATTTGGGTATTATTCTTCCATCAATAAGAGTTCGTGATAATCTTCAGCTAGCGCCAAACACTTATCAAATTAAATTAAAGGGTGTGGCGTTAGAATCGGGTGAGATTTATCCGGATAGAAGTTTGGCTATGAATGCATCAGGTGCAGCTGAGGATATGGGTATTACTGGCATTCACGCTATTGAGCCAGCTTTTGGCTTGCCAGCTTTGTGGATTGAAGATAGGTTTAAGGATGATGCTGAATTATCAGGGTTTACTGTTGTAAGTCCATCAGCTGTTGTTTCAACTCACTTGACTGAGGTAATTAAGAAAAATGCTTCTGAAATATTGTCAAGATCTGATGTTCAACAACTTATTTCTAACTTGAAAACTGATGTTTCAGAAGAGTATGTAACTGATGTTATGAAAGATGTTTCCATTGCTGATGTTCAATTGATTATGCAAAATCTATTGAAAGAGCGTGTTGCTGTCAGAGATTTGAAGACTATTCTTGAGACGATAAGTGTCCATGCTAAAGTAAATAAAAATCATGATTACTTGACTGAGCAAGTGCGTCAAGCTTTGGCTAGAAACATTTGTAAACAAAATATCGCAGATACTGGAGAATTGCTTGCAATTACGTTAGCTCCTGATGTTGAGACTACTATTGCGAGAGGGGTAAGTCCTGATGGACAAAACTTGACTCTGGACCCTGATTTTACAAGAAAATTGTTAGATACTTTAAACCAAGAGTTGGAAAAAGCAATTTCTGCAACTGGGAATCAGCCCGTTATATTGTGTTCTTCCCCTATAAGGTTAGCATTTAGGCGTCTAATAGAAAGAACGTATCCTCAAATTTCAATTATGTCGTATAATGAAATTACACAAAATGTTAAAGCAAAATCAATTGGTATAGTTCGAGTGCCGGTTGTTGTTAAATAGAAAGGTATAGTATATGCGCGAATTAGTTAAAAAGGATCAAATTGTTACTGTTATTCCACATGACTTTAAAGATACAAATAAAGGTAAAATTACGGAAGTATCTATGGATGGTTTCAAAATGAAGCTTAAGTATATCCCAAGAGGACTACTGAAAAAACATATTTGTGACTTCTATTCTTTAACAGATAATGGATATTTATATTTTGAGTCATATATAAAAGATTTAGAAGGAAATGAAGTATATATTGCAAATCCAAGAAAACATAGATTCTTGCAACGTCGTAAGTTTACACGTATAAAATTCCTAGAAAATCTAGAACTTGAGCATGAAGGTTTAGTTCATAAAGTTCAAACTCTTGACTTATCTGCAGGTGGTATGAAACTTAAAACTACTGAAAACATCAATATAGAGAACGATTACAAGATTACTATTCATTTGAATGATGAAATCGTAGTAAATTGTAAGTATCAACTTATTCGTGTAGAAAGATCAGATGACGGTATTTATACTATATCTGGACGTTTTTCTAACCTAAGTAATGTTGATAAAATGTCATTAGTTCATTTTTGCATGAAGAAAAGTATGGAAAATGATAATAAATAATGGCAAAGGATAATGGCTAGAAAGACTAAGAAAAAAAGAAGACAGGTTGGTGGAAAATATTTCAGAAGATTCTTCTGTTTGTTTTTTGCTTGTTCTAATGTATTGATAGTACTTGCCGTTGTGCTTATTAAGCATATGGCAATTGATTATTATTCGGTTAATGATCTATTGCAACATATTTTCCCTAGTGTTTTTGTCCTTGGGGCTTCAGGTTGGCTTGTGGGGCTTATTCTTGATAACCCGAAAAAGAATCTGATTATTGATTATAAGGATTTGGTTATGGAAGAATTGATAAAGGCGAATTCAAATATTTCTCGTGAGGATCTTGATCGTAAGTTGAGAAAAGAAGCTGAATTGACCGAGGATGATGAAAATTTTGCATTTGAGGATGCTGAGTTTAATATTCAGGATTCAAAGATTGAGATATAGTTATGGGGTTTAATAAACTTTTAAAAAATAAGTATAAAAATATTCTTTTTACGACTCCTTCACATTCTCAGAAATATTGTATATTCAGTAAATTCAGACATTTTTACAAATATGATGTTTCTGAAACTGATACATACACTCCTGATTTGATGCTTGTAGAAGCTCAAAAATATGCATCAGAAGTTTATGGAACAGTTTCAACATTGTTTTTAACAAATGGTTCGTCATCTGGAATAA
>Ga0302286_10002098_pt1 | contig 14119 bp, 26 predicted proteins | sample III_Fen_E2_3_FD_198765 | JGI IMG/M metagenome (GOLD analysis project Ga0302286, IMG submission 198765) | Peat permafrost microbial communities from Stordalen Mire near Abisko, Sweden - III_Fen_E2_3 | ecosystem: Environmental > Terrestrial > Soil > Wetlands > Permafrost | place: Sweden: Abisko...
TCAGATGAAAGGGTATATGTGTCCTTTGATTATGTTTCTGAGGTGTTTTATGGATTGGGATGAACGCGATCCTGAGTTTAAGTCTTTCTTAATCCAGAATCTTGCAGAAAAGAAGGAACTTTCTACTGAAGACGTTCAAGAACTGTACAAGCGTCTGTATATTGACTGATATTACTTATTATATGAACAGCATCTTAGATAAGGAGTTACAGCTTGAAAGTTGAGAATATTGACTTAGGTGTAGAGCGTAAACTTTGCACTTTGTGTATTATGAATGACACTGTTTGTAAGGCGTTACTTCCTATACTTGACAAATATAGTACCAAGACAGCCTACGCACGGTTTATCATAGACTGGGTGAAAGAGTATCATGTCAAGTATGGGGACTCTCCGAAAGGCGGTATCAAGGAAATATACGAGCAGAAAAAAGCTTCTATACGGGATGAGGAAGTTGCTTCGTCTATTTCTAATTTCTTAGAGTCTCTTGCCGATGATTACGACGAAGATGATTATAAGAATCTCAAGTTTCACATAGATGATCTCGAACTCTATACTCGCCTCAATCAGATAGATGCTTTTGTGGGGAAAGTACAAGGAGCCAGAGCAACAGGTAATGCGACTAAGTGTGAAAGTATTATCTCTGGATTTACTCAGAAGGCTATCCCTGAGTCACAAGGTATTGACCTTCTTGGTGACATGAATAAATTCGCCGAAGCCTTTGATGAGAGTAATACAGATCCCCTTTTCACTCTTCCCGGAGATTTAGGATTGGTGACTGGGGAATTCTTCAGGGGGGACTTATCTGCGTGTCTGTCAACGTCTAAGGCGGGTAAATCATGGGGCATGGAAGGTCTCTCATTTGCGGCTATGTCCTGTGGATGCAAAGTCATGTATATTAACCTTGAGATGCGCGACATAGAACTTCGTCAGCGTTTCTGGAGGGGGCTTGTTAATGCTCCTTTCACAACCGGCCCCGTGTCGATTCCATTCTTCCGTCCTGATAAAGAGCTTACAGAGGATATTGACGATGCTATGGTGTCTTATCGCATAGATCACAAGATTGTTAATATGCAGGGAGTTCGATTTGACAATCTCAAGCAAATAGAGGATACTATGCGTATGAGATATAAGCAGGGTGGGATTAAGTTGTTCTCTCTGCCTTCTTATACGACTACATGGGCCGATATTGAGAATCTTTATAATAATCTAGTTCATTATCAGAACTGGATGCCAGATGTCATCGTTGTCGATTATTTTGATATCCTCGGCGGCAAGGAGCAGGATTACAGACAAAGGCTCAACGAGATTTGGTTGGGGGGCCGTAAACTGGCACTGGATAAGAATGTCCATGTCGCAACGGTTTCCCAGAGTAACGCAACTGGCAATGAGGGCAAAGAAATTACGTTGGATAGTATTGCAGAAGATCAGCGTAAGAAGACTCATGTCAGTGTTATGTATGGACTCTGGGCTGCAGATCAGCAGAGACAAGATGGGTATGTTTTTGTAAAACGATTGCTGGGTCGTGGCAAACCACGTACTTACGATAAGGTGGTCGTGCTGCAGAACTTAGACTGTGGGATCTTTTGCTTGGATTCCCGTTTAGCAAGCAAGGTAGAAGGAGTGTAATATGCAAGTAAAAGATCTTGTGTTTAAGACTCGTATAAGTGGTACAGAAGAAGATGGTGATCGACTATACCCAGCCTATACAAAATTAGGTAGAATTACTATTCTTAGTAGGCTCACAGGCTGGGGAGACGGAGACATAAGGGATACAGAAACAGGCTATAAAGATACACACAGTGAGTTCTGGCTTGCGTCGGGTGGGTTTGATATCAGAGATTTCCCTGAACTTACTGTTGAAGAGGCTGTTATATTTATTAAGAAAAGTGCCACTGTTTGTGTGGGTAAGGAGGGTGTATGATGGCTGATTTATCATTTTTAAGCTATGAGGAAGCGGGGAACCTAGAGAAAGTTATTAAGGATATTATGCAAAAGGATATAGCAGCAGAAAACGAATTTAGTGGTTTGTGCATGATTACACATGAATTAGAATCATTTGTGATACAATGCTACAAAGATATATGTGATGAATATGGGATCTAAGGAGGCTATGAATGCAGATTGACGAACAGAGGAAAGAGCAGATTCTTGGGGTTTTCAAGACGGTGTATGAATACCGCACCATGTCTAAAGAAAACAATGCAACGGCTACAGAGAACATGAATGGTCTCGTAGAATCCCTTACAGCCGATAAGGGTGAGCAGAAAGTCCTCAAGAAGGCTATGGGCAAAGCCTACAAAGAGTGGGTGGAGGAGATTGAAGGCATCAAAGACAGCCTCTCTGACGCCATTGAGATTCTTGAGGCTATCAGGATTAAGGAGTAGGACGTGTTCAAAGACGAATATGTACAGCCACTTATAGAAGATGGCTGGGAGATTGAATGTGAAGATCCATTCGAGATTAGGCATGAGGATGGTGGGTTTGCTTCTGGTAGGGCTGCTACAATAGTAGGGGAATGGTTGCTCATGATCGAGAATGGAGAAGATGAGGGGGTTTGTGTATGAATATCTACCACATGAGAATGTACAGCGATGATCGCCAAGAGGCTTATGCTGTCTGTGAAGACGCTAAAGAAGCAGCTATTCGCTATGTAGAAGAGTTTGGAGTGTCACCAGATTTCATCTCAAAAGAGACGTATGGGAGCATTAAGATACTGGAAAATAAAAAGAAGGAGAAGAAAGATGAGTGACGAAAAAGTAACTATTACAGTCGCAGACACCCAAGGTGCCAGCACACGTATTGTGACAGATGAGTCATTTGCAGAGGATACTTGTTGGCCTCATTTGGTTGAAGTATTTCTGGAACAGCTTCAGGGACTTGGGTATAAGTTCTTCACTACTCCAGAAGAGATGGTTGATGTGCTTGAGAAGTTCCATCAGGATTTGATGTGTGCAGAATGTAGTGGCTGTGAAGAGGTAGTAGAGGTTGCAAAGAATGCTGCACCAGTAGAGGAGAAGAAGTATCCATACCTTGGTGCATTTTCTGCAAAACCCAGCGTAGTAAAAGTTCTCTTTACAGAACCCCAAACTGGTTATGTAGTAGAATCTGATGGGAGTTATCATACGGGGTATTTTACTGCAGGCTGGGTTGAATCTAACTTTACAAAGGTGTCCAAGTGACCACATACAAATTCTACAGCACGAGCTGGTGTGGTAACTGCAAGATCATGAAGCCTATGGTGAAGGAAATAGCACCAGATACAGAATTTATTCTGCTGGATGACGTTGATGAAGAGTCTCTTATCCTGCTTAATATTCAAACTGTGCCTGTTATCATCAAGTACCAAGACGGTCATGAGGTAGGCAGAATCGCTGGGGGACACAGCAGGGCTGATGTAGTAGCCTTTATGAAGGAGTAGAAGATGCTTAGTAGGAATGAGAACCAGAAGTTTGTGCAGGACATTATCGACGCAGACAATCTTCTGGATAGTGCTATAGATTGGATTCAGTGCAATATGGCTGCTGAGGATGTCTCCCCTAAAGAATCTCTTGCAGAATGGGCAGAAGAAAATGGCTATGTGAAGGCCTTTATGGAGGAGTAGATGGGTATAGATTACGATGCTAACTTCGGGTTAGGGTATGAAGTCGGATTTCCCTGTAGTTGGAACGGAGATGAGGATTACGAAATAGAAGAGTTCTTAGATGAACTACTCAAGGACACTCCGTTTGGATTTACCTACTGGGGGGATGAGGGTTACAGTGGAGATCCTTATACGTACGCCATTGTTTTGAGTGAGGTTCCAAACAGAGCGGCATTAGCAGATAAACTATGGGAACTAGAAAAGTTTCTTACTGTAAATAAAGTGGAATACAATGATTCTACATATATAGTCGGAGGACTTCACACCCACTAGACAAAGTTTCTGATCTGTGTTATGATATAGGCATCCCAGAAATGGGGTGTTTATTTTTAAGGAGGTATTGATATGAAGACTATTTACAAGTATGAAGTTTCCCCCTTTAACAATGAAATGTTTCTGCCAGTTGGGGCTAAGATTCTTTCTGTTGGAGAACAAGATAACCGTATTTACATTTGGGCGCTTGTAAATCCAGATCTTGCTGCTCAAACACAACGGCACATACATGCATATGGTACTGGGCATCCGATGGAAGATAGTAGACAACTATTTATTGGGACAGTCCAGATGAAGAATGGATTGGTGTTTCACTTTTTTGAGGAGGGGCATAGTATGAGTTTAGATGTAAATCTCAGAGTAAAAGGTGAAGAAGTGTTTTCTTCTAATATCACGCATCATCTTGGTAAAATGGCCTCAGCATGTGGTGTATACTATGCTTGTTGGCGTCCAGAGGAAATCAACTGTACTTGTGCCAAGCATATCCTCCCTATGCTAGAGGATGGTGTGAAGAACCTCGAAGCATAACCCGAGTTCTATAAGACCTTTGATAGTCCTAATGGATGGGGGCTTTACAGGAATTTCCTCCCTTGGCTGAAAGAATATACTGAGGCTTGTAGGATGTATCCAAAAGCTAAGATCAGGGTGAGTAGATAGCTATGAGTGTAATTAGTGAACTAGATAAACTGCATGTATCACATTACTATTGTGACGACGATGGTTGGTATAATTGCCCCGCACACCCAGATGGCTGTCTTAACGACGAAGAAGGTACAGAGTGTAATTGTGGTGCAGATGAGCGCAATGCTAGACTGGACGCAGTTATTACAGAGCTAAAGAAACAGGGATTTTAAGGGAGAGTTATGAAAGAACCTACAACTATACAAGCTATTCCATTTGGGGAGGGTATGGTGTCAGCCAAGATATTTCCTATCAAAGATAGTGGTTATGCTTTGGTGTTTTATGCCTTGAAAGAACCAAAGGAATGTGGTGACCCTGTTACAGATGAGGACGAAATGGAAATGACTCCAGAGAGGTTTAACTCCCTTCTGTTTAAGAGTGAGAAGTCTGTAGATGCTGTTATAGAATGGCTACAGCATGTTAAAGATAAATTCAGTAAGGAAGTATAATGGCTAAATCCAAGAAGTTCTACACCACCAAAGTTGAATCCAATGAGCCAGACTGCGAAGCTTGTGGTCTGTCAGCAGTATGCAAGTCCCCTAAGCTGAAATTCATAGGCAAGGGCAGGAAGAATGTTCTCATTATCGGTTCACAGCCCACCTCACGGGAAGATTTGAAAGGTGAATTGGGCTATGGGGATGAGGCTGTGTTCCTTGAGAGTGCCCTTGAGGAGATTGGGATAGACTTCTATGAGGATTGCTTCTATGTTTCAGTCGTGGGGTGTCGCCCTCCAAGAGACAGAAGGCCGGGTACGGCAGAGCTGAAGGCTTGTAGGAAGAGACTTGACAGGATTATCGAAAGGCTTGAACCCAATGCAGTTGTACTGCTGGGGGAGGTGCCGTTTAACTATATGATTGCACCAAGGATTTCTGGGAGGTTGACGGGGACTCCTGCTAAGGATTTTTATGGAACCTGTGTACCCGACCAAGAACTTGGTATGTGGCTGGTGCCCACATGGTCTGTGCAGGAAATGCTTAATTGCATAGACTACGATGATGGTGGATGCAGTAAACCCTACTATCAGCGAGATGCAGCGGTTTACAATCTTTGGAAGAAAAATATATCCTCTGCATTTAATCTAACACCTGTAGAGAAAATAGATTACGCTCCTATGTGTAAGATCACACAGGAAATCGATATAGCCTTAGACTGGATAGATGAAGCTATATCTTGGGAATATGTATCTTTCGACCTTGAAACGAATTCTATTAAGTGTTATCGAGAAGGATCAAGAATACTCTCTGTATCTATCAGTAATGGAAAAGTAGCTTATGCCTTTCCATTCTACGAGGATGCTACATTCCGTAAAGCATTTAAGCGGCTCATGCTGAATGACAATAAAAAGATCGCTCATAATACCTCGTTCGAGTATCAGTGGATACGACAGAAAGAGGGTTACTATATCAAGAATGCAGATATAGATACCATGCTCATGGCGCATTGTATTGATTCTCACAAGCCCACGGGATTGAAGTATGAGGTTTATCATAGACTCGGTGTTATAGCTTATGATGATAAGGCAGATAATTTTATAGGCTCTTCTAAAGAAGAGAAAGGAGATAATGCTTTTAATACTCTTGTAGAATGCCCTATCGAGGATATGCTTTTTTATAATGCTCAGGATTCTCTTTATACATATATGATCTTTGACCAAATGCGAAAAGAGATGGATGAGTTTCAGTGGGAGGGATATAAATTTCTCAATGAAAGTTCACTTTGGCTTACTCAGGCTCAGGTGCATGGATTCCGTGTAGATACTAATAAGTACGCAGATGTGAATAAAACTCTGCAGGACAAGATTAAAGAGCTAGAAGAAAATCTTCTCTTGTGTGATGAAATTAAGCTCTGGGATAAGGGAGAGCCATTTAACTACAATAGTGGGCCTCAGTTAGGACATCTTCTGTATGATATTATGAAGATCAAACCCACAGTATTTACAGACACGGGAAAACCTGCTACTAACGTAGAAGCTCTAGAAAAGCTAGATGTTCCACTCGTTAAGAAGATTCTGGAAATCCGCAAGTATCAGAAACTCTTTGGAACATATATTCATCAGTTCGCTTTGGAGCAGACAGATGGAAGGATCCATGCTTTCACCTACTTGAATCGAGTAGAAACATTCCGTTCTAGTATGGGATCGATCAATATCCAGAACCAGCCCAAGCGAGATAAGTTCGCTAAACAGCTCATCACTTCTATGGTCATTCCTGAGAAGGGGCAACGGTTGGTTAGTTATGACCTGAAGGGAGCTGAAGTTACCGTTAGTGCATGCAACAGTAAAGACATGCAGCTGATTAAATATGTAGAGGATCTCACTCAGGATATGCACCGTCAGCTCTGTATGTTTGGATTCTTCCTTACTGAGTCTGAAGTTACATCCACTCTGCGTAAGGGCATGAAGAACACACTGACCTTCCCCCTATTCTACAATTCCTACTACGTAAATATTGCACCTGATTTGTATGAATTTGCGAAAGAACAGAATATGCTTCCTCATTTGGCAAAGAATGGCATCAAAACCTATGCAGAATTTGTAGAGCATGTACGAAAAATAGAGGAGCATCTTTGGAAAGATATGTTCCCTAAGCACCGGTCATGGATGAAGAAACAGTGGGATATTTATCAGAAAGATGGGAAACTTTCTATTCCAACTGGATTTTATGTATACGCTCCTATGAGGAAAAATAATACTCCAAATACTCCTATACAGGGAAGCGCATATCACTGTAATCAGAGAACGTTTAACAAGATCTCTGCTTTTATTATAGAGAAAAACTTGAAGAGCAGGATTTTGTTCCAGATACATGACAGTTTGTGTATTTCTGTCGAACTCGGAGAAGAAGATTTGCTTGACTGGGCAGTGTGGTATTATGGTACACAGGAGATCAGAGAAGAATGGAAATGGCTTATCGCAACCTTGTATTATGAGAAAGAAACAGGAGATGCAGATAAGGATTGGTCAACTCTACATGAAGTCGGGTTGTTAGGACAGGACGGAAGGATCATCCAGAAATAGTATGAGGGGTCTTACGATGACTCTTGAGATCATATCATCGGTGTCTTCACAGACAAGGCTAAGGCAGAAGAAGTTAAGGATACATATTGGGCTAAGATATTAACACGTAGGAAAGAATTGGAGGCTATTATGACTGCACTTGATTTAGAGGAAGGATCTGAAGAAAGCTGGACTATGTATAATGAATGGTGGGATAACGCTGATTTGGGTGGTGTTAAATTAGATGAATACACTCTGGACGAGTTCCTTGGGGGATACTATCATGGGTAAGGCATATGCTAATCGTAAACCTATAGAAGAACGTCCAGAGAGTGACTTCTATCGCACACCAGAATCTCTGTCACAGTTGCTGTGTGATACTTGTGAGTTTGCTGACTTTAAGGATATCTATGAGCCTATGGCGGGAGATGATGCTATAGCTAATATACTCAGAGCCAACGACTACAATGTAATTACAGATGACATAAGAACCACCGGGAAAGACTTTCTTGATTTTACAGGTACAGTTGATTATATAGTTACAAACCCTGCTTTCAGTATCTTTACTGAGACGGCGCAGAAATGTGATGAGGTTTGTCAATTTGGCTACACGCTATTGGGCAAAATGAACTTTTTTGCTGCCCATAGCCGAACAGAGTTGAATCTTTGGAGGCACTTAAAACATGTCTACATATTTGATAGGCAAGTAGACTATAGGACTCCTTACAGGGAAGACGGCGCCTATTGTGTGGGGAATTTATGTACCTGCTGGATGTGTTTTGACAAATCATGGGATAAAGGTTTCTGGAATACGTCTATTATGGATGTACAGAAATGGGCTACTTTAGGTAGTTATGAGAACTACCTCAAGAAAAACCTATGCTAATGAAGCCTCTCGGAGTACCTTACATAGACAAAAAGATCCAGAACAAGTTCCGTTTTGGGTCTTGGGCACTTAAAAACAACAAAGTGTGGCACCTCTACAATGAGTCCAAGTATATACTAGGTATGCAACTAGTTAATGATCGTTCATACCAGAGGTTCTGCTATATACTCTACAGGAAGCACTGCTCCTTCCATACTGCATTTCGTTTCCCTGAAGATGTTGTTTGGCATGGATATGGAGAAGCTAAGAAAAGTGGCTTGACGATCTGCCCAAAGTGTGCTAAAATATGGAAAGAACGGTATGGGAAGGCTTATAAGGAAGTCCTGCAGAAGCAGAGGGAAATAGGCCAGAAACGTGCCGAGAAACTAAGGAAAGAGAAGGCGAAAGAGCCTAGTTGGAGAGATCGTTAAAGGAGGTTCTGAAGTGTTGATACAGGTAGATAAAGAAGATTGTGTCTGGCTAAAGGAAGCATCTTGGTATAATAATAACTATTATAAACTTCCTTTCAAAGTAAATGGCTGCAGGTTCCTATATGAGGAGTATGATGGTGCAGAGGAATTCTGTGGGAATGTTATAGGGGAATTTATAGAGGATGAATTTGTTCCTGTATGGTATTTACATCAGATAGATTATTCAGAATACTTTCAAATAGATTCTGAAACTATGAAAGATAAAAATGAATGGACATAAGGGGGGCTATTATGGATGAATTAGTAGTTGGTAAAATGTACTATGTGAGCGACGCTGGCATTAATGCTGCTGAGTTTAAGCGTTCTATGAAAGTGAAAGAGTGTCTGTGTAAATGCACTAGTAAACGAGGTAAGTTCAAAGTCAGAGAAGGTGTTTACAGATATATGAATTATTGGGTTGCCGAAAAGGAGGCTAAGATGAAAAAGAGAATCAGTGACACACAGGTAGCAAATTATTTGGAAATGTACAAAGATGTCCCATATACCTATATAGGGGACATCATGCTGGATCTTCAGGATGCCAGAAAGGAACTGGAAGAGGCAGAAAAGGATTCTGTGTGGTGGGATGCGCCAGAGGATGCCGCTTTTGCTAGTGTGCATCATTGTATTACTTCAGGACAACCATATGCACCAGATGTAGCACATTTTTACTATAGAATTCTTCCCAAGACCCCTAAGCAGGAGCTTATTGATTCGTTTGCAGAGAAGAATGCTTTGGCTATGAAGTGTTCCGGGCTGAACAAGGAGCTGCTTGAGGCATTCTATGAGGAGGTAAAGAAATGAAGCCCCTTGACAAGTAGCAAGGGGTTGTGGTAGGGTTCTCGTCCCACCTTCGGGTGGGATTTTACGTCTTTAGGAGGGTATATATGCAGAAAGCTATTATTGTCAATTGCAACGAAGATAGCAGAAAAACAGAGGACTTGAACGATTTGTTGTTTGATGGGTGGAGGGTTATTAGAACAGAGCAATTCAGACCTGCTGTTGGTGGTACTAATGGTTCATGGCTTGCTGGATCAGTTCTTGTTATAGTGGAGAAAGAATGAACTATTTCCCCGATCAGGTGTTTATAGGACTTCAAGAGACTCCATCAGAAATTAGCCTCGTTATCCCTCTAGCGGGGTGTTCGCATCATTGTGTTGGATGTCATAGCCCACATCTGCAGGATAAGAATGGTGGAGAAGTATTGACTGAAGAAAGATATCTTAAATATCTTCAGCAGTATAAGGACAAAGCCTCTTGCATCTGTTTCTTTGGCGGGGAATCTCACGGAGTTACTTTGGCTGTGTGGGCTGGGATTGCGCATGGATACGGGTTCAAAACGGCTTTATACTCAGGATTTGATTTTGAAGAGATACAGGGGGGTTTGTTTGACGGACTCCTAAAAGGACTGGCTGATTGCTTCGACTACGTGAAATGTGGCAGTTACGTTGAAGAATTAGGCGGTCTTGATATGATTGAGACCAATCAGGTGATGTGGAAGAAAGTAGAGGATTACTGGGTCAATATTACCAGTGAATTCCAGAGGTATAACTATGTTTAAGCATTTTCAGGATTGGATTAACAGGAATAGGGCAAAGAAGTGTAAGAAAGCGCTTAGCAGGGCTTATATAGACTACATGTTCGGCAAGATGATTTTTGAAGGGGAAGAAAGTAGTATTCAAGGATTGTTCTCGGCTAGTGCCGTAGAAGGTACGCCTAAGACCAAAGAAGAGATTCTAGCTGATTTGAAACATGCAGCAAATATGATGAGTAGACGAGCTGGGAAATAAGGGAGGTAAGGTACGAAGATAGAGATTAGCGGATTTGAGGTTCTCGTAGACGATGAGGATTTTGAAAAGATTAGTAAGTTTAAGTGGATAATTGATAAAAAGCGCATAGAGAAAAAGGGAGATTATAAGATCCAGACAAACTATTGTTATCCAGATGGTTCTCATAAAACAATTATATTAAGTAGATATATTATGGGAATACATCTATCTGGTGGGTTGTTTGTAGATCATATAAGTGGGAACACCTTAGATAATAGGAAATCCAATTTACGACTATGTACCAATATAGAAAATTGTTGGAATTCTCAAGTTCCTCGAAACAGTACTACTGGTTATAAAGGAGCATGTAAGGAAAACAATAGGTATAGATCCTATTTTACATATATGGGTAGACGTCATAATCTAGGATACTATGACACACCAGAGGATGCAGGGAGGGCATATGATAAAGCAGCATTGTATTATTATAGAGAATATGCCAGAACAAACTTTCCAAAAGAGGGATACACTGAAGATGATTTAGAGTGGGCGCATCAGTATGTAGAAAACCTTACATTGAAGAGAAATAACAAATCTTCTAAGTATAGAGGAGTCACAAAACACACACGTAGTTGGCAGGCATATGTCTCAAAAGATAGAAATAGGCTAACATTAGGATCTTATAAAGCAGAAGAAGATGCTGCTAAAGCGTATGATAGAAAGGCGTTAGAATTATGGGGAGATGATGCTAAATTAAATTTCCCTAAAGAGAACTATATAAAGGAAGGCACAGAATGATTCAACTTAGTAAGCAGCAACTCAAGGACAAGCAAAACTTCATCATGAAGTATCTGGGGGAGGGGAATAATGCAACTCTCTCTGAACTAGACCCCAATAGTAATGTATCTCATAAGACCATTGCTACTATGGAAGGGGAAGTGAATAAGGATGTTCATGTACAGATGAATCGCTACATCCTTGGTGAGAAGATTCAAGAAGTCTTTGGTAAGAAGGTGATGAAACAGTATTATAAGGATCTTGAGACACATGTAATATATAAAAATGATGAGTCCTCTCTAAAGCCCTACTGTATGGCTCTATCTCTTGTGCCTTTCATTTATAATGGTGCGTCCTCTTTGGCAGGGGATTCAAAACGTCCTGAACATCTTGCCTCTTTTTGTGGATCATATGTGAATCTGATGTATGCCCTTGCAGGACAGCAATCTGGTGCAATCGCGGATATCAGTTTGCTCACCTATTTCCATTACTTTGCTAAGAAAGATTTTGGTGCAGATTATCTCACTACTAATTATAAGGATGTAGAAAACTATTTCCAGCAGATTGTGTATAGTATTAACTCCCCTGCTGGTGCTCGTAACTTCCAGTCTATATTCTATAATACCTCTATATTTGATAGGGATTACTTCAATGCAATGTTCGGTGGGGCAATGTACCCAGACGGAAATAAACCTGATTATGATGAGGTGAAGGAACTCCAGAAGTATTTTCTGAACTGGTTTGGAGAAGAGCGTCACAAAGCTATTCTTACATTCCCGGTGCTAACCGCTTGTTATTTGACTAAAGACAATGCTCCGAAAGATCTTGAATTTCATGATTTTCTTGCAGAGCAGATGGCTAAGGGTAATTCTTTTTTCCACTATCATTCAGACAAGGCTTCAGCACTTTCCTCGTGTTGCAGACTTAGGAATGAAGTAGAAATGAATCCATTTGCATATAGTCTTGGTGGAACTGGAATGATGACAGGATCCCTGTCTGTCATTACTCTGAATATGAATCGAATTATTCAGAAGAAGATAGATTTGAAGTCCAAGGTACAGGATGTGCATAAATATCTTATTGCTTTCCGTATGCTTATTCAGGATTTTGAGAAAGCTGGTATTCTTCCTGCCTATAAAGAGGGATACATTGCAATAGACAAACAATATGTCACCGTGGGTATCAATGGAGTAGTAGAAGCAGCGGAATATCTGGGATACGATATCACTAATAATGAACCTTACAAAGAGTGGATAAAGTCTGTATTTAAGACCATATCTGATGAGAACAAGGCAGGTGCTAAACTTTATTCTGCTATGTTGAAACGTCCTGTGATGATTAACAGTGAACTTATTCCTGCTGAGAACGTGGGGGTAAAGCTGCGGAAATGGGACACTAGGGACGGCATTAAGTCTAAACGAGAATGCTATAATAGCTATCTCTATCGTTCTGAAGATACAGATATGGATATCTTTGACAAGTTTGCTCTTCATGGTGGAGACGTTCTTGACTATCTGGCTGGAGGCAGTGCCGTTCACCTTGCATTAGCAGAGATTCCTAATAAGGAAACTTGGAAGAAGATTATGCTTCAAGCTATTAAGTATGGTTCTTCATACTGGACGGCTAACATTAAATCCACATACTGTAATAAGTGTGGGTATATTGACATGAATACTCGCAACGCCTGTGTTAAATGTGGATCCACTGATGTAGATTATCTAACAAGGGTCATCGGATATTTGAAGAAGATCAAGTCCTTCTCTGCTGCCCGTCAGAAAGAAGCTGGATTGCGTTTTTATCATAAGATTTAGTCCAAAACCGCTTGACAAGGGCACCTACTTCGTGGTAGAATGTCCTTGTTGAGTGATTTTAAGGAGGTATGAGTATGGGTAATTTTATAGTACTTACAAAGGAACTTGAGCTAGATACGGTTGCTGGAGCACATATTTCTTCTTGTAATAAAGAAGCACAAGCACTGGTCAACCTACTTATGATTCCTGTGTCATTTAGGTTTAATGACGAGAAGCATACAGTTTATCCGTCATATAAAAAGTAGATTAAGGTTTCTTCTGGATAGTAGCTCAGTTGATGAGAGCAAGGTTCTTATAAAGCAGAGGTCGGTGGTTTAAGTCTACCCTATCCCATATTTTATTTTGTAAGGAGTGTAACTAATGCGACTGTACTTTCAGAAACTGTATCCAGAATCTATTCTGCCTACGTTTGGTCATGATGACTTTAACAATGCGGGGTTTGATTTCTACTCCCTCCACGACATCACCATCGCCCCGCATGGCTTCGCCATTATAGGCACGGGTGTAGCGTGGGATGGGGTAAGAGCAACAAGTAATTTCTGCCAACCCTGTCGTGAAAAGTGTTATATTGAAGTTCGTGCCCGTTCTGGTTTGGTATTTAAGGACAACATAGAAGGTACTTGTGCAGGTATCATAGACTCAGGTTTTTGTGGGGAAATTAAGTACAAGGTTTTTAATAAGAATGGATTTCCGTTTGTTATTAAAAAAGGATATAGGTTTGCTCAAGGTATCTTTCATGTAGAACCTTTGTTTGACATTGAAGAAACTACCACTATAGAAGAAACCTCTCGTGGAGACCAAGGTTTCGGGAGTTCTGGTAAATGATGGATAGAACCAT
>Ga0302286_10002100_pt1 | contig 14107 bp, 7 predicted proteins | sample III_Fen_E2_3_FD_198765 | JGI IMG/M metagenome (GOLD analysis project Ga0302286, IMG submission 198765) | Peat permafrost microbial communities from Stordalen Mire near Abisko, Sweden - III_Fen_E2_3 | ecosystem: Environmental > Terrestrial > Soil > Wetlands > Permafrost | place: Sweden: Abisko...
ATACACAATGAGCAGAATTGACGGACTCAACAATAGCGAAATAGCTCAACAGCTCAATATAAACAAACGCACTGTAGAAAATCACATCACGGTTGCTCTTGCGGACATTCGAAAAAGGGTTAAAAATAGATTCATTGTATTTATGTTAAATTTAGCTTGTGCGTTGTGCACCACTTTACTTACTTATATCTAAAAGGGTATTATTTTTATGATGGAAGGATTTATTAAAACTCAGATTCAAAAATTCTTTGAACAAAATTATTCAAAGAACACACAACTTAAATTTCGGCAATGGTTTTTATTAAATAAAAACCATGCGGAGGCAGATGAAGCCATGCAAGCACTCTGGGATGAAAGTCCTTCTGTGGTGACTAACAACACGTGGGAAGATTTAGCAAAAATGCAGAAGCGTATCGCAGATGAGCAACCACGGTTTAACCGAATTCATCTGCCGTTCAGACAGATTACCAAGTATGCTGCGGTGATCATGCTCGTAGTAATTTCTTCTGTAACCACATACTATATAACAAAATCCTCTTCATTGGAATTTGCAGAATTTTCTGTGCCTTACGGAGAATGTCAAAAGATGCAACTGGCCGATGGTACTAGTGTCTGGCTAAATGCAGGATCGACCTTGATATATCCTAAAAAGTTTAGTACTGATACCCGTACTGTTTATTTGTGTGGCGAAGCTAATTTCAGTGTGGTCAAAAACCCGAAGAAACCGTTTATTGTAAAAACCAAACATATAGATGTACAGGCCTTAGGGACTAAGTTTAATGTCCAGTCGTATCCCGACATGACCTTTACGACTGCAACACTGGTGGAAGGAAGTGTGAGGGTTAATACGGACTCAAAAACTGTATCGGGGTACATCTTAAAGCCCAATGATCAATTAATTTATTCAAATCAAAACCATAATGTTTCCATCGTCCAGGTGGATGCGGCAAAGGTAAGCTCTTGGGAGAAAGGGTACCTGATTTTTCAGGGTGCAACATTTGAAGATATTGTATCCACTTTGGAACGGAAATATAATGTTCGAATAAATTATGACATTGATAAATACAAGGGACGAACATACTTCCTGAAATTCAATCCGAGTGAGTCGGTCAAACAGGTGGTATCCGTATTGTGTCAATTAGCTAACAGAGCTAACTATAAAATAAATAATTCAACTATCTATATCTATTCTAGTCGATTATAAGTCCACCGGTAAATCGCTATTAATATGCCACGGTCAGATAACAGACCTTGTCATTCGGAACTAAACACTTTTATATGTCAATTCAAGTATTATTTGATTCCTTCAACTTCTCTGAGATGTTTAATCAATTGAAACAATTTAATGTATTATTTTGACTTATTAAAATCAGAACTCTCCCCCTACCCTCTCCAAACCTCTATCCCCCTTCGGGGACTTTCTCCTAAAGGAGAAAGAAATTAGAAAAAAGCATTTGAGAGGGTGATAGTGCTGAGGGTTGATAAATTTTATTTAAAATAATTGGACACGATTTATTTTAAATCACTTAACTATCTTCAGCAAAGATGGAATCAGCATCAATAATTTGCATTATTCTAATAGACATTTTATGCTGATCTTGGATGATTCCAGTAGAAAATCTTTCCATTTTGTGATTTCTTTCGCATTCTCAACTATCTCGACTATAGAGTTCTTTTATAACAGAGATAATTTTAATCCATAATTTCCCGTTTTTTTGTATCGACCCTCTCGAATTGTTGTCATTCCTATGATTCAGAGTCTTCTTATCATAGCAAATAAAGAGATAACTTTTTACTTTCCATAAACAAAAGTTAATACCCTCTGCCCAAAAAAGGTATAAAAGAGATCAAACCATGTTATAAAACATACAATTGTATATATTTGTGATTATCTCAAAATAAATGTCATTTTATTCTGTGTGTATCCCTATTTAAACCTTACTTATAGGTGTTATCCAAAGTTAAGTAAAGGTGAAGATCAAATTTACTTATTGTTAGAAAAAGAAGTTTGATTAATTGATTTACAATGATGCTCCCAAACAAGGTTAAATCGACTTCGAACGCAATAGTAAAAAAAAATCTGTGCAGCTATTTCTTTGTAGGATAAAAAGAATTAATCATCTAATTATTTATTTTTTATGAAAAAAGACTATTCACACAAAATTCAAACCACAGGGTTAGTAGGTTGTTACAGCCCGAGGTATTTAATGATCTTTTCTTTTGCCTCTCTATTTTGGGGGATTTCTAATTCAGTTAACGTTCAAGCTGTGAGTGTTGACAATACTATAAAGTCGGTTGAAGTGTATTCATCTGATGCAAGAGCAAGTGTTTCTCAAAAAGGAAAACAGCAATTAGTCGTTATGGGCTCAGCTGGCAATACTCAATCTATTACAATGCTGCTTTCAAAAAGAGAGGTTGAATCTGAAAATACAATTATACTATATAGTGATAATGGAACTCTGGTCAGTTCACTGCCTGTGATATTGAACAATTTGAGTTAAACGACAGGATTATTTGTGAGCTCCTATGCTTTAAGAAAAAGGATGGAATACATAAAAAAGAGGAATTGTTTGATAAATTAATTCACCTTAAATTTCAAATTGTCTTTTGTCTTTAGAAATTATTCGTTAGGAATTCACTTAACTCTCTATATTTTATATCTGAAACAACCCTCGTTTTAACGAGATAGTTTTATCTAATATTAAATAAAATAAAATTATAAACAGATGAAATTTATCAATATAATACATACGAAACAACGAAAATCCTTTATTAACGTGCTTATCTTGTTGTTCATATTAGTGGTATCTCCCATATCCTCTTATGCACAAAATCAGAAAGTCAGTTTATCGGGAAGTAATATTACCTTGAGTATGGCTTTTGAGCAAATTGAAAAACAGACAGGTCTGTCAGTTGATTATGATGCAAAAACAATTGATACAAAAAAAGCCATTATCACTATACCTAAAAAGTCTACACTGAGTGAAGCATTATCACAGATTCTTCAAGAAACAGACTATACATTTCTTCTCAATGGGTCTCATATAATTATCTTGCATAAAGAAAACGACGTAAATAAGGCGAAACAAGTCAAGTCAAAACAAGTTTCAGGCGTTGTAAGAGATTCAAAAGGTGAGACACTTATTGGAGTAAGTGTAATGGAAACCGGGACTAAAAATGGAACTATTACAGACATTAATGGGAATTTTTCAATTGAGGTTCAAGCAGTCAACAGTATTTTGACATTTTCGTATATTGGGTATAATCCTGAGAAAGTGGCCGTAAATGGTCAAAGTATTCTTTCTATTAAGATGTCAGCCGATGAGAAAAAACTAGAAGAGGTGGTAGTCACCGCCTTAGGCATTAAAAAAGAGACTAAAGCGTTGACTTATAGCATTCAGAAGATAGATGCTGTTGAAATAGTTGGTGTGAAGGATGCCAATTTGATGAATAGTTTGGCTGGTAAAATAGCCGGTGTTACAATCAATGCAAGTTCTTCCGGAATTGGAGGTGCAGCCAGAGTTGTTATGCGAGGCACGAAATCAATTACAGGAAACAACAATGCTTTGTATGTGATTGATGGCATTCCGATGCCATCACTTCAGAATGCACAACCATCGGATTTGTATTCAGGTATGGGTCAATCGGGAGATGGTATCTCAAATCTGAATCCTGATGATATTGAATCAATGTCTATCTTAACTGGTGCAGCAGCAGCAGCATTATATGGTAGCGATGCCGCAAATGGAGTAGTTATGATCACAACAAAAAAGGGGATATCTAAGAATTTCTCAGTCAATTTCTCCAATAGTACTACTTTTTCAGCTCCGTTTATAACGCCTAAGTTTCAGAACACATATGGCTCTGAACCTGGAAGTTATTATAGTTGGGGAAGCAAGCTCACAACTCCGAGCACATACAATCCGACTGATTTTTTTCAAACGGGATATAATACGAATAATTCTGTCAACCTATCAACCGGAACAGAAAAAAACCAAACATATTTTTCACTTGCGTCATCTAATGCCAGAGGAATTATTCAAAATAATACTCTCTCCAGATATAATATTTCCATCCGTAACTCAAGTAGTTTTTTGGATGATAAATTGGATCTTGACTTGAACGCAATGTACATGAATGTAGATGAACAAAACATGTTGGCACAAGGTCAATATTTTAATCCACTTATTCCTATTTATCTTTTCCCCCGAGGCGACGATATTGCAAAATATCAAACGTATGAACGCTACAATGCTACCCGCAACTTTAAAACACAGTATTGGCCCTATGGAGACTTAGGCTTGCAAATGCAAAATCCTTACTGGATCACAAATCGTGACATGTTTACAAACCATAAAGACAGATTTATGATTGGGAGTGCATTGAAATATACAATTTCTAAGGGGTTAAATGCAACAGGGAGAGCCAAAGTAGATAATAATACTTCCGTAAATGAAAAAAAGTATTATGCTTCTACATCGGGTTTGTTTGCTGATGCTGCAGGAGCTTACTATAGAGAAGATATTCTTACGCGGCAAATTTATGCTGATGCTATGTTGAATATGGATAGATATGTAGGGGATTTTTCTATAGTTGCGTCAGTAGGAACAAGCGTTAAAGATGTAAAATATGGTTCTTCCGCTTTGGGAGGCAACTTGCAAAGTGTCCAGAATCTTTTTACATACGCAAATCTAAATACAAGTTCACTGAAGAAATACGAACAAACGAGTTATCACGATCAGACACAAGCAATTTTTGCTACTGCTCAAATAGGGTATAAAAGTAAAGCGTATCTAGATCTTACAGCCCGCAATGATTGGTGTACTGCTTTGGCACAATCTACATCTACATCTATTTTTTATCCTTCAATTGGTTTATCCAGTATTTTAACTGATCTACTTCCTATTAAATCGAAGGCGCTTTCTTTTGTAAAAGCTCGCGTGTCGTATAGTGAAGTCGGCAACTCACCGCAGCGATATGTGTCTATCGCAACATACCCAGTATCAGCCGGATATCCACAGACTACCACTTATTTACCCAGTGCAGGTCTACAGCCTGAACGAACTAAATCTACTGAAGTCGGGTTAAATTGCCAGTTCTTTGGAGACAAGGTTAAACTGGATGTAACTTTATATCAGTCGTCCACTTATAACCAGTTGTTTAATCCAACTCTTTCAACAACATCGGGATATAATAGTTTCTACATAAATGCCGGTAGAATTGACAATCAGGGTATTGAGTTATCATTGGGGTTGAAACAGAATCTCAATAAAGTAGTTTGGAATTCGACTCTAATCTATTCATTGAATCGTAATAAGATTAAGAAACTATTGACTTCCTATACCACATCTGCTGGTGAAACTATCTCGATGACTAGCATGGATATGGGAGGAACAAGTAGTTATAAGATGATGCTAACCGAAGGAGGCGCTATGGGAGATATTTATGTCAACACACTAAAAACGGATGAACATGGGTATATTAAAGTAGATCCGACCTCACAGTCAGTAACTGCAGATGCAAACCATTTTGTGAAGGCAGGAAATTCAAATCCGAATTATAATTTGGGTTGGAGAAATAATTTTGAATGGAAAGATTTTTCACTTGGATTTCTTATCAATGCACGTGTTGGTGGCGTTGGTGTTTCGATTACTCAGGCTTTAATTGATACATATGGCGTTTCTGAAGCATCTGCGGAAGCCCGCGACAACGGAGGTGCTTTAGTAAATGGAGTCCGAATTCCGGCTCAGTCATATTATGAGACAATAGGTGGAGGGACATCAGGTGTAGGTTCTATGTACGTATATAGTGCAACAAACGTGCGTTTAGCTGAGTTCACTTTGGGCTATGATTTGCCTATTAACAAATACTGTAAGGCAATTAAGAGTTTTACCATTTCCCTTGTTGGACGCAACTTATTTATGTTTTATAATAAAGCTCCTTTTGACCCTGAGAGCACAGCCAGTACAGGTACTTATTTTCAGGGTATAGACTACTTTATGCAACCAAGTCTTCGTACTTTTGGTTTTTCTGTTAAACTCAGTTTCTAATCTTATAAAAGGTAATGACTATGTTGAGAAATAAATATATATTAAAAAAAAGATTTTCATTGTTAGCTTTAGCTTTGCTTTTGACAATGTTTTTGAGCAATACGAGCTGTACCAGTGAATTTGAAAAATGGAATACAAATCCCAATGAGGCAACGTCAGAAATGATGCAACGGGATAATCTGCTAACAGGTTCTTTCTTTGTTCAAATGGAGAAGAATGTATTTGTCGTTGGTGAAGGACATGATGCAGATTATCAAATCATCCAGAATCTGGCCGGTGATGTGTATTCTGGTTATTTTGGTGCCTGTGGTTTGTGGTATGGCAATGCCAATAATACCACATATAAATTGATATCCGATTGGTATAATGCTGAATTTAATCGTTCCTACACCAATATCATGACTCCATGGATTTTAATAAAGAAGGCGACACAAAAAGAGTCTGCACAGACGTTTGCCCTAGCTACAATTGTAAAAGTAGCAGCAATGCACCGTTGTACGGATATGTATGGCCCAATTCCTTATAAGAATTTTGGGAACGGATCTTTGAAGGCCAGTTATGATAGTCAAAAAGATGTATACTATACTTTCTTTGATGAACTAAACAATGCGATTGACAACTTAACAGATTTTAATGCTAAGAACCCAGATGCTACTGTTTTGGCTGATTATGATTTTATCTATGGAGGTAGAGTTGTGAGTTGGATTAAATTTGCGAACTCTTTAAAACTCCGCTTAGCAATGCGTTTGGCATATGCCGATCCTACGAAAGCTCAAAAAGAGGCAGAATCTGCAGTAAATCATTCTATCGGTGTAATGACCAGTTCAACTGATGTGGCTCAATTGGTACATTCTTCATCAATGAATTATAATCATCCTATCTATGTTATTAATAATAACTTTGATGATACTCGTATGGGTGCAATGATGGATTCTTATTTGAATGGGTTTAAAGATCCTCGTATTTCGGCATACTTTAAGACCGCTTCAGACGGTCTGTATCGTGGAATTCGTAATGGAATTAACATAACAAATAAGGGCGTATATTCAAAAGGCCCATTCTCTTCGATCAATTTTACAGAGAGAACTGCGCTAGTATGGATGAATCCTGCAGAAATTTATTTTCTTAGGGCAGAAGGAGCGTTGAGAGGTTGGAATATGGGAGGTACAGCACAAACTTTTTACGAGACAGGAATTAAAACTTCATTTGCGTATTGGGGTGCTTCAGGCGAAAACACCTATATTGCAGATGGAATAAGCATTCCGGCAGCCTATACAGATCCTGAGAATACAGGAAACAATGTTAGTTCTACTAGTGCTTTGTTGAGTACTCGCACAATTAAATGGGATGATGCTGCTGTATTCGAACAGAAGCTTGAACGTGTTATGATTCAGAAATGGATCTCTATGTTTCCTGATGGACAAGAGGCTTGGAGCGAATTTCGCCGAACAGGATATCCAAAGGTATTTCCTGTAGTGGTAAATAATAGCGGTGGAACAATCAATACAGATAAACAGATCCGCCGTTTACCATTCCCATCTACAGAATACACCAGTAATTCAGCTGAAATTGCAAAGGCTGTCACCCTTCTGGGAGGCACAGACAATGGAGGTACAAAACTCTGGTGGGATAAAAAATAACGTTTAACAATTTAATCTTTGATACGAATGAAAATGAAATTATTTAATATATTGTTGGTCTTTTGTTCTATAGGCTTATTGATGGGTTGTGACGACTGGACAAATTCTAAAGCTATAGATATTCATAAACCATATACTTATAGTGACCAGTACTATGAAAATTTAAGAGCCTACAAAGTATCCGATCATGCCATAAGCTACGGATGGTTTGCAGATTATGGACAATCCACTTCTTTGGGACAACGGTTTCTGGGATTGCCAGATAGTTTGGATATTTGCAGTCTGTGGAGTGGCATTCCTTCTTTGAAGCAGAATGACTCACTCACATCATACAACCCAGTAGCCTACAATGAAATGCGTTACGTCCGCCAGATGAAAGGAATAAAGATGGTAGTACCCACTATTATTCGTATTGCATATTTTCCTCAATTTAAGAAAGATAGTGCAGGTGTAAATGCTTTTGCAGATTATCTGGTAAAGATGGTATTGGATAATGATTTGGATGGAGCTGATCTGGATTATGAACCTGAAGGGGACTGGCTTACAGGAGATAAACTGACTTGGTTGGTGAAACGCATGGGCGAAAAACTCGGACCTAAATCCAACAATCCGGATAAGCTGTTGATTGTTGATTTTTATGGTTCAACTCCTCCTGCTGCGACGGAACCTTATGTAAGTTTCTATGTAAGGCAAGCTTATAATGCAAGTTCTGCCTCAACTCTACAATCTGGATTTAACGCGATTAGTAGTTGGTGTTCTTCACGGAAATATATCGTTACGGAAAACATTGGTGACAATTGGAAGAATGGAGGTGTCGCATTTACAGAAGCCAATGGAAATAATTTAAGAAATGACGGAACCCAGCTCTATTCGTTAGAGGGGATGGCGCGTTGGAATCCCACTCAGGGACGAAAAGGTGGGTTTGGAGCTTTCTATATTCAGCGGGATTATTATCTTGATCCTCCCTATAAAAACGTCAGATGTGCTATTCAGATGCAAAATACTGCTGTTAAATAGTATTCACAAAAAAACTACAAATATTATGAAGCATTTATTGATTTTAAAGAATCTATATATCACAGTTATTATTGCCACAATCGGCTTGCTGAGTTCATGTAGCAGGAATGAAACCTATGATTTTCAAGGTGATAATATAAATAGGGTATTTATAGATAACCAAATATCCACAAACGGAAGTGGTTATGAGGTTAGCAATGCAAGTGTAATGCATACTCCTGTAGGAGATACGAGCACTGTTAATTTAAAATTGCCGGTACGTTGTTCTCATACAGCAGTCTCCGAAATCAAAGTTCAACTGGAGATGGATACTTCACTTGTTGCTACGTATAACAAAGATCATGGAACAAAATACAGTGCTATAAAAAGTGGTATTGTAAAGTTGGTTTCTAGCGTACTAACAATTCCCAGAGGTTCTCAGATTTCATCTGATTCAGTAACAGTATCGATTCCAAAAAACAAATTATCGCTATTAACCGATAGCGTGTATTTGTTACCTCTTAAAATTGCAAATGTCAGTGGAGCCAATGATATTGCTGTAAGCTCGAATCTTAAGACCTACTATATTGCGATTTCAACCTCAACAACAAATATCATTAATGGGGCAACACTAAGTAATATGTCGGGCTCTATAGCAACTCCCAGAACCGGTTGGACAATTTCCTCGGATGCAGCTAGTATGAGTGGAACCAGTAGCCAGGTATTTGATGGTAGCACAAGTACAGCATGGTACAATTCATCAAGTTCAATTAGTTCTGTAACGTTCACTGTCGATCTCACAAAAGTATATACAGGTATTTCCGGTTTCCGGCTGTATTTTAGATATGCAAATTACGGGTATTTTGCAAAAACTGTTTTGGTCTCAACAAGTAGTGATAATTCGACATGGAATTCTCAAGGAACAGCTAATTTGACGAGTACTTCCAGTTATAATTATATCTGTTTTTACAATGCTCAAAATGCTCGTTATATCAAGCTAACTATGCGAGGTTGGTATTCTTCCTCCTACAAAGGATTGGCTGAGTTTGATATATATACGAAATAGGCTTATGTTAAATAATTAAACAATAAGAATGATGAAAATAAAATATCTATCTATCAGTTTGATAGCACTTGTAGTATTATTCGCCGGCTGCAAAAATGCAGCTCAGTATCGGGATATTGTCTATATGACAGGGACCGAAACCTCAACATCGACGAATTTTACCATTGATTCGCCATCAAGTTTAGGTGTATCTGTAACAGCTTCTGATAAGGTGTCCACAGATACAAAAGTGACATTAAAGATACAATCAGATTTGTTAGAGGCTTACAATAAACTAACAGGTAAAACGTGCCAAACTCCTCCAGAGGGGAGTTGTGTGTTGGACACTAATTGTGTGTCCATCAATAGTGGTTCAAACGTTTCGGAATCAGCTAAATTATCCGTTGTTTCGCTTGACAAATTTGCTGAAGGTGTCACATATTGTGTTCCGATAAGCATTACAAGCGTAGAAGGTGATCTTTCAGTTTTAGAATCTTCGCGAACTATTTTTGTAGTAATTAACAGAACTATTATTACTCAGGCAGTAAATCTGAAAGGGTCTGATTATTTTACAGTTCCAAGCTTCCAGGGTAATTCAGCGGTTAGCAGCCTGTCACAAATTACAATGGAGTGTCGCGTGTATATAAATAGCTTTCAATCAAACAACCCTTATATTAGCTCTCTTATTGGGATTGAAGAAAACTTTTTATTACGTTTCGGAGATGTAAGTGTAGAGAAGAATCAGTTGCAACTTGCAGGTGGTAAACTTGCAGGTGGTAATAAATTTCCAGTTACGGGAAGCACAAAGTTCTCAATCGGACAATGGTATCATGTGGCTGTTGTTTATAACGGATCGACGATGAGTTTGTATGTAAATGGGAAATTAGATTCATATACAACAGCCTCAAAGGGTGTTATTGATTTCTCTGATACGTATATGGATGGATTTCATATCGGATATTCAGAACGTGGTCGCTTGTTAAACGGTTATGTAAGCGAGGCACGAGTGTGGACACGAGCATTGTCTGCAATAGAATTGCAAAACAATCTTTGTTACGTTGATCCCACCTCAAAGGATTTGCTTGCTTATTGGCGTTTCAATGCAGCTGATTCCAGTGGAAAAGTGACAGACTTAACCGGCCATGGCTATACTGCCGTGGGTTCAACGGCAAATTTAACATGGGTTACCGGTATAAGGTGTCCTAATTGATTTATATGACTATCCGCATAATGTCCTAAAACGTAATTTGGCCTTTATCTTTCGGTGTACTGCACCTTAATATTAGTTCTTGATATTTAATTCTACCAAACTGTCAGGACTCTTTCCCTTTTCAATGACAACACCAGGATTACAGCTCCGACATTTTGGGAGATAGGATTGAAAATGAAAAGTAATGAAAGGTGCAGAGCACCGAAACCAATTTTTGTCACATTTGGACACATTGCAGATAATCATCTTGATTTAATTTTAGATTAATGTTGTTTGCTTAATATGTAGTTGATATTTTCAGTATAACCGACCGTTATACAATTTCATTCTAATATTGGCTGAATCTGTTTAGATTTAAAATTAGACATCAACACAATACAGATTGGAAAGGGAATCTTAAGTAAACGGTATTTTTTGTTATTTAAGGAACAGGTGTAACCACAGGGTATAAAGCCCTGCGGTTACACCTGTTTTTGAAAAAATCGGACTAAATCCGTGAACATGATTTTCTTAAATAAATCCAAATTGTCCATTAGAACCGTAATCGCCATTTTATACATTCAAAGCACTTAAAGATAAACTTTATTTGATGCATTAATTCTAAATAAATATCATGATTATCAACATATTATATTTGAACAGTTGTAATGGCGTCCAATAAAAATATATAGTTTAATTAACACATACTACTGATGGACAATTTGGGATTAGCTATTTTTCATTTTTTAAAATATGTTTTCTATTAAATAAAAAAACTATTTTGCTGACCAGTGTAATCCATTTATCCAGACCTTTTTTTATTCACCAAGCAAACTATTTCATACATGCAAAATATACATAAAGTGGGGTGACTAAAAAGAACATATCTTTCTTAATTTATTAAGTTTGCCTTAAAGGAATCACTATAGAACTTAGTAGCGAAAAGGTAATGGTCGCTTGGTTAGGTGGTAGTTGCTATAAGGAAAAGCAGGAATGACAATGGGGGCGACTATGAATATCTTATCAACACTCTGCTATAATTGTGCTTCTGACATCACATATAAAATATATTGAAACTGTTTTGAGTAAATGAAAGGGGCTTTTCGAATGTTAATTAATAATCTGATTAGTGATATATCTTTGGGGACTATTAAACTAACGGATATTAATTTATAAATTTAATATTTACAACCAAATCGAGTTCAAAATAGTATCAAAACATGTTATAGAACATGTAATCGCACATAAATGTAATTATCTCAAAAAAAATGTCTTTTTGTCTGTGTGTATTCCCATTTAATCCTTACTTATATGTGTTACCCAAAGTTAAGTCAAGGTGAAGATTACATTAAATTATTGTTAATAAAAAATTGGATTGGTTGATTGATTTACAATCGTGATCCCAATCAATTCCAATCGACTTTGAAAGCACTAGTAAAAGAAAATCTGAACATCTATTTCTTTGTAGCATAAAAAAAGTAATCATCTAATTATTTATTATTTATGGAAAAAACCAATTCCCACAAAATTCAGACAACAGGGTTTGTAAGTTGTTACAACCCGAAGTATTTAATGTTCTTTTATTTCTCTTTTTTGGGGAATTTCAAATTCATGGAAGGCACAAACAATGACATTTGACAATACCACAAAAACCAGTTGAAATGTATTCGTCTTATTTAAATGCAAACCTTTCTCAAAAAGAAGGGCAGCAAAATATCAAAATGGGATCAGCTTCAGATATTCAATCTAATACAATGCTGCATTTTAAAAGGAAAGCATAATCCTAATTCTGAGGTTTAACTGCATATGGTAGAAGCCAATGACATAAATGATAAATTGGTAATCAGATCAACCGTTTTTTACTTCGGCCAATCTCAAATTGTTTAACAGGGTTCTTTAAACTACAATATTGTACTTATCATTTTTCATGAACTATGACTAGTCTACTGCCAGTTTTATTGAACAAAGTTGGTTACACGTAAAAATAAAATGTTTTTGTTTTATAAAAATATGAGTAATCATATTCATAAATGACATTAACATGAAAAGAGGTTTCCAAAATCTATCCAATAAAACAATGTGTTAATTTGCTAGTACATTGAGTTAAGGAAGAAAATGTAAAGCTTCATAAAAAAGGAAGGATAGTTAATTCAATTGATTATACTTAAATATCGGAATTACTTTTTATCTTAATCTTTTTTTTTAATAAGCTCAATTAAATCTCTACACTTTATATTTGAAACAACCCTCGTTTTTAACACGAGAGTTTTATCTACTATTTAAAAAATAAAATTATAAACAGATGAAATATATCAAAAAAATAGATACGAAACGACAAAAGTCCTTTGTTCATGTGCTTATTTTGTTGTGCATATTAGCAGTATTTCCTATAACCTCTGATGCACAAAATCAGAAAGTCAATTTATCGGGAAGCAATATTACGCTGCGTATGGCATTTGAGCAAATTGAAAAACAGACAAATATGTCAATTGATTATGATGCCAAAACAATTGATACAAAAAAAGCTGTAATCACAATACAAAAAAGCACTACACTGAGTGGAGTCTTAACACAGATCCTTCAAGGAACAGGTTATACTTACCTTATCAACGGATCTCACATAATTATCTCTAATAATGGAAACGATGTAAATAAGACGAAACAAGTCAAATCAAAACAAGTTTCAGGCGTTGTAAGAGATGAAAAAGGTGAAACACTAATTGGAGTAAATGTAATGGAAACCGGAACGAAAAATGGAACCATTACTGACGTCAATGGTAATTTTTCCATCGAAGTACATGGAGTAAACAGTGTTTTGAAGTTTTCGTATATTGGATATAATCCGAAGAAAGTGGAAGTAAATGATCAGACTTCACTGTCTATAAAGATGTCAGCTGACGAGAAAAATCTCGATGAGGTCGTTGTTACAGCTTTGGGGATCAAGAAAGAGTTGAAATCGTTATCATACAACGTACAACAAATCTCCGGCAGTGACATTAATAAAGTATCAGATGCCAACTTTGTAAATAATCTAAGCGGTAAAGTAGCAGGGGTGACCATTAATAGCTCTTCATCTGGTGTAGGTGGAGCTTCGCGCGTTATTATGCGTGGAGTAAAATCAATAACATATAACAACAATGCATTATATGTTATTGATGGTATTCCAATGAATAATTCATTGGGGGGA
>Ga0302286_10002103_pt1 | contig 14102 bp, 8 predicted proteins | sample III_Fen_E2_3_FD_198765 | JGI IMG/M metagenome (GOLD analysis project Ga0302286, IMG submission 198765) | Peat permafrost microbial communities from Stordalen Mire near Abisko, Sweden - III_Fen_E2_3 | ecosystem: Environmental > Terrestrial > Soil > Wetlands > Permafrost | place: Sweden: Abisko...
ATAGATGTCGCCGGTGAACGCAATTTTATGTGCATAATCAATCAGTACGATTTCCCCGGGCAGGTGTCCCCCGATGCCCTCGTAAAGCTCAAAATGCAACTCGCCAAAATCGAAGCGACCCACGGGCTGTAAAGGTAATGTCAACGGCTGCGAATCGCCACAGATCACACGGATTTTCTCAGGGCGCAATGGCTGGTATCCGGTGAGCGTTTTACAAATTTTGATATAGGGGCGGTGTAGAGGGTTGTGCTCACGAAAACCATCCTCTCCCGCATATTCAGCACAAATACAATCACTGCTCTTACGGCTCATCGACACTGTGTCAAACAATGGAAGAAGCCCACAATGATCTACATCTGCGTGGGTAATGAGCGCATGCTTTGGCATCGCGTCAAAATGCGGTATCAGTCGATGGAAAATCGCAAGCATTTCATCACGGTAACAGGCATAGCCCGTGTCGATGAACAAATACTCCTCTCCACTTTGGAGGATAGCGGTATTGCTGCCGCAGGGCGGCTCAATCAACGTTATACTTGTGCGGTCAGTCACACGGTGGGTTGAAATACGCGGGGAGTATGCGTTGCCTCGGTGGAGCATCAGCATTTCCACAAATCGGCCGATACTGTCAAATGTGCGGTAAGGCGAAAGCCCCTGCTCATCCAATACCTGCATGGCCAGATTCACATGAATGAGCAGTTCCTGACGGGCTTCATCGGAAAGTTCCATCCTGCGGGTGAGCGCAGCTGCATAAGAGCGATAGAAGATGCTGTTGTCGAAGTTCTTTTCCGCATGATTATAATCGATTACACGCACAGCGCATAGTTTTTCCACTTGGGATAAAAAATCGGTCACCTTCTCCTGACTATCGACGAACAAGCCCATCTTGAACCGCTGAAAATCGGTGCCGTTTTCCTGTGAACTCATGTAGGAGATATTAAAGTTGAACGCTTGGATCAGCTCCAGCACCGCCGTGATGCTGCCGGGCACATCCTTGAGTTGCAGTTCCAACAGCACAATGCTTTGCTCGGAAGCGTCGCTTTGCAGGTAACCGATCTCTGTAAGTTTTAGATCCGCCAACGCATGCTGTTCCGCCGTGCCCTCCGTCTCAATGAACAACGTATGCATATCAACGGCCTTATTGTAGCTTACCCGTGTAATGTTGAGCCCTAACGAGCCAATGCATCGGCTCGCCTCCAAAAAAGCGCCGACATGATCGGGCATGGTAGTAACGTAAGTCTTTTTCATACGTGCCATTCCGCCTTTGCGTTTGTGTCGCATTCATTATACTCCAAAAGCCACGGTGTTGGAAATCCCTTAATGCAGGGCATTATGCTTCCCCACCGCCTTGTTCTCCTAAGCAGAATATGGTATGATCGTGGCACATCAAACGCCTTGCCTTTCTCGCTTTCACATCAACCGGCTACCACGCCGCCATCATTGGAGGGGCTACCATGCGAGCATCTGTCAAAAGGATTCTTCTGGTTGCGATGCTGCTCATGCTATGTTGCACGCCTAATTGGGCAAATGCAGAAGTAGCGCATGCTCGTTTCCATTCCGTGCAGGATATCAACTGGGCGATTGGCTTTTCGGACGAGTATTTAAACTATGACGGTCAAACCTACCACCAGGATCTAGCGCAATCATCCATCGGCATGGCGCTTTCAGCCTTCCGCATACCGGACGTAGAGATGAGCCACCGAGGGGATAACATTCAGAAATATATGGAGGAGCTGGGCTTTACAGGCATCAGCCTTAACCAGTACGATATTGAACCCAGCATCCAGACCATCGCCTCCGCCATAGGCATGAAGAACCTTGCGGACGAAAGCGGCACGTTTACCGCAATCGCTGTCGCCATCAGCGGTGGCGGCTATCAGGATGAATGGAAAAGCAATTTCTTAATCGGCAACGGTGTACATCACGAGGGCTTCAACCGCGCGGCAGCGCAAGTATACGATCATCTGGTGGGTTATATGGCTAAGCATGGCACGCTGGGGCGTGTAAAGGTGTGGATTGTCGGCTACAGCCGCGCCGCAGCGACCGCTAACCGCACCGCCGCCATGATCCTGGACAACAAGCTGGTTTTAGCAAGCGACCTTTTCGCCTATACTTTTGCCACGCCCAATGTAACCCGTCAGTCGAACGCATCAAGCTACCCCTCTATTTTCAATATTGTCGGAGCTTTTGATCCCGTGCCGATGATTCCTTTTGATGAGTGGGGCTTTACGCGCTTTGGTACCACCTATTTTCTACCCACACCGGAGGCAGACAGCGATTATGCCGAAAAGGTGAAACCTGTCAAGTCCATCTACCGCGAAATGACTGGTTTGGACTATTGGACAAATCAGAGTGGCAACCGACTGATCCAGAAGGTATTCGGCATGGTATCGGATATGGTTTCCGGCATTGATGATTACACACAGCACTACCAATCACTGCTGATTGATTTATGGAGCAACAAGAGCAATCCCCTGAACCTGATCACCAGCCTTGTGAAGACGGTAACCAGCGACAGTACGCTCTGGGAGCAGTTAAGTTCGCAGGCGGACACAGCGCTCTCGATCGTTTCCAATGTGGCCGGCGGAGCATTATTGCAGGAGACAGGAATCTATAAAAATGAATGGAGCGGAAGTGCAAGCTTGGGCGAAAACCTGATGCACGAGCACTTCCCCAAGGGTTACCTTGCTTGGCTTTGCGCATATAGCAAGCTGGACGCCATGGTTGGCCACAACCTTACCTATCGGCAGTTAAGCATCGGCGGAGATGTAGGTTTTTCAGTGTATGGCGCTGATGGCACGCTTGCCTGCGGTTTCAGTGTAAAAGACGGGGAGGTATCAGGACAGTCTGGAAATTCCGAACTCACCGTATCCCCCAGCGGAGATGCAATGACGGTATCGATCCCCGCCGACGAAGACTATCACGTGGAGATCATCGCGCAGGATAACGATCCGCTCGAATTCGTCATTCGTGAAGGTACCATCGGTAAAATGGCCATGAAGAGTTATCAGGCTCCCACGCAAACCATGAGGCTTAGCACTGTTTATAGCTGCGAACTTCCTGCCGCGTTTTACGCCGACGGTACCCGTTACTCACTACAATGGGATGGCGGGAGCGAAGAATGCACACCGGCAACGGATGCCAATTCCACAAACAAACTGGAACTCAATAGCAGTGCCAAACAATTGTTATCCGAGAATCTGACAATCATCATCCTTGTGATACTATTGCTGTTATTGCAGGGGTTCTTTTTCTTCACGGTCGCGTTGCGCGCGACCCGGCGGCATCATCATCAGGCACACCTGCGCAAAAAGCAGCCTGCCACCGCCGTGAAAGGCAAATACCACCGTATGCGTTTCCGCCATGGGCAGCATAGGCGCAACGGTATTAAAATCACAGCAATCCTTCTGTTGGTATGCGCATTACTTATTCTTGCAGAGAGCATCATGACTGCGATCATGTGGTATACCGAATACAACACCCTTGAGCAAACCACACTGGTATGGTATATTACGCTCATGACGCTGCCGCTGGTGTTTTTACTGTTGTTTGCCGCATTCCCCGCAATATATGCGGCACTGTATGCGCTTTTGTGGCCGGAAGAGGATGTGTATCCCCTTAAAACTGGACGCTATTTCGCCATCTTTGCCCTACCCTATACAGGCATCCTGTTATACTACCTTTCCTCCAGTATGTATAACGGGTTCCAACAGTGGTCCCTGATCTGCTCCATGGTGCAGGTTGGATTACTGATTCTGCTGATCGTGCTCGCCTATCGCACAATGCATGTGGAGCATAAACTGCACAAGTTGGAATTAGCAGCGTCGGCCAAGGCGTTAGAAAAAAGCAATCTTACACCACCAGCGGTCAAAATAGCGCAGGATGAACGCTCAGGATCGGCTAAACAGGAACATGAACACGAACAGGACTCAATGACAGATTCCGATGTAAAAAAAGAAAACCCAAAACCGAGAAACTGAACATCGGGACGACGAGCGCCGACATCCGTTCGTTAAGCACTAGTGAATGCAAAAGGAGCTGTCGTATATCGACGCTCCTTTTTCAACTGCATTTGAACGTTTATCGGCTTCTGAGAATCAACATTTCCCCCATGCTCCTTCCCGGGTGCCATTTACAGATCATCTAAAAGCGCCGTGCTTTTTGCATAGGCGGTACTTTTTGCCTCAAAGAAATCGGTCTTTACCATGTTGGCATTCGCATACTGGCTCACCCAAGCCATGCTCTCCGGCTCCTTCTCATAGCCTTCATAAAGCGTACCAAAACCAAGGCTTGACCAGCGAAGATTTCCGAGGTAATGAATGTAGTCGGATACCATCTGTCGGTTCAGCCCCTGTATGTTATCGCCGATCACATACTGACCCCATGCAATCTCCTGCCGCACCCCTTCCTCCACCATCTTTTTCAGGATTTCAACGCGCTCGGGGCTGAACAACTGCGGCTCTTCTTTTTTCATCTCGAGGATGATGCTGCGGAAAAGCCACAGGTGCGTATTCTCATCTCGATTGATATAGCGGATTTCCTGCACCGAACCGGGCATTTTTCCATTGCGGCCAAGGTTGTAAAAAAACATGAAACCGCTGTAGAAGTATATGCCCTCCAGAATATAATTGGCGATCATCACCTTGAGCAGCGTAAAGTCGTCCTTTTCGTTCTGAAAAGCGTTGTACTGGTCGCCAATAAAGGTATTTCGGTTTAGGAGGTGCTCATCGCTACGCCAAAGGTAGAGGATTTTGTCACGCTCCACAGGGCTGCAAATCGTATCGAGCATATAGCTGTAGCTTTGGCTGTGCACACACTCCTGAAAGCTTTGAATGGTCAGACAGAGGTTGACCTCATTCGCCGTGATGTACTCACCGATGGCGGGCAGGTTCGCCGTCTGAATAGAATCCAGAAAAACCAGAAAGCTCAAAATTTTATCATACGCTGTACGTTCTGCTTTCGGCAGGTTGGGATAATCCTTCACATCCGGGTTCATGTTGATTTCTTCCGGTATCCAGAAATTGTTCATTGCCTGCCGATACCAATCCTTGGCCCAGGCATATCGCATGTTGTTAAAATCGTTCAAATTGGTAGTGTTGCCGCCCACCATACGCCGCTTGAGCACATCGGTATCCCCTTGTGGGTTAAAGAGCGGTTTTTTGGAGAGTTTCGCCATGCGAAAACCCCTTTCAAGCGTTATTTTGAGTCCATCCGCCAGATTCTGGTCTGGTAAACAAAGCTGATTCGCCGTTGAGCACGATGACGTTAAAAGTGGAATTTATCTGGCTTACCGTTGAAATGCATTGCTTTACCTTCATCGGTTCATCGTATAGGTACAACTGCGTTGCACAGCTGCTCGCCTTGTCCTTTGCTTATTATTCCCGCAGGCTTAAACGCTGCCTCTTTCAGCATCAGGCGGTACAGCTGTCGCAATCCTCCACCTCAAGTGCTTTGCTACGAACGTAGTAGAGCGTCTTCACACCCTTTTCCCACGCCAACAGGTAAAGATCAAGCACCTGACGCATCGTGTATTCCGTGGTGATGTAAAGGTTCATGCTTTGCGCCTGATCGATGTGCCGCTGGCGAATGCCCGCCGCGCGGAGAGAGTAGCTCTGGTCGATCACATGCGCCGCCTTGTAATACCAGTATGTTTCCATAGAGAGCTCAGGAGCTACACGGGGCATGATGACGCCTTTCTTTTCTTCCAGAAAATAGCGGTTCATCACAGGGTCTAGCCCCGCAGTAGTGCCGGATAGGATGCTGGTGGAGCTGGTTGGCGCGATCGCAATCAGGTAGGCATTGCGCATACCACCCTCAGCCACGCTACGTCTGAGTGCTAACCATTGAGCCCCCAAGTACCCACGTTGGTCGAAATAGGCGCCGGTTTGCCAATCACTGCCCTCAAACTGTGAATAGCTGCCCTTTTCCTTGGCTAGCACATTGCTTGCTTTAATCGCTGCAAAATTAATACGTTCGAACACCTCATCAGCGAAATGCAGATGTTCCTCACTCTCCCACTGGATTTTGCGTTTTGCCAGCATGTGGTGGTACCCCGAAACGCCAAGCCCAATGCTCCTGTATTTGCGATTGGTGATCTGCGCATACTCCACAGGGTAGAAGTTTAGATCGATTACGTTATCCAGCGCACGCACGGCACTGTTCACGATATCCTGCATAGCCACATCGTCCTCCACAGGGAGGTTGCCAAGCGACAGGCTCGCCAGATTGCATACCACAAAGTCCCCCGGCTTGGTCACGGTCACCACCACCGGATCGCCGTTCTGTGTTTCGACAGTGCGGGACAATAGCTCAATGCCGCTGGTGTTTTGCGCGATCTCCGTGCACAGGTTGGAGCAATAGATCACACCCCGATGTTTGTTAGGGTTGGCTCTATTGACCGTATCGCGGTTAAACATAAAGGGCGTACCTGTTTCCACAGCCGATTTCAGAATCATGCGCACTAAATCCTTGAGAGGGACTGGTCGTTTAGTGATGCGCCCATCCGCAACACAATCAAGGTATCGTTTTTCCCATGCTTCTCCCCAATAGTCCTCCAAAGCATATCCCTTCACGAGCAACACTTCATGTGGGCAAAGCAGGTACCAGTTCTGATCCAGGTTCTCTTTGACCATTTTCCAGAACAGATCGGGATAGCATACCGCCGGAAACACATCATGCGCCTTCATGCGATCATCGCCATTGTTGGTGCGCAATTGCAAAAATTCCGGTAAATCCTTATGCCATGCGTCCAGATACACAGCCACTGCGCCTTGCCGCATGCCCAGTTGATCTACCGCAACCGCTGTATCATTGACGAGCTTAATCCAACGAATCACACCTCCGGCTGCGCCTTCAAAGCCGCGAATGGTTCCGCCTGTGGCACGCACTTTACCAAAGTACAAACCCATGCCGCCCCCGAACTTGCTCACCTTGGAAAAGTTATCAATGCTGCGGTAAATGCCATCGAGACTGTCTGGTACGGTATCGATAAAGCAACTGGATAGCTGGTGATAAGGCTTGCGCGCATTGGAAAGTGTGGGCGTAGCCATGGTTACTTGCAGCGAACTTAACATATCGTAGAATTTTTTCACCCAGTACAGTCTGTCATGCTTTTCATCCATCGCCAGATGCAGTGCTATGCCTAGATACATCTCCTGCGGCGTTTCCAATTTCACATGCTGGTGCGTATGGATCACATATCGGTTCAATAGCAAATCCAACCCAGAGAAGGTGAAAAGATGGTTTCGCCTCTCATCGATAAATGTTGATGCCTGTTCCACTTCCTCCTGCGAATAGCTGTCCAGGATGTATTTCCCGTACAAACCTTCATCCGTTAAGTAGCGAATTTTCTCAAAAAAAGTATGAATAGAACGCTTTTCAGTCTCCTTTTGCAGGTTGCGGGCAAATCGAAAATGCAAAAGCCGTGCGGCGATAAACTCCCAACGGGGAGCTTCCTGGGTTGTAAGCTCCACTGCTGCTTTTGTTAATACTGAAAGACGTCTGTCTTCATCCAAATCAGGTTTTTCAAATGAAAGGAATTTATCTCGCAGGCGATTGAGCGAATACTCCTCCCCCGGATAATCACGTTGAATATCAGCCAGGCATTGATCCAGCCCTGTAATTTTCACGTTTTCAGCGAGGTTTTGGCATGCGATGCGCAGGCGGGTTCTGTTTTCCCGATATAAAATATAGGCCTTGGCTACATTGTAATGCCCCTGTTCCATCAGCGTTTGCTCCACCAAATCCTGAACGCCTTCTACCGTTACAATTTTCCCTTCAGGCAGCTTTTTCTCCACCAGTCGCAAAAGCGCTTCAAGCTTATCCTGCTCCGGCGCTTCTCCTTGACTGCTGAATGCCTTTTCCATTGCCTGTATGATTTTTTCGCTCCGGTATTCTGTTACTGAGCCGTTGCGTTTGATAATCTGCATAGGTGTTTCCCTCCTGCAACTGAAACGGTTTGAATATCAATCGATTGTGTTATAACCCGGCAGATGGGTGATTGAAACCACAACCTATCGTGTGTAATGCGGCATGAACCTTCCAAACAAGCGTAATGCCGTCACGCTATACGCAGGCAATATGGATACGTTTTTTCACTTGTCTGTAAAAGTCGAACGTCTCCGAATCCCACAGGAATCGAAGACGTTCGCTATTTCACTTTACTGCCATGGAGTGTTCGCTATTCTGTCTTATCCAATCGGACTTTCCGTAGTTTGTGGGTATACCCCCGTTTTGTCCTCCCCCACAACCGCCTGTGCCCTTTCCAGCGCCTCGTCCAGATGCCCGCAACAGTTATCCGCGCCAAGCTTGCTTAAAAAACCAGCTTTGTTCAGCACGCTTTCCGGCTGTGTGTTCAGGTGAGAAAGCACCATCGTGATGCCTCGTTTATGGCAGCCCGCATAGATCTGTTCCAGTGCATCCAGCGCTGTGACATCCATGGAGTTTACCGCGCGCATTCTCAATATCATACACTTGCAATCATCCAGAAACAGATTCTTGGTGAGTTTATCCGCAACCCCAAAGAACAAAGGCCCTTCCAGCTCGTAGATTCTAGTATGGGCGGGGATCACCATGCCGTTTCCAACTTCAAGTTTATCCGCATCCACCCATGCACGCACGTCGGTTTCCTCTGCCATACGCTTCACAAACAGGATGCAAACCAGTACCATACCCACCCCGATCGCTACCACCAGATCGAATACCACCGTAAGCACAAAGGTTGTCAATAGTACAATAATATCGCTTTTAGGGGCAATTTTGCACAGCTTTGTAAAGGTGCGCCACCCGCTCATGTTATAGGCAACCACAAAAAGAATGGCAGCGATTACCGGCATGGGGATAAGTGCCGCATAAGGCATAAACACCAATAAAATCAACATCAGCACAACAGCATGCACTATACCTGCGACAGGCGTTCGCCCACCGTTCTTGATATTCGCAGCCGTTCGGGCAATCGCGCCTGTGGCAGGGATGCCGCCGAACAGCACAGAACCGATGTTGCCAAGCCCTTGTGCTATGAGCTCCATGTTCGAGTTGTGGTGGCTGTTGATCATACCGTCCGCCACAACGCAGGACAGCAGCGACTCAATGGCCGCCAGCAAAGCGATCGTGATGGCATCGGGAAACATAGCGGCGATTTTGCCAAAGCTCAGGGCAGGCAGCGTGAATTTTGGCAGACCCCCACTGATGGTGTACAGGTCGCCGATGGTGTTTACGTGCATGCCGATTCCCTTCACCATCAAAATGCCTACAAGCACGGCAATCAGAGAAGCGGGTATCTTTTTGTTTACTCGCGGCCACAGGATCAGCACCGCCAGCGCAGCCAGTCCCACTACCAGCGCCTGAAGGTTGAAGGTGCCAAAACTCAATATGATCGCCCGAACCTTATCAACCGTTTCGATCGTTTCCAATCCGCTCAGGTACGTGATGCCTAAAAAATCTTTCACCTGTCCCACCAGAATGTTCAAGGCGATCCCTGCCGTAAAGCCGATGGTAATGGTGAACGGTATATATTTGATCAGCGACCCCAACCTGAAAACCCCCATCATGACCAGCATCAAGCCTGCCATGATCGTTGCAATCATCAGGCCATCCATACCGCTTTTGGCCACGATGCCTGCGACAATGGTTGCAAAAGCGGCAGTTGGTCCTGCGATTTGGACCCGACTGCCGCCCAATAGCGAAATGATGAGCCCCGCGACAATCGCGGTATATAAACCTTGCTCTGGCTTGACACCGGAGGCGAGCGCCAATGCAATGGATAGCGGCAGCGCGATAATGGCGACAATCACGCCGGCTGTGAGATCCTTCATAAACTGTTCTTTGGTGTAGCCTTTCAGGGTATGTACCAGCTTGGGTTGGAGCTTTTGCATGGCGAAAGACTTCCTTACATTATATACTGGAGCAAACCTTGTGAGTTTACCAAGAATCCGTTGGGTATGTCAATGTCAAAACACAACAAAAACAGACCTTTCATGCCAGTTAACCGGATGCATGCGTTCAATATTCACATTTCAATCAAACAACAAGCTGTACAAAACCCTGCCGGAACTCTTGGCAACTTTTCAGCAGGTAAAGATGGTGTATTACTACAAAGGCTTTTCAAATGCTGGACTCTGGCCGAGATAGACGAGGAATTCGATTGTCTACAAGATATGTTTGCTGAGTAAACGCATTCAAAGGATTGGCTACAATCATAAATACCCCGGCAACAGCATTACCTGCTTGAATACTTCCTTTCGAATCTGCAAAATGCTATTCCGTTTATTCCTAAAACATCGATGCGCACTTCGATTCCGTCATTATAGCCTGATTCCCATGAGCAACGCACAAGCTATGCCTTGATCCATGTAACCGTCATTCAACTGCAAACGCAGGGATGCGCATACCTTCCGGCATGTCCATCCCTGCGTTTGTTTTTGTATTGTCCGTTTCAGTTCCCTTTGGTTTTACCGCGCACTTCCTTCAGATAATTATATACAGTAAAATTGCTTACCCCCAGGCATTCCGCCACATACTCCACAGCGTTCTTAATGGCGAAAATTCCCTTTTGCTCCAGTCTGGCCACGATGCCCAGCTTATCATCCTTTTGCATATAGGCAACTGGCTTTTGGAACAGCGATACCTCGGAGTCCACCACCGATTCCATTACCTCGCTGATATCCTGTGCAAAAGTTTCTTTTGGCGGTTCCACATCCGGTTGACCAAAAGCAGTGCCTTCCTCAATCAGGTTGCGGGCGACGATGTAGTCGGTTAAGTCCTGATTAAAGCATAGAGAACCGACAATCGCTCCCTCCTCATCCCGGATGAAGATGGTGGAGGATCGCAGCACTCTGCCATCGGGCAGTACGGTTTTGTAGTTGACGCTGTTTTCTGCCGCGTCACCACCCTCCCGTAATAACTTCAATAGGTAGTCGGTGGCAGGCCCACCAATTTTTCGATGGGTTACGTCACCCTCCAAGCGTACAATGGAACTTTCCACATGGCTTAAGTCATGAAGAATTACCTCATGCCTTTCCCCCAGCATTTGCTGAAGGCTTGGGATAATCTGTGCAATTGCCTCCAAGTTTGGATGCACGTCCATTCCCCGCTTTCGATTATCATTTACCACGTTTAAGCCAAAGTCCGAGGCCGTGTTCCAATCGGTCCAGCCCTTCTTTGAGGATGCTGTGACTCGTAGCGAAACATAACCTGACATGCCCTTCTGAACCGGGGCCAAAAAACTTTTCACCACCAGGCACCAGTGCAAGCCCCGCATTTTCTTTCAGGAAATCCGTAAACGCAAGCGCAGATACACCGAGACTGGAAATGTCCATATACAGGAGATACGTGGCATCGGGCTTTCTGGCGGTGATTTGCGGGATTTTTGCAATTCTCGAAAGAGCATAATCCCGATTGACTGTCAGGTGGGCGATAAACTGATCCACCCAACCGTAACTTTCAAGACATGCTATCCCCGCCACCTGCGAGATGGATGAAATGCCTCCCGCTGTGGTCATAACCGCCGATGCGTCCACGATACGCTCAAAAAGGGCTTCATCCGTGCAGTACACACAACCAATGCGAAGCCCCGCCACGCCAAAGCTCTTAGAGAAACCAAACACACTGGCGACCCTGCGGCATTTTTCGGCACCCAGCGATAGAATACTGACAAACTTTGCATCCGGATAAACGATATCTGACCAGATTTCATCGTTCATCACATACAGGTCATGCTGTTCGCACAAGTCCAGAAGCGTTGCCAAGTCTTCCTTACGGTACAGTGCGCCAAGCGGATTATGGGGATTACACAGGCCGATCATTTTCGTTCGGGGTGAAATGTAGCGTTCAAGTCCCCCAAGGTCTACCCTGCCATCCGAAAGCTTTGCTGGATACAACACAACCTTAGCCCCGACCGCCCGCGCGGATTCCCGAAACAAATAATCCACCGGATCAAACACAATCATCTCGTCGCCGGGTTTGAGCAGAGCACGAGCAATTTCATACATGCCGCGCGCCGCACTGTCGATAGGCAGTATCAACTCCTGTGGCACACGCTCGCCTTTGCGCTCCCATAAAGCGTTTGCAATCGCCGTTCGAAACTCCGGGAACCCAAGTTTTGGCGTATAAGAATAATATCCATCCCGAATGTAATTCGTCATCGCGCGACCTACTGGCTCCGGCGCGGGAAAATCCGGGTCAGCGGCAGTCAGGGGAATAACACCTTCCGGCAACTCAGCCCAGCGGTAGTTGTAAGCGCGACGTTTGAGTACGTCCAGATGGACATTCTCATCGGAAAACAGCGTCACACCTCATCCTCCCCAACCAATGCGATCGCTTCGATCTCGCACTGCGCGGCTTTGGGAAGCGCTTTCACCGCTACACACGAGCGTGCCGGACGGTTCACGAAGTAACGCTCATATACAGCATTAAATGCCTGGAAATCTCCCATGTCCAACAGAAAGCAGGTCGTCTTTACCACCTTGTCAAGAGAACTTCCGGCGGCATCCAGCACCGCCTTCACATTCTTGCATGCCTGTTCCGCCTGCGCCTCGATACCTCCCTCAACCAGTGTGCCGGTAGAGGGATCAAGTGGTGTCTGGCCGCTGACGAAGGTCAGCTTACCAATAGAAATACCTTGGGAATAAGGGCCGACTGCCTTGGGGGCAGCGTCTGTCACGACTTTGAACATGAGTACTTTCCTCCCTGTGGTTTATTCTTCCGCCAGATGGCAGGCAACAAGCGCACCGTCCGGCATGGTACGTAGCATCGGTTTTTGCGTTTTGCACACATCCTTGCACTTGGGACAACGGGGATGGAAGGGGCAACCGGAGGGCGGCCGCACCGGGCTGGGAATATCGCCCGAAAGCAGGATATGCTGCCGAGCATCCCGTTTGTGTAACGCAGGGATTGCCCCCAATAGTGCCTGAGTATAAGGGTGCCGCTGATGTTCAAATAGCGATTCCTTATCCGCCATCTCTACGATGTTGCCCAAGTACATCACCATTACCCGATCACACATGTGGCGGATAATGCGCAGATCGTGGGAAATGAACAGGTAAGTCAAACTGTACGCCTCTTTGATATCTTGCATCAGATTGACCACCTGAGCCTGAATCGACACATCCAGTGCCGAAACCGGTTCATCGCATACCACAAACTCCGGATTGAGCGCGATAGCACGTGCAATCCCCACACGTTGACGCTGTCCCCCTGAAAATTCATGAGGGTAGCGGGTCAACTGTTCCGGACGAAGACCTACTCGATCCATCAACAATGCAATTTTCCCAAGCATTTCATGATGGTTCATGTCGGGATAGTGAATCTGGAACGGTTCCGAAAGCGTTTGGAGCACAGTTTTACGCGGGTCAAGCGACGCGTAGGGGTCTTGAAAGATGATTTGCATGCGTCGCCGAAGTGTGCGCATCTGGCTTCGGGACAACTGAGTCAACTCCGCACCATCATAGGATACGCTTCCGCCGGTGGGTTCCAATAACCTCAGTGCCAATCGCCCAGTTGTCGATTTTCCGCAGCCAGATTCACCTACCACGCCAAGCGTTTCCCCGCGACGCACTTCAAAGCTGATGCCGTCTACTGCCTTAACGCTTACTCCCTTTTCTCCGGTGGGAAAGTACTTTTGCAGATTTTTTGCCACCAGCAGGGGTGTCAGATCACGTTCCATACAGGATGCACCTCACCTGACGGCCATCCGGCAGAACGGACAGCGGTATTTCTCCGGTTTTGCATGCCTCGTGGCATTGTTCGCAGCGAGGTGCAAAGCGGCAACCATCGGGCATGTTGTACAGGTTTGGCACCATTCCGTCCAAGGCTCGAAGGCGCTTTACAGATTTGGTTATATCCGGTACTGAGTTCATGAGGCCAATGGTGTAGGGGTGCAAGGGATTCTCCAACAGTTGCTCGCCAGGTGCGCACTCCACCACTTGTCCGGCATACATCACCATCACATCATCCGCCATTTCCGAAATCACACCCAGGTCATGGCTGATGATGATAATCGCCATACCCAACCGCTCCCGCAATTCGGTCAGTAGTGCCAGAATCTGTGCTTGAATGGTCACATCCAGCGCGGTGGTTGGCTCGTCCGCAATCAACAGTTCCGGATCACA
>Ga0302286_10002104_pt1 | contig 14091 bp, 17 predicted proteins | sample III_Fen_E2_3_FD_198765 | JGI IMG/M metagenome (GOLD analysis project Ga0302286, IMG submission 198765) | Peat permafrost microbial communities from Stordalen Mire near Abisko, Sweden - III_Fen_E2_3 | ecosystem: Environmental > Terrestrial > Soil > Wetlands > Permafrost | place: Sweden: Abisko...
GTGAATTTCTTTCAGCATGACTTTGTACTCGTCACGGTCGCCCATTAGTTGTGCAAGTTTTTTATTGAGTGCAAAGAAGAGATTTACACCTAAGCTATAGTTGGATGCGTAAAAAAAAGTGCCATTCATTGTTTTACACTGTTCATGAACTTCAGGCAGGTGGTCAAGCCATCCGGTTGTTCCGCTTACAACAGGAACTCCGGCTTCGAAACATAGTTTGTAATTGGCTGTTGCTGAATTAGGAGTAGTGAATTCAATGGCTACATCTGCTTTTTGCAGGTTTGCCAGTGTAAGATCTTCCGGATTTGTAACGTCTATTTTTAAAACGATTTCGTGTCCGCGATCAAGGGCTATTCTTTCAATTTCCTGCCCCATTTTCCCATAACCAATCAATGCAATCTTCATAGTGTGGTATTGTGATTTTGGTCAACAAAGATATAAAATCAGGGCTAATATCGTGATTCATCCTGAAGTAAACTTTATTTTTCGATAAATAGGGATTTTACTTCGGTAAACGTCTGAAAAGAATGGTTTTTACGAATGCAAATGATTTCTCTTTTCGTTTCTTCTTTTATCCGTACTTTTGTGACCCATAAACAAAATAGAATGAATCAAAAGCTAAAACTTGTTGCAACCGATCTGGATGGAACGTTTCTACGGAATGATAAGTCGGTTACGAAGGCTAATTTAGATACGCTTCATGCGTTGGGAGATCAAGGCGTTCTGCGTGTAATTGCTACCGGTCGGAATCTTCAAAAAACCAGAGAGGTTATTTCTGCTGAAATGCCATTTGATTACGTTGTGTTTTCTTCTGGTGCCGGAGTATACGACTGGCAAAACGATCAGCTTTTGTATCATCAAAATCTGGGAAAACAGTTGGTTCAGCAGATGGTTGATTTCTTCGTTGCTCAGGATTTAAATTTTTATCTGTTCAGGCCTGTTCCTGATAATCATGATTGCTGGTATTACCGCGGAAGTCAGTTCTGTTCGGAGTTTGAACGTTATTCCGAGTTTCATCATGCTCATTCCGAAGCCTTGCCTTCAGACCTGAATGTAAACAGCGAAGCATGTCAGTTTTTGATTATTTTTCCGGATGATTTGACTTCTTTTATCGCTCTGAAAGAAAATATTGAACGCCAGTTTCCAGAAGTGAAAGTTGTGCGAACCAGTTCACCATTTGAAACTGGTTATATCTGGATGGAGATTTTTCATCAATCGGTATCCAAGGGAAATGGAGTGCGGTTTATCTGCGATACATTTGAGATTGATCCCGGTTATACTTTAGGTATTGGAAATGATTTTAATGATATGGATTTGCTGGAGTTTACCAACTATTCGTACATCGTTGAAAATGGGCCGGTTGAAATGAAAAAGCAATTTCAGGTGGCTTGCTCCAATGAAGAAAATGCTTTTGCCTGTGCTGTTAATAAATATCTTCGGTAAATTACCGGGTTCTGTCTCGCAATAACAATTCTGCTGCTTGTAGCTGATCTGGTTTCCCCAGATCCATCCATAGGCTCGAATTGTCCAGATATGCGTTAATCTGATGGTTGGTCGCCAGTCGCAGGTAAAGATCCATGATGGGAAATTTCCCTTCTTCGGTAATCAGATCAAGTAATTCGGGCTGAATAAGATGGATTCCGCTAAATGCAAATGGTTTGGATTCCGCAAAAGAATTTTCTCTACTGATACGAGTCTCTCCATTACTGAAATTTTTCCATCCCGACAGTTGCATGTTTTGATCGAACATTAAGTAACGGCTTGTTTTGCGGTCGCGTACGGCCAAGGTTGCCAGAGCTTTATTTTGCAGATGGGAACTGAGAAAATCGTTCAGATTCAGGTTGCTGATTATATCTACATTGTAAATTAATATCGGTTCATTGCCGGAAAGGAAATTTCTTGCATTTCGTAATCCACCGCCGGTATCCAAAAGTTGTTCGCGTTCGTCGGAAATATGAATGGTTATTCCAAATGACTGATTTTCGTTGATAAATTCAATGATTTGTTCAGCAAAATGGAAGACATTGATGGTTATATCTGTTATTCCAAACTGTTTTAGATATTCAACAGCATGTTGGAGCAAAGGCTTTCCGTTTAAGTTGACTAGTGCTTTGGGCTTATCCGAGGTATATTCCTTCAGTCTGGTTCCGAGGCCTGCTGCAAATAAGATTGCTTTCACAATTTTAAAATTTGAGTTGTTCCAAAAGTAACTTATAATTTGATAAGCTTAGTTATCTTAGATTTCGTTTTTCTAAATTTGGACGTTTGTTTTTTGCATTTCTGCATATTCATAGCCTCATTGGTTAAACTTTTTTTTATAAGAATAGTCAATGTAACGTTAGTCGATTCTATCACATTAAAAAATTAGGACATGAAAAATTTTGGGATTTTAGTACTTGTTATTTTGTTTACAGCAGGATATTCATTTTCGCAGGAACGAGGCGGAGGAGAACGTCCATCTAAAACATCCGCCGGTCAGGGGAGGAGAGGGGGTAATCGTCCACAGATGAACCCGGAAGAATTTGTTAAACGTCAGACTCAACGATTGGTTGAAGAGCTTAAACTGAATAAAGATCAGGAAGCTAAGGTCACAGCCATTAATAAAAAGTATATGACAAAGCAGTCGGCTGATTTTAGCAAGATGCGTGATGCTAGTGATGAAGAACGCAAAAGTATGCGTGAAAACATGAGGAAAATGCAAGCAGAAAAGGATAAAGAAATAAAAGCTATTTTGACGGCTGATCAGCTAAAACTGTATGCTGAGATGGAAAAAAAACGTGAAGAAATGCGTAAAAAAGGTCAGGGGTTTAGGAATGGTGGTTTGGGTGGTGGATCCGCTCCAAGACAATAATAATAGTAATATATTAAATAAAAAAGGGGCTTTAAGCCCCTTTTTTATTTTGTCAAATCATTTTTCAATGCCAACATTTTAATTGCCGTTACAGCGGCTTCATCTCCTTTATTTCCGAGTCTGCCGCCAGCTCTGTCCAGAGCTTGTTGCTGATCGTTTGTGGTTAGTAAACCAAAAATAAAAGGTTTGTTGTATTTCATGTTTAGACTGGTAGTTCCTTGAGTAACGCCATCGCAAATGAAATCGAAGTGGCGGGTTTCTCCTTGAATAACACAACCTAAAATAATAATTGCATCAACGTTTGCATATTCGGCCAGATATTGTGCGCCAAGAGTTAATTCGAAACTACCCGGAACATGTTTGGTTATGATGTTTTCTTCTTTTGCTCCGTGTTTCTTTAGCGTGTCAATCGCACCTTGAGCCAGTGCGCTGGTCACTTCATAATTCCATTCGGCAACAACAATTCCAAATTTCATTCCTTCAGCCGAAGGGACAGAATTAAGATCGTATTCTGATAAATTTTTCGTAGCCATAAGCTGATTTTAAAAAATGATTAGAAATAAAAAATCCCCTGCGACGAGGGGACTTTTTTTATTTTTTTAAAGCTAAAGACATCTTTATTGAAGCCTTTTACTTTTAACATGATTTAGCTGTTTGTTTTTGCTTTTGCACGGGCAATGTATTTGTCAATGCTTCTTCCTTCGTTACTTTCAGCATACTTTGTTTTGATTGTCTCATAAAGCTTCATTGCTTCGTCTGTTTTATTTGAGCTTTCGAGTAATTCACCGGCTTTCAGCATGTAAATAGGAGTTGTAAGCTGGTTGTCGTTCATTTTGTACGCTTCAGTATATAAGCTAAGTGCTTTTTCGGTGTTACCTTGTTCCAGTGCAGCATCGCCCTGAGCTCCTACGGATATAGGTCCTAACATCACATCATCAGTGTCAAATTTTTTCAAATGAGAAATAGCCTTGTCGTATTGTCCCATATGTAAGTAAGATATTCCTGCATAGTAGTTGGCAAGGTTTCCAGCTTTAGTTGACCCGAAATCGTCGATGATATCCAAAAAGCCAGAATTTGTACCGTCTCCATTCAGAGCTAAATTAAATGAGTCTTTCTCAAAGTAATTTTGAGCGATAAACATTTGATCCTGTGCGTCTTTTTGGCGCGGTTCAAGGTAGAATTTATTTAAACCAAGATAACCAACTGCAACAACAACAATTGCCCCAATTACAATAGTAATCAGTTTCTGATTTGATTCAAGAAATTGTTCTGTTTTGGTTAATGTACTTTCTACTTCAGATAAGTTATCTACTACTGGGTTTTTTTTGTCTTTTGTCATTTTGTAAAGTCTAGTTTCAAAAATCGTGAGGCAAAAATATATTATTTTCAAAAATAAACGTCAGATTTTCGAGATAAAAATGAATATTAATCAACACATTGATGTTATTATCCCGAACGGAGTTATTTTTACGCCAATTGGCGGGCATAAATTCGTAGTTTTGCTTTGCAGTAAATAGTTTCTATCATGTATATTCAGGAATTATCATTGGTTAATTTTAAGAACATTGAACATGCAGAGTTCAAATTTTCTGAAGGTTTGAATTGTTTTATCGGCAACAATGGTGCAGGGAAAACAAATCTGATGGATGCTATTTATTATCTGTCGTTTTGCAAAAGTTTTCTGAATTTTGTCGATGCTCAGAATATTCGTTTTGGTCAGGAATTTTTTATGGTTCAAGGTAAATATGTGCGGTTGGATTCGGATGAAACTGTTTATTGTGGATTGAAACGAAACCAAAAGAAAATATTTAAGCGAAACCAAAAAGAGTACAGAAAACTGTCGGAACATATTGGACTGATTCCGTTAATCATTGTAACACCTTCGGATAATAATCTGATTGTAGGCGGAAGTGAAGATCGTCGCCGGTTTGTTGATAGTGTAATATCTCAGTATGATACTGTTTATCTTGAAACATTGATTCGTTATAACCGGGCATTGCAACAACGCAATAATTTGCTTAAACAGTTTGCCGGGCGGAATGCATTTCAGCAGGAATCGCTTGAGGTTTGGGATGATCAACTGGTGAAGTACGGTCAGCATCTGCATTCGTGCCGGGTATCGTTTGTGGAGAAGTTACAGCCTGTTTTTCAAAAGTATTATGAGTTGATTTCAGGAGGAAAGGAAAAAGTTGGGCTGAAGCTTCAATCTGATTTAAGCGAAAATGACTTTGAGGCACAGCTTAAAGCTTCTGTCGGGAAAGACCGGATTTTGCAGTACACTACAGTTGGCATCCATAAAGATGATTTTGATTTTGAACTTGAGGGATATCCAATTAAAAAGTTTGGTTCTCAAGGTCAGAAAAAGACCTATTTGGTTGCATTGAAATTGGCACAGTTTGATTTTATGAAAGAGATTTCGGGGTTGACACCAATTTTGTTGCTTGATGATATTTTTGATAAACTTGACAAAAATCGGGTGGAACAAATTGTAAAACTGGTAACCGATGATCACTTTGGTCAGATATTTATCACCGACACCAACCGGGAACATCTGGATGTGATGATTGCCGGCCTCGAAACGGAATCTTGTATCTTTACCATTAGTGATGGTGCAGTTGTTGCCTAATGAACCCGAACAGCGATCTTGTTTGTGATTTGAATTATTTAGAATGAACTAAAAAGATGAGAAAAAGTAATACACAGAGCTTAAGTGATGTTTTAAAGAGTTACGTGCAGGAGAATAAGCTCGAACGCAAACTTAATGAGCTGGATTTGATTAAATCCTGGGAAGCGGTGATGGGAAAAACAGTTGCCAGATATACAGGGAACTTATATATTCAGAACAGCACTTTGTTTGTAGAAACAACTTCTCCGGTTGTGCGAACCGAATTGCTGATGCTAAAAGAAGATATCCGGATGCGCCTAAATGAAGTTGTCGGTGAAGAATTAATCAAGGCAATCATCTTTCGATAAAGGTGCAACTTTTCTTCTTTTTGACTTAGTATCGTTCCATTTTCGAGAAAAAGAAATCGCTTTCGATAATTGCATTTTCGTCACTGTCGGAACCATGAATCGCATTGTGTGATAATGATTCTGCATATAGTTTACGAATTGTTCCTTCTGCTGCTTTAGCCGGGTCGGTTGCTCCAATCAGTTTACGGAAGTCGTCTACTGCATTTTCTTTTTCGAGTATTGCTGCAACAATGGGACCCGAACTCATAAAGTTGATTAGTTCTTCAAAGAAATCTTTGCCTTTGTGAACGAAATAGAAATTTGCAGCTTGTTCCTTGGTTAGTTGTGTGAACTTCATTGCTTTGATTCTAAATCCGGCTTCGTTGACCATTTTTAAGATTGGACCGATGTTATTGTTCTTAACAGCAATGGGTTTGATCATTGTAAATGTTTGGTTGCCTGTCATATGGATCGATATTTGGTTGCTTTTCAATGGAACACAAGTTATTAATTTTTGTTTTTAGTTTACAGATCTCCCTCACCATTATTTTTATCTTTGTGGTCTAATTAAAAGATGGTCAGTTGAAAAGAGTTAATATTGAGTTGATTAAGCACTTTGAGCAGTTGTTGAAGGACTGTAAAAAATCTGTTGTTTTGGTTCCTCATAGTCACCCGGATGGCGATGCTATGGGATCTGTTCTTGGGTTAGCCCGTGTTTTACAAAATGCCGGATATAAAGTAAATGTGGTCAGTCCTACGAAATATCCTGAGTTTTATCACTGGATGGATGGTCATGATCAGGTTATTATTCATAGTCATCATCCCAAACAGGCAGAACGGGCATTTCAAGAGTCTGATTTGTTGATTTGTATGGATTTTAATCAATTATCCAGAGTTGGCGATATGAAATCTTTACTTGAAGGTTTTTCGGGCAAAAAGATTTTGATCGATCATCATCCTTTCCCGGGAAATTTTGCCGATTTGATTATTTCAGAAATATCCTATAGTTCTACTGCCGAATTGATATTCTCGGTGCTTCAGCCTACTGAATTTGCTCAGCATATTGATCAGAATGCAGCAACTTCATTTTTTACGGGGATCATGACAGATACCGGTTCATTTGATTTTAATGTATCTAATCCGAATACTTTTGAAACGGTTGCAAAACTGATCCGAAAAGGAATTGATCAGTTGGATATTCATGCCAAAGTGTATGATAACTACTCGGTTGATCGAATGCGATTGATGGGATTCTGCCTGAGCAACCGAATGATTGTTTTCCCGGAATACCATGCTGCCTGCATGTATATTACGCTTGAAGATCAAAAGAATTTTAATTTTACTACTGGTGATAATGAGGGTTTTGTGAATATGCCTCTTTCGATAAAAGGAATTGTTTTCAGTGCATTATTTACCGAAAAGGATAAGTATGTAAAAACTTCATTCCGGTCGAAGGGAGCGTTTGCTGTCAATGAAGTTTCGGAGAAATATTTTAATGGAGGTGGACACCGAAATGCTGCCGGTGGAGAGTTTCATGCTACTATGGAAGAAACTTTGGCAAAATTCGAACAACTGTTGCCTGAATTTAAAGGCCGAATTAAACAATCTATCAAATAGACGATCATGAAAAAAGTTAATTTATTTTTTAAATTTTTTGTGTTTACCTTGTTTGTATTAGCAATTGCTACCAGTTGTATAAAATCCGAAGAACCCACCACTGAATATTCGGCAAGTACCGAAACATCCCAGACGAATCAATGGATTCAATCAATGATTACTAGTGGTTTAAATATCGACACCACTGCTACTGGAATTTATTATATCGTTGATAAAAAAGGGACAGGGCCGACAGTAAAGGCTGGCAATACGGTGACGGTAAAATATGCTTCCTATCTTCTTGACGGAACTGCGATTGATTATTCTGATGCGTATACTTTTGTTCATCGGAATTCTACTACTCCGTTGATTCCTGGTTTTAACGAAGCATTGGATATTATGAGTAAAGGTGAATTGGCTGTTTTTTTGATTCCTTCTTCAAAAGCTTATGGAATAACCGGGTATGGTGCTATTCCGCCATATTCTGCTTTGCTTTATTATATTGAAGTTGATGATATTAAGTGATAAGTTTAATGTTCCACTTCTGAAGAATGAATAAACTGGATTTATTAAAAAAGTTACTGCCTGGTTTTATTCCGCTTTTTGTATTTATTGCAATCGACGAAATTTGGGGAACTCGGGTTGGATTGGTTGCTGCATTGGTTATTGGTGTTGCTGAAATGGCTTGGATTTGGTACAAAGAGAAACGATTTGATCGTTTTGTATTGTTCGATACCGGCTTGCTTTTTGTCCTCGGTTCGGTTTCTATTATACTGGATAACGACATCTTTTTTAAACTGAAACCGGGATTGGTTGAGTTGATCCTATGTGCCGTACTGGCTGTTTCTTCATTCTCGAAATTGAATATTATGGGAATGATGACACAGCGCTATCTTAAAGACATGGAACTTAGCGAACAGCAAATGGGGCAGTTTCGAAAGATGATGCAAGTGATGTTTTTCGTATTCCTGTTTCACACCCTACTTGTTTTTTATTCTGCTTTCTGTATGTCTAATGAAGCCTGGGCATTTATTAGCGGTGGCTTATTTTACATTCTTTTTGCCTTGATTTTTGGCTATCAATATGTGAAACAAAGGCTGAATTATAACCGGACGATAATTCTTTCGGAGGATGAAGAATGGCTGCCTTTAGTGAATGAGCAAGGTGGAGTTATTGGGAAAGCTCCACGGTCGGTTTGCCATCGGGGAGAAAAATTGCTGCATCCTGTTGTCCATTTGCATGTTTTAAACAGTCAGAAACATGTCTATTTGCAGAAAAGACCCCAGAATAAGCTTGTTCAGCCGGGGAAATGGGATACCGCTGTTGGTGGTCATATCTCAGCCGGAGAAACCCTTGAAACGGCATTAAAACGTGAAGCCTGGGAAGAAATTGGCTTACGTGAGTTTTCTGCACGTCTTGTTAAAACCTATCGGTGGGATAGTGAGATCGAATCAGAATTGGTTTATGTTTTTGTTAGTCACGATTATAAATCCATTCATTTGCACTCCGAAGAGGTAGTTGAAGGCCAGTTTTGGACACCTAAACAACTGGAACATAACATCGGAAAGAATATTTTTACTCCCAATTTTGAGTATGAATATCAAATGTTGAAATCCGTGATATTTTAGTCGAATTCTTATAAATATCGACTTGTCAGGGGCGCAAAATTAAAATTGACGGAAGTTGTTTTATCCAGGAGCTTCTCGAATCTAGTAGTTTTTTCCAACCATCTACCGAAATGACCATCAACTGAAATTGTTCAATAAATTGTTCATCGATTATTTTTTCGCTGTTTATGGTAATGTGATTCGGGGCTTCCTGTTCAATTGCCCGAATGCTCTCTTTGATCTCAGTATGTTTTTTTATTATTCCGACAGGATCGCTAACCGTGACCTGTGATTCTGAATTCTTAATCAAGAGTAGGAGGTATTCCATCAAAGAGTTGTCTTTTTCACTGTAAAAAGGTGCAATCACCTGATCAAAGCTTCCTGTGTTTTTATCGATAAAAACACCAACCGGACATTTGCTGTTCGAAACCAAGGTGTGAGTCCGGTCATCAATGTGTGAGCTTTCAAATATTCGTTGTTTTCCAGATACTTTTTGAATCAGTCGGTCCGGATTTACAATGCGGGTGGTATATCCCAGAATTTTTCCAAGTAGGCTGCCTTCAAAAATTGATTGCCCGATACCAATAAGTAGCAGATCGAAGTCTCCTTTATTGGTAATCTCTGTAATGTCAGAATCTATGTTGTCCGAAGCCTTAAACATGGTGGTAAGCTTCAGGTTTAATAGCTTCGATTCATTTACGATTGGTTCAAAACTCTCGTTTTCATATTCATCCAAATTGTAATGGTGTAAATTATTGTTGGGACTTAAATGTAAGGCTGTAATGGCTGTATTTTCTTTTTTCTTTTGAGTCAGACTGTTTGCCAGTTTTAATAATGATCGCCCCATCTCTGGATTCCCAAAAGAAAGTATAATTCTGAATTTTCTTAATTGACTGATTTTTTCTGAAACGGTATTGTCTTTTTGTTTAAATATACGGGCAATAAGATCCAGTGCAGGTCCAGTCATAAAGGTAGTTACCAAGGCCATGATGATCATCATGGAAAATACCTGAGGCGAAAGAATTCCAAGATCGTATCCAATATTTAGTACAACCAGTTCCATTAAGCCTCTGGTATTCATTAATGCTCCAATAGTTAAACTGTCTTTCCAACTTTGTCCTATGATTCGGGCCGCAATGGTACTTCCTATAAATTTCCCGGAGATTGCAACCAGAATGATTAAGCCAGTTACACCCCAGAGGTAGCTATCGTTTAGAAGTCCGATTTGTGTTCTTAATCCAGTGAAAACAAAAAACAGAGGCAGAAGAAGCACTAATGCAACATCTTCAATTTTCTGAATGAAAATATTTCTGAACTTGGTGTTTTCGGGCATGATTGTTCCAGCCAGAAATGCACCGAAGAGTGCATGTATACCAATAACTTCGGTGGTATAGGCTGAAATAAGCAAGGTCATAAAAAAACTCACTACAATTGGTTTGCTGAGGCTTTCTCTGGAAGTGTGTAAATCTCCAATCCTTTTGAGGAATGGCTTGATTACTTTGAGCATCAAAATAACATAGGCAATTGCCAGTGTAATGGTATATAATGAACTTAGGAAAGTTCCGGCTTTGGCAATTGCAATGATTGCTGCTAACATGCACCAGGCTGTGATATCATCGACGGCAGCACAGGTAATAACCAAAGCGCCCAACTTGGTTCGGTGAATTCCACGTTCCTGAACAATTCGGGCTAAAACAGGAAATGCAGTTATACTCATAGCCATTCCCAGAAATAATCCAAACGACATAAAAGGAACGCTCTGTGGTGCAAATTCTTTGTAGATGAAATAGGCTAGGCCGATTCCAAGTGCAAATGGGATCAAAATACCTGCATTACTTACAACGACAGCGTCTTTAACTTTATTTTGTATCACTTTTACATCAAGTTCCATCCCTACCATAAACATGAAAAGGATTAAACCAATCTGGCTTAATATGTTCAGGTTATTTAGTGAGTTTTCCGGAAAAAGAGCCATTGAAAGCTCTGGAAAAGCCATTCCAAGTAATGATGGACCTAAAGCTATACCTGCGATAATTTCGCCAATAACCGCGGGCTGATGAATCTTTTTTAGTATCAGCCCCAGAATTCGAGAAACAATGATGATGGTTACGATCTGAGCCAATAATATGGCTAAAGGATGGTGTAGGTTGTTTAAAAACGAACAGATGAACTCGTACCATTGACTCGCCCCTCCTTCCGGAATATGAATGTTTCTTCCCAGTTCAAGTCCTTTCCCTTGCTGTATGATCCAATAAATCAGTGTGGAAAATCCTCCAATTACACAGAGATAATAGAATGTATTTTTAATTTTTTGCATCGCCAGGTTTGTTGTTGCATTGCTATTGTCAATCGACTAGTGTTCATAATTTCATATTCAAAGATGAAGTAAAAATTACAAAGAAATTATAGCGACTTGATCGTAATTACACCGAATGTAATAAACAGTGCAAATTCTGTAATGAACTACTGGTTTATTTGGTTGGAGAAGTCAGTACGGTAACTTTCGCCAAGAGTTAAAACCAATGGTTTCTCGGATTGAAAGTAGATGTTCGTAGTAATTTTATCGTTTGAAAAATATAAAACGGTGCTTGTGGCAATTAGTTCTTTTTTATTAATCCGGCAGAATCCGTGAGAAGGTAAAATCGAAAGAAGTTTCTCGAATGAGATGTTTTTCATATTGATTCTGGTCCCATTGGATAGTAATGCTGTTTTATCGCGGCTATCAATTTCTGAAGTCTTTACATAGACTAATTGGTCAAAGAACAGCACGGTATTTCCCTGGTCTGTATTCAAACGAACGCATAGCGGTGTTTTGTTTTGGTGCTCTGTGCGTTGGATTGCTTTGTTGATCGCTTGTTGAAGTCGTTCTTTTCGTATTGGTTTTATGAGGTAATCAATCGCATCAAGGTCGAAAGCATCAGCAGCATATTCTTTGTAGGCAGTTGTGAAAATGACGGGTCTGCCTTTTAAGTTTTCGGCAATTTGCACCCCGTTAATCCCGGGCATTTCAATGTCGAGAATGCAAAGGTCAAATTCCAGATTGTAAAATTCGTTCATAAAACGAACCGGATCATTAAACGCTCTGATGACTTCAAGTTCGGGTATCTGTTCACAAAGTAATTTAAGGTAGGATAGCCCGGGAAGTTCATCGTCCAGCAGCAAGCATTTTAACTTTGAATTCAAGCAGGTTAATTTTTAAGTGAGCAATATAAACATCATCTTCCACAAAACGGTCAAGTTTGAAATGATCGTTGTATATAATCTTCAGCCGTTGCTCCAGGGCTTCAGAACCAAAACCACTTCGCTCTTTTTTGATAGGTGATTTTGCCGAAATTTTGTTGGCAACGGTTAGTGTAAATGTGTCGTTGAAAAATTCAAAAATAATCGAGATGAAAGCTCCCGGACTATGTACGTCGGCGTGTTTGAAAGCATTTTCAATTAAATCAATCGAAATAAATGGGGCTAATAAGTTTTGGTGATAAAGAGGTTCGTTTTCAATAACCTTAGTCTTTACTTTTAATTCGAAAAGCGGACTCAGTTTGATTTTGTTGATCTCAATCAGGTTGAGCGCAAAATCGATTTCCTGCTTTGGGCTGACATATTTTTTTCGACTATCATACAGAATGTAATCGAGTACCCCGGAGAGTTTGTCTAAAGCATAATAAGTTTGATATGCATGTGACTGTACTGAGTTGAGTATGTTTTTGAAAAGATGGGAGTTGAGTCGAGAGTCCAGATCTTCTAAGGAAATCTGATTGTATTTTTCCTCAATTTCAAGAAATCTTGATTTTATGGATTGCTTTTCCTGATCTGATTTTTTTAATCGTATAAACAAATAGACAATCAGCGAGACGGATAGAATAAGGCTGAAAGTCATTCCGACAATAAGAAAAGTTGAACTATTTACTCCTGATTCCATATTAATCTGTTTTTAGCAAAGCTAGCGATTTTGGTTAAAATAACAGGTTGTAGAACCGATCTCAAAATTCAATTTGTATGGGTGACCTGCATTCGTAGTTTTAGGACAATTAATTTTTAATTTTGACCCGGATATTCTTTTTAATGATAAAAAAGCGAACATGAAAATATCAATATTGTGTCTGTTGTGTTTATGCTTGTTGGGATTGAATGCGGAAGCGAAGAAACATATTTTGTATGTTGGAACCTATACCAAGGGAATGGCTAACGGAATATTTGTTTATCAATTTAATGATCGAAGTGGGAAGCTTACGGATATGAAAATGCCTGTGGTTAGCAGCAATCCTTCATATTTGACCATATCGGCTTCGAAAGATTTTTTATATGCAGTAGGAGAACAGAATGATTTGGGAGAGAAACATAGTGGAGGATTATCTGCTTTCAGGATCGAAAAAACTGGAAAAAAAATTGGTCAGCTGAGTTTGATTAATCATGTGTTGAGTCATGGAGCCAATCCTTGTCACGTTTGTGTATCCCCGAATAATAAATGGTTGGTGGCTTCGAATTATACTGGTGGTAATCTTTCTTTCTTTAATATTCTGCCTGATGGTAGCCTTACTGATACGGTAAAAGTTATACAACATGTTGGAAGCGGTCCTTTCCCGGGAAGACAGGCAGAACCTCACGTTCATTCTGCTCAGTTCGATAAGTCTGGAAAGTTCGTTTATGCCGCCGATTTAGGAATCGATGAAGTTCGGGTGTATCGTATTTCAAATGATGGAAAATCGGTGATTGAAGCCGGTCAGCCGATATTAAAGCTTCCTGCAGGTTCTGGCCCCCGTCATTTTGATTTTTCGGCTGATGGTCGTTATGTATATGTTATTAATGAACTGAGTTCTACCATTACAGTTTTTATGAAATATGGCAATGAATGGAAAGAAATTCAGGATATCAAAACATTTCCCAAAGAGTTCAAGGGAGAAACCTGGTGTGCAGATATTCATTTGTCAGCAGATGGGCGTTTTGTTTACGGTTCAAACCGGGGGCATAACAGCATCGCCGTATTTAGCCGCGATAAGATGAATGGAAAGTTAGCGTTGATTCAGACTATTTCTGTTGAAGGGAATTGGCCTCGTAATTTCACACTCGACCCAACCGGTGGATTTT
>Ga0302286_10002106_pt1 | contig 14088 bp, 12 predicted proteins | sample III_Fen_E2_3_FD_198765 | JGI IMG/M metagenome (GOLD analysis project Ga0302286, IMG submission 198765) | Peat permafrost microbial communities from Stordalen Mire near Abisko, Sweden - III_Fen_E2_3 | ecosystem: Environmental > Terrestrial > Soil > Wetlands > Permafrost | place: Sweden: Abisko...
CCTCTTGCAGTGCCAATAGACTCCGGCTTTACCTCGAGAAAATGAAATCAATAAGTGCATTAGCGTTGGATTCATCCAATGCCTAAAGAGATCACAATGAGAGTATATAGACGGCAAAGAGAGGGCAAAGAGAGGTAAATCCCTCCTTGCCCTCTCTTTACCCTCTCTTTGCCCTCACTTTGCCTCCTTTGAACACCGAATAAATAGATATGCTAATCAATTAGAATGGAATTGATGTTTATTAAAACAGGGGATGAAGTTTTGGTGTAATGGGTACTGGGTTTCTAAGGCCTCGCTGAGGATAGAGCAGGCAGAAAGGCACATTGATCACGAGTGAAAACAAATTTCAGGACGAGACAGGATTTCGGTAGTTTTGGGAATTATTCTTAAGAATATGGTTATTGCAAACGCCTGCGGAATTCAGCACATACCAGTGCAGTAGCCACGCCCACGTTCAGAGATTCGGAAGTAGCCTGGCCCATGGGGTAATTCGGAATCAGCAAACGGGCGGTAACGAGCTTTTCTATTTCTTCTGAAATGCCGTTGCCTTCGTTACCCATCACGATAATGCCGTGGGCGGATAAGATGTTGGTATAGATATTCGATCCATCCATAAAAGTGCCATACACAGGCGCCATGTCCTTACAGGCCGTAAGAAAATCGGCCAGATTCACGGTATGCACCCTGACCCTGGCCAGTGCGCCCATGGTGGCTTGTACCGTCTTGGGGTTATACCTGTCGGCAGTATGCTCGGAGCAAAAGACATCGGTAATGCCAAACCAGTCGGCAACACGAAGGATGGTGCCCAGGTTGCCGGGGTCCTGGATATCATCCAGTGCCAGGACAAGCTTCTGATGGATATCTGCGGGCGTCCAGGCATCATCGGCCTGTGCAAACACGGCCAGCACACCCTGAGGACTCTTTTGACCGGAGATCTTATTGAGTTCGGCACTGTCCACTTCTATGATTTCATCAGCCCGGAGGGAAGGATTCGCCCGGAGCCATTCGGGGGTAGCAGCCAGGATCGTACAGGAAAAGACAGGCAACAGGTCGAGTACCAGCTTAGTGCCTTCTGCAACAAAGAGTCCTGCTTCATCACGGTACTTCTTAAGCTCTAAGCTTTTAATCAGTTTAATCTTGCTTTTCGAAATCATGGGATGTAATCGGTTGAAAGGTTTGAAACGTTTGAAAGGTTTGAAACGTTAAGGTGAAAGGTTTAAAAAAATTGACACAAAGCTAAGAAAGAAAAATTTAAAAAGCTATATTTGCATTATTATTTTAAATTCTTTTTTGTCCTGGTCATGAAGATACGTATTTTTAGTTTTCTGTTGGTTCTTATTTTGCTTCTACCGGCGTGTAGAAGCACGAAGTATGTACCCGAAGGAGCGTATCTGCTGGATAATTTCAGTATTAAAACCGATAACCCGGAGATCTCACGTGACAAACTGAAGGATTACCTGCGGCAGACACCCAATGCCCGGGTATTCGGACTGTTCAGGATGCAACTGGGGATTTATAACTGGGCACCCAAGGACACTACCAACGGGATAAAGAAACTTTTCAACAGGACATTCAAGCGTATTGGCGATCCCCCTGTCATTTACAACCAATCCCTGACGGCACTCTCGGTACAACAGCTCCAGCGAACCATCGAGAATAAAGGCTTTATGCATGCCAAGGTACAAAGCAAGCTAACCACCAAAGGCAAGAAAGCTACAGTGGACTATATCATCAACTCAAATACCCCCTACCGGCTGCGGAACTATCAGATAGACATCAACAATGGCGAACTTTCTAGAATAGCCGAAGATACTACCCGTTCCTTGATTCGTCCCAACATGCTGTTCGACATCGATGTCATGAATGCCGAACGCGACCGTATCACCACCCGCTTCCGCCAGGAAGGATATTATAATTTCAATAAAGATTTCCTGGACTATACAGCCGACAGCACGTTGAACCTTCACAAGGTGGATGTAAAACTCCAGTTGCGCGAGTATGCAAGCCATCCGAATGATTCGGCGAGTAAAGTGATCTTTAAAAGGTTTACCATCCGAAAAGTGATATTCTATACTAATTCCGATGTCAACCTGACTTCGGACATTACTACGACCGAGAAGCTGGACACCGTTCAGTTCCGTGATTTTATACTGGTATCGCCGAAAAAGCGGATCCTGAAACTGGATGCCCTGGTACAGAACACTTATATAAATCCAAAGGCTTTATACAGTGATGAAGCGGTGGAGCGGACCTATTCGGGGTTAAACTCACTGGGGCCGGTAAAGTATGTCAACATCAGCTTTAAAGATGCCGGGAATAGCATGTTGGATTGCTATGTGATCATTATCCCTTCGAAGACAATATCCCTGTCTACGGAACTGGAAGCCACCTACACGGCCGGGTACTGGGGAGTGGCGGGAAACATCAACTATGTGGACAAAAACCTGTATAAAGGAGCTGAGACCTTATCGCTGCTTGCCCGTGGAGCCTTTGAGTGGCAGGATGGAGTATGGGCACGGGAATATGGCGGTCAGGTAGGATTGAAATTTCCCCGGTTTATGTTGCCCTTTGCCAGCTATGACTTTAAGAGAAACATGCATGCCAATACTGAATTTATTAGTTCCCTGGGGTATCAGGATCGTCCGGGGGAATTCACGACCACGAATGTAAGTGCGGGAATCAACTATTCCTGGAAGCGAAAGAGATTCCAGCACATGTTCCAGTTGTTCGATTTAAGTTATGTGCAGTTTTATATTAATCCGGTATTTAGGGATAGTTTCCTGAATCCATTAAAACCAAAATTCACCCCGTACAACTACGAGGATCATTTCATCATGCGTGCCGGGTATGCGGGTTCATATACTTCGTTTAACCCGAACCGCCCGATGCAGGACTATACCTTTTCGCGGTATTCCATGGAAACAGCAGGAAATGTATTGAACGGGCTGAGCAAACTATTTGGGACACCCGACTCAACAGGAAACTACAAGGTTTTTGGAATCCGGTTTTCACAGTATGTGAAGGGCGAATTTCACATTACCCACCATCAGATTTTTGACAAAGACAACCGGTTTGTCTATCACCTGGGTGTCGGGCTTGCCATGCCTTATGGAAATGCCGAAGTTATCCCTTTTGAGAAACGGTTCTACAGTGGTGGTGCCAATAGCGTCAGGGGCTGGGGTGAAAGTATGCTGGGACCGGGGGAATATAAGAGGATTACCAGCCTGCCCCGGGATTTCAACCAGGTGGGGGATATCAAGCTGGACATGAATCTGGAATACCGCACCAAGATGTTCTGGCTGCTGGAAGGCGCCCTGTTCCTGGATGGCGGTAACATCTGGACTATAAAAGATTATTCGACACAATCCCTGGGAGTATTTAAGTTTGACACCTTTATGAACCAGATTGCCATAGCCTATGGGGTGGGACTACGGTTTGACTTTTCATTCTTTATTGCCCGCGTCGATTTAGGAATGAAACTATACAACCCTGTTTTAACGCGTACCCAGAAATGGCGTATCAGTCCGGGATGGGATGATATGGCCCTGCACTTTGCTATTGGGTATCCGTTTTAAGTTGAAAGGTTGATTCAGTTAATGGGTTAATTAGGTTACATAGTGATGGATTCGCTATCGGCACTTGATCAACCAGCATAGAAAAACTATCACGAAGATTTCGCCCTAGCCTTTGCCTCCTTCTTAGCCATCATCTTCAACTTAGCTTCGATTTTTTTATCTCCCAATAAATCAAAAGTCAGGCGATGATGAGGTGTTGTGCCGTACAACCGAATGGCAGCACGGTGTTTCATGGTTGGATAGGCTTTGTTCTGATCCCAGCAATAGGCAGGATATTCCAGGTTCAGTAGCCTCATACCTTCATCACGGTGGGTTTTAGCCAGAACAGAGGCAGCAGCAATGGACAGATATTTGCTATCGCCTTTGACAATGGTTTGATGGGGTATTCCGGCATAGGGTTTAAACCGGTTGCCATCCACAATAATAAATTCAGGGCGGATCTTAAGTTTATCCATGGCACGGTGCATAGCCAGGATAGAAGCATTCAGGATATTGAGTTCATCGATTTCAGTACAGCTTACTTCCCCCACTGCCCAGGCCAATGCTTCCCGTTCAATAACAGGACGAAGGGCATCCCGTACCGATTCGGACAGTTGTTTTGAATCATTCAACAGGGGACAATCAAAATCAGCGGGTAAAATAACTGCTGCTGCCACCACAGGTCCTGCCAGGCAGCCACGACCGGCTTCATCACAACCACATTCAAAGGTAAAGGCTGAATAGTTTCCTTTCAGCTTTTCAGGAATGTTGACCGATAGTTTTCCCTTGGGATTAGTTTTTGGAATTTCGTTCATTGCCTGTGGGATGGTTTGCCTCTTCATCTGTTTTATGCTTTTTAGTTTCATCCCACAAGGTCGGGGCAAACTTCAACATGGGTTTATAGCCAATGGATTCAGCTTTTGTCTTGGGTTTAATCAGGGCAAACCGGGAATCCATTGAATCAAACACATTCAGCAAGATACTGACGATTAAAGCATACTTGATACCGCCAAAGATACCGCCCAGGAATTTATTCAACCCGCCCAGGGACATGGAATCGAACACTTTATCGAGCATATTGGCCAGTATCAGCAATACCAATGCAATGGCAATAAACAATAGGAGATAGGCAACCGGAGTGGCTGTTTTATCGGAGAAGTGAAATGTATGAACCAGGACTCCGGATACAGCGGGAGCAAATAGTTTAGCTCCGAAAACACCCAGGATAATGGCAGCCAGGGAAGTCAGCTCCTTGACCAGCCCTTTAAAAAGTCCAAAGACAAACCCCAGGGTGATGGGCATTATAATTAAAAGGTCTAACGTGTGCATATATTTAAAAGAAGTAGGGTGCAAAGATAATGAAAAACCATGGATTTTAATTTTTCTTTAATTAATGGAATTAAAAAAAACAGAGAATTCAATGTTGGCCTGATAAAAACATTTGCAGTGAATGGGAAGAGACAGAAAAAACTATGTGATTGATTTCATGTAGCATAGCAAAGTGCTGACAACAGGGAGACGCATTACAACAATCTATTTCCCCATTATTTTATTTTTGGCACAGTAATTGAATGTGGTATTGCACATAAATTACTATTTTTACAAAACATTATTCACAGCTTAAAATTTTACGATCATGAAAACAAAAATAGCAAGCCTCTTAGTGGTATTTTCATTTATTACCACGCTGGGAATGGCACAGGAAAAGATTACTGTTGAAGCCCAAAACAGTGATATCAGCAACAATCTGGATCTGAAAGCTGTGTCTACTGCTTTTGGAGAATCAAAGAATCTGGAAGAATTTGAAAAGAAACTGAATGATTACGACAGCCAGATTTCAAACCTGGATCTGAATAGTGATGGGCAGGTTGATTACTTACGGGTTATAGAAAGAAATGAAAAAGGCGTACACGTGGTACAAATACAAGCCGTACTGGATAAGGATGTATTTCAGGATGTCGCTTCAATCGTTGTTGAGAAAGATGAAAATGATAATCCTACCGTACAGGTAATCGGAGATCCTTATATTTACGGTGACAACTATATCATTGAACCATCATACGTCTATACTCCTTCAATCTTTTCATTCTTTTGGGGAGCGAATTACTTCAGTTGGAATTCACCTTACTATTGGGGCTATTACCCAAACTATTACCATCACCGCAGGCCTTATGGAATAAATGAGTATTATTCTAACGTTTATGGCCATATCAATCATAACCAACGGTATTATTACACCAACAACATCCGCAATGCATCAGCAGCCAGGTATATCAGTTCAAACCGCCGCAACGATTTTGGTATTCGTCAACCCAGTCGCTCATTCAGCAATAGAAACGTGAATGTCCGGAATAAAAGGGATTTTGAATTCAACAGAAGAGGTGTAAGTACTCAAACCCGGACTTCATATCAGGGGAATTCTAATGGTACCAGACCTGTCAGAGCATTCGATAACGCCGGGAGCAGAAGTCAGAGGTTTCAGAACAGCACCCGTACTTACAGTCCCGGGAATAGTGTTCGGACTAATGTAGAGACACGGAATACAAACCCCAGAAACTATTCCTCACCGAACACCAATCAACAAAACACCAACGTGAACAGGGATCAGAACAGGAGTTACCAATCACGCCCAAACAATAATTCGAATATCCAAATCAGGCAACAAAACAATGTGTCGCGGGACAACAACAGTTACCGGTCAACTCCTTCAGTAAGCCAGCCAAGGCAGCAACAAGTGCAAAGGCAACAAGTGGAAAGGAGTTCAAATTCAAACGTATCACGCCCTGCATCTACTCCAAGAACAGAATCGAATACACGAAGCGAATCAAGAAAAGAAAGCCGGAGTTCTGATTCAAACAGGAGATAGGATTTATAAAGAGTTTAAGATTGCTTAGTTAATGATAACCGCCGGTAAATTACCGGCGGTTTTTTTGTGTTTAAATAATCAGATAAGAAAATTATATATATATTTGTATTTGTTTAAAGTCTAACTTTTTAACTTGAACAAATATGTCAATTCCTACTTCCCGGGGCAACGAACCCGCCAATATTTTCATTGATATTGATAAGTGTAACGGTTGTGGACTTTGTGTAGAAGTTTGCAAGGATTTTAGTTTTAAAATTGTCGATCAGAAAGTAGTAAAGTCCGACACTCCTGTATTTGGCTGTATAGCCTGCGGGCACTGCATGATGATCTGTCCCTCCGGGGTAATAGCCATTGAAGGCCGTACCTTGTCGCCTGTCGAGATGTTTAACCTGCCTGATAAAAGCACTGTCATTTCTTACGAAAGCCTGTTATCCACGCTTCAACGTCGCAGGAGCATCCGTGAGTTTAAAGATCTGGCAGTAGAACCTGAAAAAATAGATAAGATACTGGAAGCTGCCCAAACAGCTCCCATGGGCATTCCACCTTCGGATGTTCATGTGTTGGTCTTGGAAAACAAGGCCCGGGTCCATGACTTTGCCGTTGAATTTTCCACCTTCCTGAAAGGTCTGCGCTGGATGTCCTCTAATTGGTTCTTATCCTTAATGCATCCGTTCTGGGGAAAAGCAAATGACGAAATGATGCATAGCTTCATAAAACCTTTGTTTAGTGTATACACGGATAGCATGGATAAAGGCGAGAACTGGATCAATTATGATGCACCCCTTGCCATGTATTTCTATGGTTCACCCTACTCCGACCCTGCCGACTCAATCATAGCAGCCACTTATGCCATGATTGCGGGCGAGGCACTGGGACTGGGAACCTGTATGATAGGGGGCATTCACCCTTTTATCCAGAACGGTAAAAAGGCCAGGTTGTTTCGTGAAAACTACGGGATAAAATATCCTTCCAGGGAAGGCCTGTTCGTCATTTTCGGATATTCAGATGTGAAATATAAAAAAGGAATTAAAAGGAGCTTTGCTGATATTCATCGCATCAGTTGAAAAGGTTTGAAGAGTTTGAAGTTTGAAAGGTTTTGTGTTCCGTGTTTCGGATTCCGCGTTCAGTGTTCAGGCACATTGAAGTCTGTTGGGATTGGAAGGAACCAACAATTCACTCCTGGAATGAATGATGTTCCTTTTACAGAATCAACCAATTATGAGTTATGAATTATGAATTATGTATTATGTATTATGAATTATCTTTAAATATTCCTGTTCCGTTTGTCCGGGGGTAGGAATGAATTCCGCCTTGTGCAGGCATTCTAATGCCGCCAGGTCCATAATGGTGGAGTAACCTGAACGTGAAATAATCTTCCTGGACCCGAGTAACACGGATGCAAGTTCTGTATCAGGGAGGTGGGATACAATGGTGATATTGTCTTCTTTCTTTTCTTTCTTTTCTGCTTGTGGCTGGCCTGTGACCAGAAGTATTCGTAATCTCGTATTTTTAAACCGGTATTTCAGGCTTTCTTCAAAGATAGTCCGTTGAGGCTCTATGCCGGATATCACAGCAACGACTTCATACCCTGAAGTTGGTTGTATCTTTCCCATCCCTTGAAAACGGGACAAAGGACCGATAAAAGTAGCATTATGGGGCAAGGGATACTGATGGGATAAATCTCCCGACAATCCCGGGCTTTCTTTTGTATCGGGGATCCAGCATTCATCATACCGGTTGATAAATCCTTTGTGGATAAGATGTACCAATGGTTCCAGGAACTTCAATCCACGGGGCATTTTCACCATCAACTGATGGGTGATATAAACAGAATGAACCCTTTTACTCCACATTCCAAAACGGTTATCGGAGATTACCTTGTCAAAATGCTCCCTGCTCAGTAAGTTCTTCAGCCAGAAATGTTCATTCAGGATTCCGGAAATGAGATTCGGGAAGTTAAACAACATGGCACCTACCTGGGATTTACCCTCGGCATAATAAATGGAATAAGACGGATATACAATCGTGCGCAGGGTTGGGAATTCCATTTTCAGGAATGCAAGCGGGTAGCCATCGGCTACCAATACAGGTTCATGGCCTTCATTTATTAATTGCCGTATGACCGGGACACAACGGGTAGCGTGTCCTAATCCCCAGTTCAGGGGACAAATAAGTATCTTCATGATGACTGGATTGATAAAACCTCTAAGCCTCAAAGCGTACGAAGAACCTCTGAGGGTTGTATTTTAGAACATAAGAAAACGCTCAAAGGTACTTCGTACGCTTTGAGGTTTGTTGATAAAATCAGCCTGCAACCGACACATCAAATCCACGCTCCCGGGCTTTCACGGCAATGACTTCCAGTTCCTCCAACCCTATCTTTTCGAGAGTCTGAGTAGGTGCCTCCCGGTCGAGTGAATAGATCATGATCTGCTCCGGGTGAATTTCATCCATAGCTTTCAACCAGGCTTCCACTTCTGCGTCTGTGGTATTATCAAAAGTTTCACCTTTGAATTCACCCTTTAAAAACATAGTCTGAATAATTAGATGTCCATCAAACTTCTTGAGATGTTCAATAAACCAGGCCACATTGATCAGAGTTCCAGTGGGACAATTCATCAACTTCATGGTACGGTCGATAGCTGAATCGAATTTCAGGATATTGTTGTCCACTTTATTGAGTGCCCTGAAAATGTTGGGCTTATGAATCCTGGTGGAGTTGGACAATACACTGACTTTAGCCGTGGGGCAGTAAGTATTTCTTAAATAGAGGGTGTCATCGATGATACCTTCAAACTCGGCATGCAAAGTAGGTTCGCCGTTTCCTGCAAAAGTAATGACATCCGGGATCTGTCCTTCGGATTTCATTGCAATCAGCTTGGCCTCCAACGTATCACGCACCAGTTCCCGGGAAGGTATCGGGGAATCTTTCAGGGTCGTATTATACCCGCATTCACAATAGACACAATCGAAAGAGCATATCTTGGCATCTACCGGCAAGAGGTTCACTCCGAGAGAGAGACCTAGCCGGCGGCTATGTATAGGTCCGAAAATCAGATCATTGAATAACATCATCGTTTGTATATGTATAACTTGTCCATAGTTTAAAACTTTGGACAAGTTTATTGAATTAAAGTCGTATTTAAAGTTTTATAATGATCCTCTCCCCCAGCGTCTTCGAAAGTTGCTTTTTCACTATTTCCAACTGACTCATTTCGCACATGATTTCATCCACCAGGGCGTTATTTTTATTGTCGTTGGCTACCTTCATATCGGTCAGTTTTTGGCGGATCATTTGAAGGATCAGGCAGTTCTTAAATTCAAACACCACACGGGGTACGAGTTCAATAAGCCTGTCGGCATCAGCTTCAATTTTCTTTAACTTGGAATGTATTCTACTTAAAGTATATTTTTCGGATATCAGGTCTGCGGTAAGGTTGCTGATATCACTATTCGAGTGGTACAGGAAAAAACGTTGCACGGTAAAATTCTCTTGTTGAAAGTTCTTCTTATACTCTTCCAGCATCAATGAATGGAGTGAATTGCCGAATACCAATGCATCCTGTTCCAGTTCCTCCAATATATAAGTACCCACCATTACCGGTTGTTTCTTCTCCTCATCGGCATAGTACAACACGGCATCGCCATATTTTATCAACACCTGCAGGATACTCCGCTCCTGTTCTTCGTATTTTGAAACAGTATACTTGGGAGCTGTATGATCTTCGGGTTCTTCGATAGGTGGAAAGTGCCCCGAATCGTTTTGACGACGAGTAGTAATCTTTTCATTTTCGGTATTCTTCAGTTTGTTGATCTCGTAGTAAAGCATTTGCTCTTCCACGTTCAGCAAGGTACTGCATTCTTTTACGTATTCAGCCCGGATGGCAGTATTGGGAATGATGGAAATACTGCGAACGATATCCAGCACGAGTCCGGCACGTTTCACAGGGTCATTTCCCGCATCTTTCAACAACAGGTTTGTTTTGAAGCGTATAAAATCGGAGGAATTCTCCTGCACATATTCAATAAAATCAGAGGCATTGTGCTTCCGGGCAAATGAATCGGGGTCATCCCCATCCGGCAACAGCAATACTTTGATATTCAACCCTTCTTCCAGCAACAGGTCGATTCCACGAATGGAAGCCTTGATCCCTGCTGCATCACCATCATAAATCACCGTCACATTTTCGGTAAAGCGGTGTATAAGCCTAATCTGTCCGGGGGTCAGGGAAGTACCTGAGGAAGCCACCACGTTTTCAATGCCGCTTTGGTGCATGGAGATCACGTCCGTATAGCCTTCCACCAGAAAGCATCGGTCCTGTTTTACAACAGCCTGTTTGGCAAAATAGATCCCGTAAAGCTCGTTGCTCTTGTGGTAGATCTCCGACTCGGGCGAGTTGACGTACTTGGCCATCTTGTCGTCCTTCTTGAGAATACGTCCTCCGAAGGCAACTACTTTTCCCGAAAGGGTATGTACCGGGAACATCACTCTGCCGCGGAACCTGTCACCCAGGTAATTGTTATCCCCTTCGATGGTCAGTCCTGTTTTTACCAGGTATTCCTTATTGTATCCGGCTTTCAGGGCCGCCTGGGTAAAGGCATCCCGTACCTCAAGGCTGTATCCAAGCTGGAACTTAGTGATGATGTCATCCCGGAAGCCACGTTCGCGGAAATAGCTCAACCCGATAGCCTTCCCGTCGATGTGGTTGTGCAGGGTATGGGCAAAATGCTTCATGGCGAAATCATTCACCAGCAGCATGCTCTCACGGTCATTGCGCACCGCCATCTCCTCAGGCGAGAGTTCACGTTCCTCCACATCGATGTGGTACTTACGGGCCAGGTATTTCAGGGCTTCGTAGTACGAAATCTGCTCATGCTCCATGATAAAGTGGACGGAGTTACCCCCTTTGCCGCACCCGAAACATTTGAAAATTCCCTTGGCGGGTGATACGGTGAACGATCCTGTCTTTTCGTTGTGGAAAGGACACAGCCCCAATAGGTTCACACCCCGCTTACGGAGTGTCACAAAATCAGCGACAACGTCCTGTATATGGGCGGCGTCGGTAATCCGGTCTATGGTAGCTTGGTCGATCATTTTGTTGTTTCGGGTTACCTGTATATACCTGGAAAAGAAAGATACAGTAAACGGGTAAACTGTGGAATAGTGTAAATACAAAATTACAGTTTTTATTCTATAAATTGATCAAGGTAATGTTTAATATTTTAATTGACTCAAGACTTCATTTCAATTAGGATTGTGAATGCAGCAATCGTTTGGTATAAGCATAAAGCCGAATGAACTTATCTATTCGAAAAATAAAGAAAAAATACCGGACTAAATTGTTGTTTAATATCGGTTGTCACAAATTGGGGAAACCTACTGCCATTCCTTTTCTTCCCATTAAAGCACACGCATCCAAAGGAGGTTATATTCTATTCACCATCTTATCTCAGTAATAACACGATTGTATCTACTTTTTAACTAGGATATCACATAGATATTATAACCTATTAATGATATGGGATATCTATGGGATATCTATGGGTCATCTATGGGACATCTATGGGACATCTATGATAGGATAGTGATCAGATGTCAATCATGAAAAGTGTCTGAACGGGTAAAAAGTGAAGTGTTTCAATGAGATTTTTCATTGTTCAAGTCTTTTCGGGAGCAGGTAATTTTCTGAATGCACATGCAAACAACAGTTGGGGAATGCATTCAGAATGGCGGTATAGAAAATTCAAACATCAGAAAGAATTATGAAGCAATAATTTCGTATCAATAAATTCAGAACCGGATAGACAGCACGAACATTAAATTGTTTGAAAGCAAGAAAACGCGCACCCACTGGGACGAGACTGAAGAAAAATGGTATTTTTCAAGGATCGAAGGAGTAGAAATATTATCCAAAAGCAGTATTCCTAAGAAGTATTGGAGTGATTAAAAAAAGAAAATGGCAAAAGAAGGGAGTCAAGCGTACGGAAAAATCGTACGGTTGAAAATGCTTGCAGAAGACGGAAGAAACAGAGAAACAGATGTGGCAGATACTGAAACTCTACTACGGATTAAACAATCCATCCCTTTACCCAAAGCAGAACCATTCGAGCAATGGCTGGCCAAGGTGGGTTACGAACGCATGCAGGAAGTATCCGATCCATCGCAGAGTTTAGACCGGGCACGGGATAACCGGCAACGTATGGGACGGAGTGAGAAGTGGATACAACAGCGCATGACGGGACAGGAAACCCGGAATAAACTGACTGATTACTGAAAGGATGCAGGGATTAAGAAACAGGATGACTTTGCATTGCCCACCAACATCATGCATCTGGAATGGACAGACCTGACCGTTCAGCAACATAAAGAATGAAAGGGATTGAAGAGTCAGAACCTGCGGGATCACATGAGCGGGGCTGAGCTTATTTTTACAGCGCCGGCCACACTATCCACCCGTCATATTGCAGAAACCGAAGAAGCAAAAGGAGTACAGGAAAATGCCAAAGCCGGTAAAAAAAGGGGTGCTGTTGCAAAGAATGCACGAAAAGGAAAGGAATCAAAACCAGGCAAAAGCGTTGTAACCGGTGAAAACTTTCTATCTCCTGCTAAAGAAAAAAAGGACATCCATCAATGATAATCCTTCTAATTGCAAAGGCTTTTCGGGTTATAGCATTCACGGCATTGCCGTTAAGCCTTTACAATTTCACACCTACCTCTCGATCACTATCGCTTTAAAAAGATCACCCTCCTGCCTTTTCATTAATTTTCTACTAAAAAAAAAGCGTATCTTTGTACCCTATTGCAGGTCAGCCATGACCTGCTGATGATTTTCCGATTATGTTAAGACAACAGTTACAACAGAAGTTACAACAGAAACTATCGCCTGCGCAAATCCAGGTTATTAAAATGCTTGAGGTACCTACCCTCGAGCTGGAGGAACGTATACGCCAGGAGTTGGAAGAAAATCCGGCGTTGGAAGAGGGGGCTGAGCCTGAAAGTGACACGGACGGAATGGATGAGGACCTGAAGATTGATGATGGCGGGAATAATGAAGACGTGGACTTTGAGGAATATATGGCCGACGATGATATCCCGGATTATAAGCTGAAGGCAAATAACACTTCCAAGGATGATAAACACGAAGAGATTCCATTTTCGGCAGGCATGACCTTTCATGAATTTTTGCTGGATCAGGTGGGGCTGTTGCAACTCTCCGATAAAGACAGGCTGCTGACAGAATATGTGATCGGGAATATCGACGATGAAGGGTATTTGCGACGAACCCCGGAGGCCATGGTGGATGATATCGTGTTTCAGTCGGGTGTACAAACCGATGAAGATGAAATAAAGCGTATTATACAACAGGTACGCCAGTTTGATCCTGCCGGGGTATGTGCCCTGAACCTGCAGGAATGCCTGTTGCTGCAACTGGAACGGAAGGAACAAACTGCCGAGATCAAACTGGCAAAGCGCTTGATTACGGGATACTTTGAAGAGTTTTCAAAGAAACATTACGACAGGATTCAACGGGGACTGGACATGGATGATACCATGCTGAAAAAGGTGATGAATGAAATCATACATCTGAATCCGAAACCGGGTAGTGCCTGGGGAGGGAATATCCTTGAGAAATCAATGACTACCATTGTCCCTGACTTTAACCTGGA
>Ga0302286_10002110_pt1 | contig 14066 bp, 17 predicted proteins | sample III_Fen_E2_3_FD_198765 | JGI IMG/M metagenome (GOLD analysis project Ga0302286, IMG submission 198765) | Peat permafrost microbial communities from Stordalen Mire near Abisko, Sweden - III_Fen_E2_3 | ecosystem: Environmental > Terrestrial > Soil > Wetlands > Permafrost | place: Sweden: Abisko...
TATTAACAAGTGGATTCATAATGGCGAAGAATGCCATAAACACCGTTAGTATGTAACTCCAGTAATTTTCCATGCTAATCATTCAATTCATATAGACGCAACCTGTTCCGAAGTGCGGTGATTTCTTCCTGCATTGAATTCATTCGATGTAACAGGTGAGTAATGGTTTCGATCCCTTCAAGGTTAATATCCAAATCGTAATAAAGCCGAATAATTTGTTCAACCTGACGGAGCTGTTCAGCACTAATAAATGGCGTCTCTTCGATGGTTGTAATTTCGATCAAACCGGTTTGCTGCAAGGAGCTGATAAAGGAGATTTCAATGTTGTTGTGAATACAGAATTCCCTGATTGCGATTAAATTTTCTGTTTGCATGGCTTCTGTTTTAAAATTACGATTTAGACAATTCGGTAAATAACTCCTTTTGCTTATCCGTTAAATTTTTCGGGATTTTAATGTTATAGGTAACAAACAAATCTCCGAAATGCCCTTCATTTTTATAAACCGGGAATCCTTTACCTTTTAACTTTATTTTGCTTCCGTTTTGTGTTTCAGGAGCCACCTTAAGTTTTACCTTTCCGGAAAGGGTATCAATGGTGATTTCACCACCTAATACAGCAGTGTACAAATCAAGATCAACCGAAGTATATAAATGATCGCCCAGACGTTTAATATGAGGGTCATTGGCGATTGAAAATGTGATGTACAAATCACCATTCGGACCACCATTGATTCCAGGACCGCCATGTCCGGCAATCTTTATTGTTTGTCCGTTTTCAATTCCGGCAGGGATCGTAATCCTGATGTTATTCCCGTTTACTGTTAAGGTTTGCTTTTGTGTTTTCGAAGCATCGATCAGTTCGAGGTGCAACTCTGCATTGAAATCTTCTCCACGGTATCTTGACTGACGACCTCTGCTTCCACCACCTCCTCCAAACATCGATTCAAAGAAATCAGAAAAATCACCCGATTGTCCACCCGAAAAACCTGATCCACGCGAACCGGATGATTGTTCCTGATATTGTCTTTGTTTTTCAAACTCTTCAGCATGTTGCCAGTCTTTCCCGTACTTATCGTATTTTTTCCGTTTTACAGGATCACTCAATACTTCATTAGCTTCGTTGATCTGCTGAAAATTTTTATTTGCATCCTTATTGTTAGGATTTAAATCGGGATGATACTTACGGGCTAATTTCCGGTAAGCACTTTTAACATCCTTTTCAGTTGCTGTTTTATCGATCCCTAATATTTTATAATAGTCGACGAAATCCATCTGTTAATTGAGTTATATGGTTCAGACCTTGTAGAGCGGATAGTCTGTATATCCTTTCTCGTCAGCTGAATAGAATAAATCCATTTTGAGATCTTCGGATAATGGCCAATTGTTTTTTAACCTTTCAACAAGATCGGGATTATTAATGAATGGCCGTCCGAACGCAACAAGATCACCTAATCCGCTTTCAATATCAGTTTCAGCTCTCTCCTTATCGTAACCACCCGAGAGGATAAGGGTCTTCTTAAATATTGTTCTTACCATCTTCTTAAGCGCCATTGGAACCAGGGGAGCCCCCATTGCAGAATGATCGACAAGATGAATATATGCTATACCAAGATCATAGAGTTGTTCAGCCAAATATTTATAAGTTGAATCAATTTCGGGATAATGGGGCATATCACTTGCCACGCCATAAGGTGACAGACGAATGCCGGTTATCTCTTTTCCGATTGCATCAGCAACTGCTTCGACAACTTCCAGTACAAAACGGCAACGATTTTCAATACTTCCCCCATAATAGTCCTCACGGATATTGCTTACCGGTGAAAGGAATTGTTCAAGCAAATAACCATTGGCCGAATGGAGCTCAACACCATCAAATCCTGCTTCTATTGCATTCTTTGCTGCTATAACGAATTCTGCTTTTGTTGATAGAATATCTTGCCCTGTCATCTCTTTTGGTACAGCAAAATCTTGTAGCTGTTGAGCATCGGTCCACATTTGTCCGGCAGCTTTTACTGCCGATGGTGCAATTATCTGTGAACCTTCGGGCATATTAAGCGGATGGCTGATCCTTCCGGTATGCATCAGCTGAACAAATATTTTTCCTCCACCAGAATGAACTGCAGAAGTTGTCAGTTTCCAGCCTTCAACCTGTTCTTTACTAAATAATCCCGGAATACGGGCATAACCCAATCCGTTTGGTGATGGTGAAGTTCCTTCAGTTAAAATTAGTCCGGCACCTGACCTTTGTTTATAATATTTTGCCATCAGTTCATTAGGCACATTCCCGATTGCCCTGCACCGCGTCATAGGTGCCATTACAATTCTGTTTTTCACCTGTCCGGACCCAACTGTTCCTGGGGCAAATAATGTATATTCTTTCATATTTATATTCATTTTTATTACTTAAAACTATTAAAGAAACAAGGAAGAGACTGAAAAGTTTCTTCCTTTAAAAGTTATGTTGAGATGGAAGACCGAAGTCAGAAGACCGGAGATTGTACCAAACAAATAATACAACGGGTAACCGCTTCAATTAACCTTCAAATATTTTATTGTTTTTTACAAAACATCTTCATTGTCTGTAAGAGGTTCTACCTGCATTGTAAGACATTTTTGACCTATTTTGGTGAGTTCAACTTCACATGAAATGGCAACTTCGTCACTTACCATTAAACCTCCGGCTTCGGTAGGTGCATTCCAGATGAGTCCCCAATCACTTCTGTTTATTTTTCCTGTTACTGTAAATCCGGCCCGCTCATTACCCCATGGATCATTTAGCATCCCTCCAAATAGTACATTTAATTTTACGTTTTTGGTGACACCTACTATTGTTAGTTCGCCCCACAATTCATGGTTGCCCTCTTCGTCTGATTTGGCAATGGTACTCGAACGGAACGTAATTTGTTTATACTTTCTCGCATTAAAAAAATCACGACTTTTTAAATGTTTATCACGGATTGCATCACCCGTCGATATGGAAGAGGTATCAATCCAAAGGTCAATTTCAGCGGTTTTAAAGTCCCGTCCATAGGTTAAAATATTTGCATCAAATGTTTTGAATGTACCTTTGACATGTGCGATCATTAAATGTCTGACTTTAAAGTCAATTTCACTATGCGCCTGATCGATGGCCCATTTAGTTTTTGAAAAAACTTCAGTTGCTTTCATTTTAATTATATAATTGATTTTTTATTTTCCTAATTCAAATTGAACCAAACATTTGGAATTTAGGAATAAACTTATGTTTCTGAATCTTTAAAGCGATTTATGCTGCAGTTGATAATCCTTTTTCAAGGATTTTCTTCTTTTCGTCATATTCATTCGATGTTATTTCGCCTGAAGCAAACCGTTTTTGCAAAATATCGAATGCTGATTCTCTCCTGTTCCGTTGTCCCGGAATGTTATAAGGTAACGCAAAAATCCAAAAAAGCATAATGATCCATACTCCCCACCAAATGAGGTCCATGCCCCAATAATAATTACCGTTGTACATCTTTTAAATTTTACAAGTGAAAAATCAATTTTTTGTTATTTTCTTACGGTTAATATTGCATTGTCAAAACAGATTAAATGCCGCGTAAAGATGATCATCATCATTGGTATAATTATTACATAATTCTTGAAATAGGTTACATAATTACCACATTGGAAAATAACAGATGATTTATAAGTATTGAATAAATGTCCGTTTGTAAATTTTATTCTGAATATGATTAGTAGTTCTGCGGCTTATTAACCTGTTCCTTATGCTTAAGAAATATCTTGGCTTCAGCCGGTGTTCCTAAAAGTAATGCAAGCCATCGTGTTTTCTCATTTTGTTCAAGGATGATTTTTACCGTCAGCGTGAAGGGAACTGCCAGGAACATCCCCACTGCTCCCAAAATAAATCCCCAGAAGAGAAGAGAAAGTAAGACAACCAATGTTGACAAGCCTAACCCTTTTCCCATGATCCTTGGTTCAAAGAAGTTTCCCAGGACATTGTGAATAATCAGAAAGGAAGCTAATGTCCATAGAGCTCCACCTAATCCAAGTTGCACCAGGGCAAAGAGAAAAGCGGGAATCGTTGCGATAATTGATCCTATATTCGGAATATAATTCATCAGACCTGCAATCAACGCCCACAAAAGGGGATAGTCAACTCCGATGATCAATAATGCAATATAAATTAGTATGCCAATCGATAAACACACCAGGGTCTTGATCGCCAGGTAATGACGAATATCTTGTAAAATAATAGAATAATAGGCAATTGACTTATCTGTCCCTGTATTAATTGCTTTTGCTTTGTCAGAAAAACTTCCGAATTCCATCAGCGTAAATAAAATGATCAAAAAGATAAGGAAAGCTTTCCCCAGCATTTTAAACAGTTCTATCACCGCGCCCGAAGTAAATTCCAGGATTTTTCCAGGTTGAATAAGTTTCGATAATTGATCCTCAGGGATTTTAAACCCTCTCTCATTTAGAAATTGAATTACCGTTATGCTGATCGTTTTAACGGTAGTTTCATATTTTGAAACATTACTTAAAAAGAATGATAATGTTCCCCCGATAAGGGCGGCAAATCCTAAGAAAAGTGATATCAAACCCAATATAACAACGATAATTGCAATCCATTTGGGTATCCTCTTTTTCTCAAGCCATGTAATTGGTTGTATACAAATTATGCTTATGAAAAGTGCAAGGACAAAGGGAGCTATGATTGCTTTTGCATAAACCGCTCCTGCAAAAATGATAATTAATGCTGCGAGTTTAATAACGGGTGAACCCTCTATTTTTCCTATGCCTTTAATAGTCATTTCAAAAGAGTTTTACAGCGCTTTTAAATAATAATTTCATTGTGTAGTTTTCATTGGAGGCACTTTTAATCCGGCCTCTTTTGCTTCGCTTATTCCAATTGCAATGGCTTGTTTTCTGTTTGTCACTTTGCCGCCACTCCCATTTTTGCCCGATTTTAAAGTTCCATCCTTAAATTCATGCATTACTATCTCAATTTTTTCCTGAGCTTTTTTTGAATATTTTGCCATTTTGTTTTTTTTGAAGTTATTAATCATTCCTGTTTAAACAATTTTGCTGACAGAAATAGATTCCGTTTCAGCTTATTTCTCTGCAAATTTGATCAACTCGGCATTGAATTTATGTGTTTCTTCCAGAAATAAACTATGACCACTATTCTCAAAAGCAATAAGATGTGATTTTTCAATTCCGGCTTTCATCTGTTCAGCCAAATCGAAAGAACAAATCTTGTCTTTTTTGCCATGCATGATCAATGTCGGAACTGTTATCTTGTCCAGATCGGCCCGAAGGTCTGTATCGCGTAATGCCATTAAACACTGTGCCGTTGCATGCGAAGACGCACTTAAGCCGATCCCATTCAACCAATGACCAATTCCCTTATTTAATGAGGTTTGTGTAGCGGAGAATATCTTTGCAAAATTTGCGAGTAGCATTGGCCGATCCTGATTATTTAATTCAATCAATTCATAAACGGCGCTTATTGGAAGGTTGTAAGGGAAATCATCGCGTCGGGTCCAAATAGGTGCTGCAGCTCCACATAATACTAACTTTGATACATGAGCTTCTTTTTGGGTTGACATATAACGAATCGCAATGGCTCCACCCATCGAAAAACCAACTAATACGGCATCTTTTATATGCAGTTTCTTTAAAACTGTTTTGATATCTGCAACATGAACATCGTAATCATATGCTCCGTAAGGTTTATCCGATTTTCCGAAACCTCTTAATGTTATCCCAATAACACGAAAATTTTTCTTTACCAGATCATTGTATTGGTATTCATACATTTCGTCACTTAATGGCCAACCTGGAATTAGTACAATAGGTTTACCTTCACCTGCATCTGTAACATGAAGGTGTACATTGGCTTCAACTTTAATATATTCTTTTCTGGCTTTACCAGACTCTTTTTCAACGTGTAGTTTTTTCATTATTTAAAATTTTAAGAATTATGATTTTTCTTCCTCTTTCACCTGTTCAATCAGTTCCGAATATTCTTTTGAAAGTATATTTATCTCCTGTTCTGTTTTTTCCTCTGCATGAATCACTGCATTATTTGCAGGTTCGTGTGATGCAACAAGTTCATTAACCTTTAAATGAAGTGCCTTTGAGAATCTGTTAAACGATTTTTGAATAATAAACAAACTTAAAAAGGCAATGCCGAGAATAATATCTCCAATGCAATAATGAATATCCTGTATGAAAAACCGCTTATTGGTAAGCCAATATATCACGATGATGAAGGCGACAATAAAGGCAATTGAATTACCAAGAATTGCAATTGCAACAGAAGTGAGTTTTTCAAAATACCGCTCTATATGTCTGTATAAGATATTCATAAATAACAATTACCTGTTTATAGACTTTAAACCATTTTCATATCTTATGGCTACCTCGTCCCAGTTTACAACCTCCCAGAAACCATCAACATATTCAGCTCTTTTGTTCTTGTATTTTAAATAGTAAGCATGTTCCCATACATCAATTGTAAGAAGTGGGATTCCCTTTTTTTCAGCAATATCCATTAATGGATTATCCTGATTTGGAGAGGAATATATAAACAGTTTTCCTTTTTCATCAAGGCAAAGCCACGCCCAGCCACTACCAAACCGGGTTTTACCAGCGTCGGAGAATTGTTTTTTGAATTCTTCAAACGAGCTGAATGATTTCGTAAGCGCTTCAGCTAATTTGCCCGTCGGCACACCACCTCCGGGAGCTTTCATGTTTTCCCAATAGAAGGTGTGATTAAAATAACCTCCACCGTTGTTTCTGACGGCAATAGGATATTTACTGACATTTTTGAAAACATCCTTTATATCCATTGATTCTAATGGTGTCCCTTTAATTGCATTTATATAATTGTCGTAATAGGCCTTGTGATGCTTGCCATAATGTATTTCCAATGTAAGCTTGTCAATAAAAGGTTCAAGAACATTATAGGAATAAGGTAATGGCTTAAATTCGTTTTGAGTATTCATAATCGTTTGTTTTTTGAGTTTTTATTTGATGAATTTTCAATATTCTTTAGTTTTCCTGACTTTTAGTCTGACTAAGCAGGTAATTTTCCATTTTAATTAATCTACACTTCTTGTTTTTCTAACCAATCTGCATAATCCTCTTCCATAATACCAATCCTTGTTGCCAGATCAAGCGAGTCTTGATCATCCGCTTGTCCAAGACGCTTAATAGACTCATTATATCTGCTGACTATATCAGGTTCAATATCTTCGTTGTTGACGAAACTTTCTGAAATTTTTTTATCAACCTTTATTGAATTAAGTCTGGATATAGCTGATTCACCTTCGATAAAAGCGATTCGTTCAATCAACCAACCTGCATGAACCATTTCATCCATGGCCCTTTTTCTGATATCCCGGGCAAGTTTATCGCTGCCCGATTTTGCACATATTTCAGATTCAACGATGTGTTGATTGATAACAGTGAACTCTCCATCCAGAAGTGAATTCAAGGCTGTAATTAATTCTCTATTGCCTTTCATATTATTCTCTTTAAAATTATCCGAATTTACGAATCATTAAAGGACAAATTTGAGCATCATCGGGCAGGAAAGCCTTACACAATTTTTGGAAAGAGTTACATCATTCACATATTATTTTCTATAATACACGCATAAACGCAACCAAGTATGCCTTTTCCTGGGTTGTCAGATGCAATTCCTGTATTAGGTTGAAGTATTCCACTACATCTTCCAACGTAAAACATCTTCCGTCGTGCAAATATGGAGGCGAGTCCTTGATCCCTCTTAAGGGGAAGGTTTTAATCATACCATCATGCGCCATCATCATGCCATTAACCATTTCCTGTTTATAAAAACGTTCCGCCTTTAAATTATGCATGCTATTGTCTGTATAGTAAGGTGTTGGATGACAGTATACGCACCGGCCTTTGCCATTGAAAATTGCTTCACCATGCAATTCGGCCGGGGAAGCCTTGGTTTTATCCAACTCACCATAAATATTGAGTTTGGGGGCTGGTGGAAAATCTAAAATCGCGATAAATTCGGCCATAAAATGAACTTGCGAACCCCGATCGAGAATATTGACCCCTTTTTTGGCTGCCATGCAATGATCCCCGTCAAAGTAAGCACCACGTTGTTCGAATTCGGTGAAATCTTCAATGGTTTTAAGTCCCCGTTGCGAACCAAAAAGCCGCTGAATATTCACTCCCCGCAAGGAAGGTGTCTCTATCCGGTGCCTGAACTCCTGTGGCCGGATATCCCCGACCAGATGGATTGCCCCATTGGAGTGTCCGTTGGCATGACAATCAAAACAGGTTACCCCAAGGCTAGGCCGATCAGTTCTCCGATCCTCTGTAGCATTAAACTGTTGTTGCGGAAACTGGGTTACCAATAAACGTAATCCCTCAAGTTGTTTGGGGTTTAAAAGCCCATTGAAAATTTGGTAGTAATTATCGATTGTAATCAATTCACCTTTCGAAACATCACCAAGATCGGGTCGTGTTGTCAGATAAATTGGAGGTGCCGGATCCGGTAGAATATACTCCGGAAGATCAAAATCCAGGTCGAAGCGAACAAGACGTGGAAGCACGTTAGTAATCATTGGAGGGAAAAGCATACCTCCCTCGGCATGATCGGCAAATGGCAGTGGTTTATATGGGAAAAAGCCTTTCATTTTAATCTGCTCAGGAGTTAACTTATCCAGTTCAGCCCAACTAATATCTTGAAGTTTGGCTGTTGGGCCAACGGGTATAGGTTTTCCTCCCGACATAAAAACGTCTGGAGATGTCTTTTTTGAGAGATCGTACCGGGCATTAAGTAACGCATTATGTTCTTTTGCACGGTCAGCCTTGACTTTCATGCGATCAGCCTTAATTTGGTCAAAACCTATATCCTGATTAATCTGTCCATAAGAAGAAACGACTTTTGAGGGCTGAGCGGAACCGACATTTACATTGAAAAAAGCTATCAACGAGATAACAGAATAGATTATTTTTTTCATTAGTTGATTCATTTTTAAATCATAACACCTCACTCAAATGCTTGTAATTGGAAGAAATCATATGAAATACCTCATCCATACGCCCGCTTAACATCATTTTCCCCATATATAAAGCATAGCCCTTCATCTGATCAAATTCAAGTTTGGGAGGCATGGCGAGTGCATTTGGATCAGTCTGGACAGTAACCAATACCGGGCCTTCCTGTAGAAAAGCCTTTTCTAATCCTGTTTTTACTTCTCCGGGATCTGTTATCGTAATACCGGGCATTCCCATTGCTTCCGCTACTTTTGTAAAATCCGGATTTAGCATTTCGGTCTCCAGATCAGGGATTCCTGCTACTTCCATTTCAAGTTTTACCATGCCTAGTGAACGGTTATTAAAAACAATGATCTTAACAGGTAATTTGTATTGAACAACGGTCATCAGGTCGCCCAAGGTCATAGAAAGACCTCCATCGCCACAGAATGCAATCACCTGTTTATCAGGACAAGCAAGAGCTGCACCGATGGACTGAGGCATTGCATTTGCCATCGAACCGTGGTTGAATGATCCAAGCATTTTCCGTTGGCCTGTTGCATCAATATAACGTGCAGCCCACACACAACACATTCCGGTGTCGACCGTAAATATTGCATCTTTAGTTGCCAGCTCATTAATCACAGAGGCAACAAATTCGGGATGAATGGCATTGGGCTTTCCTGTATCTTCAACATAATTCAGTAAATTCTTTTTAACCTCTTTATAAAATTCCAATTGCAGAGCGAGGAAATTACCATCTTCCTTCAATTCAATAAGCGGAATAAGTGCCTGCAAAGTATCTTTTACCTCACCACAAAGACCCAATTCGAGTTTCGCTCTTCGCCCGAGGTTTTCAGGCTTGATATCGATTTGAACGATTTTGTTTTTAACTGGCATGAAGGGTGTATAGGGGAAATCTGTCCCGAGCATTAAAAGCAATTCACATTCGTGCATAGCGTGATAGGCTGATGGAATTCCCAGCAGTCCGGTAAGTCCCACTTCATACGGATTATTGTACTGAATCGCCATCTTCCCTTTGTAAGTATAAGCGATGGGTGCCTTCAGCTTTTCGGCCAACTGAATTATTTCGTCGTGTGCCTCCGCTGCACCTATACCACAGAAAAGAGTGATTTTTTTGTGCGAGTTTAACAATTTAGCCAATTGAAGCAACTCATCTTCCGATGGTCTGACAATAGGTCTGTTACGAAATAGCATTGTAGTTGTTTCAGCATCTGCTGCGGGAAGGTTCGTAATATCACCCGGTAATCCAAGTACTGCCACCCCCTTTTTATGAACAGCATTCTGAATAGCGGTTTGCAGCATTCGTGGTAATTGTGCAGGTGTAACGGCCATCTGGTTGTAGCAACTGCAATCGTCGAAAAGTTTGATCGTATTTGTTTCCTGGAAATAACCAGTTCCAAATTCTTTGGTAGGAATTGTAGAAGCAATTGCCAAAACGGAGGCCGACGAACGGTGCGCATCATATAGCCCATTTATCAGGTGTACGTGTCCGGGGCCACTACTGCCGGCACAACAAGCCAGACCTTTTAACAAAGCTTCTGCTCCGGCTGCATAGGCAGCAGTTTCTTCGTGACGTACATGAATCCATTTGATTTTACCATTTCGATGCACAGCTTCATTCAAGTGATTGAGACTATCGCCTGTAACTGCATAAATCCTTTGGATACCGGCATCAACTAAGGTTTCAACCAGTTGATCCGAAACATTTTTACTCATATGAGCGCTGTTTTAGAGTTATTATTTAAACCTCAACTTCTTGATTTCCTCTTCTACTTCTTTCGTCCCCTTGGCATAAAGTTTTTCTTCATCCGGAGCCAACTCGTGAAGCAATCTTAGAAACTCTCCGGCATGTACACGTTCCTCATCTGCGATGTCTTTGAGTACGTCCATAGCAAGTTTATTGTCAGTTGACTCAGCCAGCTGCATGTATAACTGAATTGCTTCGTATTCTGCGGCTACCATAAAACGAATTGCTCTCACGAGCTCCGCATCTGTTAGTTTTCTGTTGTTTGCTAACCCTGAGAAGGGTGATCCAAATTCTGGCATATTTATTTTCCTTTCTTATTCTATTGTTTGTTAATTATAGTAGTTGTATGAAATTTTAATTAAGGTTTTGCCGTCTAGAATGCTTCTTTAACTATTAATTTTTCAATTGAATTAGATTACCGGACTTTCTGTTTGACTAACCAGATAATTCTCTATGCCCATTTGATCAATCTGTGCTTGTTGTTTTTCCGCCCAATCGACATGACCTTCCTCCATTATAAGAATCTTGGTCAACAATTCAAGCGTACCTTGATCATTAACCTCGCGGGCAAGTTTAATCGCGTCATTGTATTGGCCAACAACATCAAGTTCTGCATTGTCGTTGTTACTGATTATTTCTGAGACTGTTTTACCAACCTTTATTGAATTAAGTTTGGATACAGTGGGTATACCCTCGAAAAAAATTATCCGTCCGATCAACCACTCAGCATGAAGCATTTCATCCATAGCCTGTTTTCTGATATCCTGATTAAGCTTACGGTAACCCCAGTTTGCACACATTTCAGATTGTACAACGTATTGGTTGATCACTGTGAGTTCATCTATCAGAAGCAAATTCAACGCTGTAATTAATTCTTTATTGCCTTTCATATCCTTTTCATTTTATATTCATCCGGATTAACGAATCATTAAAGAACAAATTTGAGCATCATCGGAAAGGAAAGTGTTACACAATTTCTGCAAAGAATTATATTATTCACACATTGGAAAGGCAGAAGCCGGGAGACGGAAGTCAGAAGTCCAAAGACCGGAGATAGAAGATCGAAGTTAAAAGGTAGTGGTATATTCGATTGTCTTTAATGGACCAAATCAACAAACTTCCTAAGCTGTTTATTAAAATCGTAGGGGTTCTCGATATTGCTTAAGTGAGCAGCATGCCCAATAACATGCAGAATAGAACCATTAATCTTTTCATGTATCAATTGAGCTTCCGATGAAGGCGTTATTTTATCCTTTTTACCAACCATAATAAGTACCGGCACCTTAATATCGGGAAGTTTGTCGCAGGTATCGACGCGAACGGCTAAAGCCTGTAATGTTTTGCAAATCGATTCTTTGGATGTATTTACAATCATCTCTCTCACACTCGCAATTTCCTCTTTCATTGTTGCAAATGATTCAGGGGCAAAAAGATTGCTTAGACTCTCATCAGCATACGCTTCAACTCCGTTATTTTTGATTCTATTGATTGCTTTCATCCGTTTTGCTTTTGTTTCAGGTGCATCTGCTTTGCAACTGGTATCACATAATATGAGCGCATTAAAACTCTTGGGAGCATGTTCAATTGCATTCAAAGCGATGTAACCACCCATTGATAAACCACAAAGCATTGTTTTATCAATCTTCAGGGCTTCCATTAACCTGAATAAGTCATCAACAAAAAGTTCTATTGAAAAATCCACCCTCCCGGCATCAGAACCTCCATGTCCGCGAACGTCATAAGTAATCACACGATAGTGATCTTCCAATGCCTCCACCTGCATATTCCACATTGATTTATTAAAAGGAAAGCCATGAATGAAAATAATAACCTGGGCATCATCGGGCCCTTCATCATTGTAACTGACCGTTAGATTATTTACGGTCATCTTAAGATTCTTTCCTGGGTTACGCATGGTAATGATATTTTATTGTTTTACAAAGTATTTGGTCGGAAGCCGGAAGTCCGAAGCCCGGAGTTTGTCTTCTCTTCCGACTTCGCGCTTCAGTCTTCTGGCTCTATTCTTTCAAAATCTTATCTTCTTCTTTTATTCTGACAAACAACATCATCGCATTGAGAATGGAAAAGGTAATTGCCGTGAAATACAAATGAAATGCCAGCGGAATAACAGCTATTTCAGCAATTACAATCATGTAATTTGGATGTTTTAAATATTTGTAAGGCCCTTTTTTTACCAGGGGGAGATTCGAAATATGATAGATTTTGGTATTCCAGAATTTCCCCAATGATAAAATGACCCATGCTTTAAACACAAGAATTAAAAAATAGAGGATGATAAAGAATAAACTGAATGAGGCTGTATGCTGTGTTGAATATTCGATGATCAATGAGATGATAAAAAGTATATGGAGTGCTACAATAAACGGATAATGCTTTTTCCCATATTCGACGGCCCCATTTTGTAACAACCATTTCTCATTCCTTTTCGAAAGCAATAATTCCCCAATCCGCAAAAGAATTACATAGGATATGAAAACGAAGAAAACCATTTTAGTTTTTGTTCATTTGAAGTAAAACCATCTCACTCGAAAAACCAGGTCCCATTGTTACCATTAATCCGTAACCGTTTTCAAACCCATTCGAAAAGAATCTTTCCAATACATACAAAACTGTCGAACTCGACATATTGCCATAATCGGTCATCACCTCCCGGGTGTTTCTCAGAAAATCTCCCTCCACCGACAAAGCTTCTTCATAAGCAGTTAATACTTTCTTTCCCCCGGGATGAAAAATGAAATTCCTGATATCCGAAAGTTTCAAATGATGCTTCCCTAAAAATGAAGTTACATCGGCATAAATATTCTCACCGATGATGGTTGGAATATCGTGCGAAAACAAAACTTTAAAACCGGAATCTGTAAATTCCCATCCCATTACATCAAGGGTATCGTAATACAATTTGCTTTGTGTCGCAAGAAACTTTATTTCGTTCTTTGTTTTGTTGATATGATGATCTCCGGTAATGATAAGTGCGGCAATACCATCGGCAAATAAACTTGATCCGATGAAATTGCTTTTACTGTAATCTTCACGCAAAAAGGTCAACGAACACAATTCGACAGCAACGAGTAAGACGACTGCATCAGGATTTGCTTTAGCTAAAATGTTTGCTTTCGAAAAACCGGCAACACCACCTGCACAGCCTAAACCAAAAATCGACATACGGCTGATATTTTGACTTAATCTCATTTCATTTACGATCAGCGCATCTAAACTCGGTGTGGCGAGTCCGGTAGTTGAAACAAAAATGATGTCGGTGATC
>Ga0302286_10002115_pt1 | contig 14049 bp, 12 predicted proteins | sample III_Fen_E2_3_FD_198765 | JGI IMG/M metagenome (GOLD analysis project Ga0302286, IMG submission 198765) | Peat permafrost microbial communities from Stordalen Mire near Abisko, Sweden - III_Fen_E2_3 | ecosystem: Environmental > Terrestrial > Soil > Wetlands > Permafrost | place: Sweden: Abisko...
CTTATAAAATAAGTTTGTCGTCGATATCTATCCCATTTTTAAAGGGATAAATCTGATTTTTATTCCTATTTTGATTGTCCATGAACGTTCTTTTTGTGTGTACGGGAAACGTATTTCGTAGTATGTCTGCGGAATATTTGATGAAGAAATATCTACAAGACCACAATATTAACGATATCTCGGTAAGTTCTGCTGGAACTACGGCTCATCCACAACCATCATTTCCAGAGACGCTCGCTCGTTTGCGTAAAGATTGATGTGATCCTAGTCATCATAAACAAACTAAACTCGCACCAGAAGTTTTAGAATCTAAAGATCTCGTTATCTGTATGGCTGAGCGTCATAGAACGGTGGTTCGTGAATTTGGATACGATGCGGTGCTGTTCAATGAAATAGCTTATAACCTAACATCTGATGTTATGGATGATACAGAATATTGAGAAAAATATGGTTATGGGTATGATTTATGAAAATATGTAGATACTATCGTAGATTATATTCACGATGCTATACCGTATATTGTTCAAAATATTCAGAAAAGACAATAAGAATAGTTGATTTCACAGTTTATTTCTATATAAAAATCAAGTAAATAAAACTAAAATCACATGGAAAATTATGAACAAGAGGACACAGGACAAGCCACGAAACCGAGAAATTATTGTAGAGGGATTATAAATCTTCCTCCAAGACCTCCAAAATCAGATGAAGAGATTCGGCAGATGATGGAAGAAATGCATGAAGAACAATTCTCTCCCAATGTAAAACATATTGGTCGTCGTGGAAATATTGTCCAACCTTTAGATTAAATGGGTAGTTAACCTTGAATCGTCAGAGATGTATTTCTTCTGGCGATTTTTTTTGATTGTAATCTCTCAGTAAATCACTACTATGACCTATCGCAAATTTACTATATAAAATACTAGAAATATGGCATTCCCACATATCGTAGCACCAGGAGGATCATATCAAAAAGCTCTTGTCGCAAGCCAATACGGAGCTGATGAAGTCTATATCGGAGTTCCATTTACCTCACTCAGAATGAGACAAAATAAAATCAGTGATTTTGCTGAACTCAAAAAAACCGTTGATGCACTCCATGCAAATGGAACCAAAGTGCTTTTGACGATGAATATTTTTCCAAGAAACCAAGATATCGCGATTTTCGAATCTGTGGTAGCCCGTATCGCAGATGTTTGAGCTGATGCCATTATTTTCTCTGATCCTGGAACCTTCAATATTATCCGCAAATATATGCCAGACATTCCCTTGCATCTTTCGACGCAAGCAAGTACCCTCAATGCGGAAGCAGTTAAATTCCGAAAAGATTTGGGAGTCAAAAGAATCGTACTTGCCAGAGAAGCTCATATCTCAGAGATCGCAGAGATCAAAAAAGCTGTGCCAGATATGGAGCTCGAAGTCTTTGTCCACGGAGCAATGTGTATGAGTTATTCAGGTCGCTGTTTGCTCGGTGATTATATGAATGGAAGACCAGGAAATAAGGGAGAATGCTCTCATGCATGTAGATTTAAATATAAGGTGCGACTTGAAGAAGAACGCAGACCAGGGAAATTCTATCAACTCGAAAATGACGAAGATGGCGCACATATTTTGTCATCCAAAGATCTCTGTACTGTAGATAGATTAGCGGAAATTTTGCCATACGTGGATGCGCTCAAGATAGAAGGAAGATCAAAATCTGAATTTTACGTAGCATCTATTGTAAAAGCCTACAAACACGCTCGTGATGCAATCCTTGCTAATACGCCAATTGATCCAGCTATTACAAACCTCGTAAATACAGTCCCTCATAGACAATATCGATCTGGATTTTTGCTAAATCCATTGAAAGACTACCCAGAATGAGAATGAGCTGGAGAAGAGACAGATGTTCAAGAATATGATAAAAAAGTTTCAGAAACATCTACAACGCTAGATAGTGCAGGACCACTTTTTGCTCGTAATTATTTTTGAATATTCTCAGATGATTACAAAGAAATCGAAGGTAAAAAATACTTCCATATAGATCCAAAGGAAGTTATTACGATTGGTATGAAACTCAAATTCATCTCGCCAGCAGCTATAGGAGAACTTACGATCACAGATATCGTCAACAAAAATGGAAACAAATTAGAAAAAGCTGACTGCAATATTAGGGATGTCTACATGTTGGCAGACAAACCGCTTGATGGACGAGAAATTTTATACGAATAAGAAATGTAAAATCTTCTTGCAAGATGATTTCCAATTCCTATCATAAAAACAATCATGTATTTTATTCATAACACTTTTCTCATGGAAGAAACTAGAAAAAGTTGGACAATTTTTAGAGTATATTTACTTATTGCAAGTGTTGTAGGACTTATCGGAGGACTTGTTTCCATAGGTATTGCACTTACTTCAGCTGCTCAAAGATTGATTATCACAGACCACGAATATGTATATGGTCAAAATTACTATGAACTTCAACAATGTAAAGAATGATATTATTATGGAAAGACTGATCCAAAAGATGCAAATCGAAAACCAACTGCTGAACAAAAAGCTACCTGTGAATCAGAAAAAGCAGCTAATCTTACACTACAAAGACAAGTTGATTTCAAACAAACTGTCCTTGGTGGAGGAATTCGAGCACTTATTTTCATAGCTCTTTTTGCAACTCACTATCCTAGATTTAAAAAACAAGATAAAGCGGCATAATATATTTATTCCTGTGTCTAAAATATGCTCCTTATCGGTGATCTCCATATAACGAGTAAATACAAAGATAAGCTTATATCAGAGCTACAGTCTTTTGTAGACCAAAATCCCGATGAGAAAAACATCGTTTTTTTGGGTGATTATGTGTATCATTTTTCGTATGATAGAGGAGCATTGCTTGGACTATTTTCATTTTTTGTAAATCTATTTGAATCAGGAAAGCAAGTCTACATTCTTGCAGGAAATCACGATCGATTGTGAGATACCTTTGTCTTCGAAGAAGCTCAAAAAGCATTTTCTCTCTTTGAAAAATATCAGACAAACAATGCAGGACAACTTAAATTCATTACAGAACCTACGATAGAGACTATTGAAAACCAACAGATCTTATTTTTTCCATTTACTATTTCGTGAGCAGCGTCTCAAGTGGAAAATCAACCAACTTGGCTTCAAGCTATCGCATATCTCGCCACATCTCAAAACAAAAATGAGCAAAAATCTCGAGAAATTAATGCAAGATTAGCTGGGTATCTTGAGCAAAATCCAAATCTTTTAGTAATCCATCATTATTATTTCAATGGAACGATGTTTCCAGGACAGAAATCGAGATTTTCATATAAAGATATAGCGCTTTCCAATGAATTATTGACACTTCCAACTGCTAAGTTTATTTCATGACATTTGCATCAAGGATTTTCTTCTCACAATTATTTGTGTACAGGAAGTGCCCGATCTACAAGTTCTCTCGAAATAAACCAACAAAAATATTTGTTTAAATACCGCCCAGATCAAGCTCTTTTAGAAGCTACGCCAATTTCAATTAATCCGTACATCCAAATTGTAGGTGACCATCAATTTACTGCTACCGACCTTCAAAATCAGATTTCAGATCTTGTTCTTGCTAACCAACAAAATTTCACTTCCTCATCACGAACACCTCGTTTTGTTAATCAAAAAATACCTTCGATTTCCCAGGTCTCACTGTCGCTCAGTGTAGATGTCTTAGAATATGGAAAGATGGACGACCACATCACTCCTGAGCTCCAAGAGACCCTCAAAGAATTCAAACTCAAGAAGCGCTTCCAACAAAGTTCAGGTGAACTTATAGATCAACTCAAAGTATCCTCTTCGGACCTAACTACATTTTCTGATCGAAAACAGGTCCTCAAGACACATCTCACCCAAAAATTTGGTCCAGAATATCCGCAGTACGAAGCACTTCTCCAAGAGTTAAAGGTGCTCTAATTTCTGGTATTGACATTTTCCAGTAAATAGATATATTGTATAAAATAAATAAAAATTATAAACACAATAAAATAAATTTTATGAAAACAAAAATTAAATTGTATGTAGATTGGTCTCGGTATACGGACTATTTATTGTTGGCTATCACTATTCTCACTATGCTTAAGTATGGGCATGTTTGGATAGGCTTCGCAGGTATTGTGGTAAGTGTAATTAAGGACAGTCTCTTTAAGCGGAAACTAAAAAAGATTATTCTAATTGATTTTAGAAACATGCTTGAAGAGCGGATTAAATCATCAGACTGGACCTTTGTACTACCATCGCCTTCTGCTATTTCTAGGTGGCTTGATAATTATGCTTATACTGTACAAAAGTGGACCACCTCACGAAAAGCATGGGAATCTCTCAAAGACGCTCGGGATATTACATTGAAAACTGTATATGCACCGTGCTTAGCATATTCCCCCAAAGGAATATCTTTGTACGACATTTACTATTATGATTCAATTCGTCCAATTCAAGCTGATCCTCATGAGTCAAACACAGCGAAAGATTCTTGGCAAACAAGTGCTCTTTTAGAACTTCTACCAGTAGATGATTTAATAGAACATTGGCAAGGTGCTACTCCTGTAATCAACGGAAAATCATTATCTTGTTTGTTGAAACGGAATAAAGCAGCAGGGGATTTCAAATCTTTCTGTGATGCAATCTTGGATAATGCCAAGCCATTAATTGCTACGTTTGAAGTTTTCGATCTTCTTATGAAAGAGTATTCACAAGAGGGACCAACTAAATTTCCTCAGAAATTTTTGGCTTATCTACTAAAAAACAAAGAAGATTTCTTGAATCTACACTATCCTCGTGACCGTGAAAAAATGATTAATATGCGATCAAAGGTATTTAATTGGTATATGAGTCAAGAAATGCAATCTTTTGATTTCTATAAATATTGGCCAAAATTTACAGAAGAAGAGATGGAATCCCTTCTATCAAAATTTGAAGGTGAACATGTCAGAGACGAGATCTTTGTTTCTCAGCATAATTGGGAACATGTCTCTACACAGAGATTACAAAAAGAAAGAGTTGTATTATCTATTACTTCTGGCAAACGAGATGAAATAACTGAAGAGTTATTAAAACGAATACCAAAAGAATAGTAAAGTAATTAATCCTATCAAAATCACCCTAGTCTTCGGTTTCGGAGATTAGGGTTTTTTTATTGCTCAAAAATATTCCTATATCATCTCTCTCAGAAATGTCACCAATACACAAAACTATCCAATACAATTGGGGAATTTACTCAACAAAAATTTGACAAAAAAAGACTTCCTAGATATACTTTAAGTAATGAATTTTTACTCCAAAAACAAAATAATGATCAATAGTACTGACATCTTACACTACAAAAAGAAAGGGTTTGACGGTGAAAAATACGTTAAAGTCCAAAAAGAACATATTCTTGAAAGAATAGAGAAAGCTGGAAAGGGGAGACTCTATGTAGAAATTGGAGGAAAATTTTTATATGATACCCATGCAGCTAGAGTGTTGCCAGGATTTATTCCAGATTCTAAAAAACGTATTTTTTCAGCACTCAAAGATCAAATTGAGATTCTTTTTTGTGTAAATGCAGATGATATTATTTCCAATAGACAATTGAGTAATGAAAATATTTCTTATCACGATTATGTGCAGACATTGATCAAAAGAATCGAAATTGAAATAGGTGTAAAGCCACATGTGGTAATCAACAATATCGATATTCAAAATGATTTTGATCTTATCTTAGATTTTGAAAAGGAATTTCAACGCAAAAACTATAAGGTTTGGGAAAGATATAAGATCAGTGGATATCCACATTCAACAAAATCAATTCTTTCAGAAAATGGATTTGGTAATGATGATCATATTCCACTCCAAAAAAATCTGATTCTTGTAACGGGAGCGGCTTCTAATTCAGGGAAAATGTCTACTTGTCTTGGACAAATTTACAATGACCATCAACTTGGAATCGAATCTGCCTATGCAAAATATGAAACATTCCCTATTTGGAATATTGCTCTAGAACATCCTATAAATCTAGCATATGAAGCAGCTACACTTGATATTGGAGACTATAATATGATAGACCCATATCATCTCAAGGCTTACGGTAAAGAATCTGTAAACTATAATAGAGATGTTGAGGCATTTGAAATTATTATGGGAATCGCAAAACATATTATCAAACCAGAAAATATCATGGCATCTTACAAATCACCTACAGATATGGGAATCTCTTGTGCAGGTCTCTGTATCACAGATGACGAAGTAGTTTCTATCGCCTCTTTGGAAGAAATTGGAAGAAGAAAATATCGATGCCAAGAAGTCATCGATAGAGGCGAGTGAGATGCCCAATGGATCGAAAAAGCAAATGAACTAGAACAAAAATGTACTCACTATTGTGAAGACAAAAAATATGATCTAAACCTTAAACTATTGTAAATCAGGTTCTTCAAGTAAATCTAAAGCCGACTTCAATACTGATAGTCGGTTTTCTCATGGCTGCAAAACATAGATTTCATGCCCTCAAGTGGCATGTTTCTTTCCTTTTGTTTCACGAAATACACGAAGAACTCCTTCTTTATCTTCAATCCTTTCAATTTGCTCATAGAGTTTTTGAATTGCAAACCATCTACACTCAGCTTCTTTTACTCATCCAAATTCTGGAGATGAGATGATAAGTGGCATCTCTGCTATATAATTTCCAAGTAGATCATCACAAATATCCCTAATAGGCTGAGTATTTTCATGAATTTGCTCTGATATCCAATCATGGTCCTCATGGTGATGTTTCTCTTCTTCTACTGCAAAAGATTCTAATAAGCAAGTAATTTTTTCACTCCAAAAAGTGAGATCATTTTTTAATAATGAAAAAAGTTCTCTATTCCAAATGAAACGTTCATTTTGTTCAGGAGTCCCACGCAATCGTTTAGGTTTGCTTGAATGTATTTTAGTCGCTTTAGTATTTATCATAATATCCAACAATTAAATTATAATTTTTTGATTCTAGATTTCTCAGGTAATACCTTATCCGTAAACAGAACTCAATCCAAATGATCTAATTCGTGCTGAACGATAACCGCGTTGAAGTCCTTCAGCTTCTTCTTTTGTTTATGTCATTTAAGATCTGTATATTGAACCACGATAGATTTATGTCTTTTGACCGTTCCGAAGAGATCTGGCAATGAAATACATGCTTCTTTTCGAATAATAACATCTTGAGACTTTTCTATAATTTCAGGATTGATCATAATTGTTTCTCCCAAAAAAACATCCTCAGCATTTCTCTTGTTTGTACTCCATTGAGTTGAGGCAACGATACGAATGTTTCTTCCTACTTGTGGGGCGGCTAATCCAACTCATTTGTTTTTCCACATGAGCTTAAGAAGATCCTGACAAAAAAGTCTGATTTCTTCAGTTATGGACTCAACATTTTCGCTGGTTGTCCTGAGGATAGGATTGTTTGATCCGGTTTGTATTATATATGAAGAAAGTTTGGTCATAAAACAGAGACAAGAACTAAAAACTTTGTCTGTATGCAAGTAGTGTATCATTTTTCCCTTGAAAATCAATCCAAAAATCATATACCTTGTAGCTGTAAGCGATTCAACCCATTTCAAGTTTATAGGTAAGACCTATGCGCTGCGGAGAGATGGCAGAGCGGTTGAACGCGACAGTCTTGAAAACTGTTGATCCCTCACGGGGTCCGTGGGTTCAAATCCCACTCTCTCCGCCATTTACTTAAAAACCTTCTATGATCAGCAAAAAAGTATTTACTGTAAAGTTTCTTTTGAGCTTGTGATTTATGTTTTTATTTGGATATGTGATTGTATTCGCAAATCCAATAGTAAGTTCAGACCAAAAGATACAAGTCGATAGTGCTTTTGTAGCTCCAGATGACTCGTCATCCCCAGATATCAAAATTGATGAATCTAGGGAAACTCTTGACGACGAAAATATGGGCGTCTTGCAATATATTGTACAACCAGGTGATAACCTGATAAAAATTGCGAGTAAATTTGGAACCACAGTTTCCAAAATTCAAAAGGTTAATAATATAAAAGACTCTATTAATCCAGGTCAAATGTTAGTTATTTCAGATGACAACGATGGATTTCTATATACAATACCAGAAGATGTAAATGTTGTAGTCTTCGCAAACAAATACAATCTTAATCTTGAAGACTTTATGAGTCTTAACTACATCCAGGATCAATCTGAGATGTTATATAAAGATCAAGACGTTTTCGTAAATCTTACACAAGAACAGGCTTATACGAATTGATTATTGCAAAGACCTGTTATTATCCCACAAGAACAATACAAGCCAGTGATTGTCAAAGCGTCACCAAAACCAGTGTGAGCTAAGTCAGTTGCTTCAACTATCAAAAAGTGAGCAAGTAGTATTATCTCATCTGTACTAGATCGTCCAGAATCAGATAAGCAATCTGGAATTATTGCCCAATGGGTATTTAAGAAAGATATCAAAAATAGTTTCTATCCAGGATATTGTACTTGGTATGCAGCTATCAAATCACCAAATATATTCCCATATAGCTCAGACAACAAACAAGAAAGAATTTTTGGTGGAAATGCACGTGAATGGTGTGGTAATGCCAAAAAGGCTGGATTCAGAGTAGGTACAAAGCCTGCTGCTGGAGCATTGATTGTTTATAAGAGAGGAGGAAGACTTGCATCAGCAGGTCACGTTGGAAAGGTTATCAAATATGATGCTGATGAAGGAAGAATGGTTATCGAAGATATGAATCGAGTAGCTAAGTTCGTTGTTACACAACGTCGAGAAGATACAGACAATTCAAACATTAGCTGTTATATTTATGGTGGTTAATAATATAGACACAAAGAGACGAGTTGGACATCATGTTCCAGCTCGTTTTTTCTAGAGTAAAAACTCCTTGAAAATACATCGCTTTTGCATACACTCAACCGACTATTATGTAGTATTTTATTTTCGCATATATGTACCTATGAATTTTGAAACAAGAAAGATCTATCCTCAAGGTAATGGTGTAAGATATTCTTATCAGCCAAAAAGATCTAAATATTCATTTTCTTTTGATTCATTTAAAGGACAAGATAAAGAAAAGATGAAAAAAAGAGTATTGGGAATAGCTACAGCAGTATTACTTATATTCGCATTTTGGTTGACCAAAAATGTAGTTTCTGGATTGCCTGATGTATCTAGTATAAATAATATGGTTTTTTCTGAAGCCACAGATATCCAAGATAGAAATGGAAAATCTTTATATAAGTTATATGAACAAAATAGAGAATATGTTCCATTTTCTGGAATTTCTCAAAATATGATCAATGGAATCATCGCTATTGAAGATCAGCGTTATTGGGATCATAATGGGTTAGATCCTATGGGAATACTTAGAGCTGCCGTTAGTAATGTATTTCATCCAGGTAGAGGATTACAAGGAGCATCTACAATATCCCAACAATTAGTGAGAAACTTGCTACTTTCTAAGGGTCAGACATTTATGGAGAAAGTTACAAGAAAGCTTAAGGAAATGATTTTGACTAGTAGGTTAGATTCTGTTCTCTCAGATCAGATTGAACAAACAAACAAGGACTTGAGCAGTGATGAACTTCGCAAGGAAATGAAAAACAAGATTTTGGAATTATATTTGAATTATATTTCATTTGGAAATAATGCGTTTGGTGTAGAATCTGCATCTAAGACATATTTTGATAAGTCAGCTAAAGATCTTGATGTGTTTGAAGCTTCAATTCTTGCTTCAATTCCAAAATGACCTTCTGTCTACAATCCATACAAGAATTCAGGTAAACTGGTAGGGGATTTTGCAATTAAAGGTCCAAATTGAGAGAAAGTTTCAATGGATGATGGTTTATCATCACAAATTCAAGCAGCATTTTCTCAGAAATTAATGTGAATGTCTGTTGCTAAGAAAAATAGTGAATTTACTACCACACTAGAATCATTGGGAACCTTTGGGATAACTGGTACGGGTTGAATGTCTTTGCAGGTTAAGTATACGCCAGGAAGAAAAGACGCTGTTATTACAAGAATGTACGAGGATGGATATATTACAGAAAATCAAGCTAAGCAAGCTTTCCTTGAAGGAATAACATATAAATTTCGCAAGAATAAGATTGATATGTTAGCTCCTCACTTTGTCCAATGGGTTATAGAACTTCTCCAAAAACAATATGATACGGGAACGCTTCTCAAATGAGGTATTGTAGTCAAGACAAGTCTTGATTATGAAATCCAAAAATTGGCAGAAGATTCATTGACTAGTAATGTAGGCGTACTTCAACAAAACGGAGCAAATAACTCTGCTATGATATATACAGATTCTCAAAATGGAGATGTTTTGGCTTATGTATGATCACTCAATTACTTTGATGAGGGTATTCAAGGGCAAAATGATATGGTTAGAAAACCTAGACAATCAGGATCCTCTATCAAGCCATTGATTTATGCGTTATGATTTGAAAAACTTCCATTAACAATAGATACTCCGATTTACGATATTCCATTCCAAATCGGACCTGATAGACCAAATAATGCAGATGATTTATTTTCTGGTTTATTGCCATTGAGACTTGCTCTAGGGCAGAGTAGAAATATTCCATCCGCAAAAATGATTACTGCACTTGGTGGTGAATCAGTTGCAAAACCATATCTAAACAGTCTTGGTTTAAGTGGAATCAAAGAAGATATCCAATACGGATATACATTGGCACTTGGAGCCGGGGAGGTTTCTATGTTGGAATTAGCAACCGCATATACAAATCTTTCTACACCTACTCCTGCAGAGATTAATCCAATTCTAGAAATTAGAGCAAGAGACGGATCTTTGATCTACCAAAAACAAGTAGTCAAAAAACCTAATATCATCAAGCCAGGAATCTGATATCTTATTTGGAAAGTTCTTTCTGATACAGCAAATAGAATTGTTGGTTGGACAAACAAATTTAATGTAGCTGGTTTGACCTTAGCTATTAAAACTGGAACGTCTGATGTTAAGACAGACAAAGGTAATCGTCCAAGAGATGGATGGTTAGCAAGTTATACAGCTTCCAAAGTTGCATTGTTCCGAGCAGGAAATGCAGATGCTACGCCGCTCAATAAAAATGCCTATGGTGGTACAATTCAAGCTGATCCTATGAAGAAATTCTATACGGCGCTTTTGAAAAATAATTATATCACCAATGACGTAATTGCTCCTGTGGATGTTGCAAACATTACTATATCTAAACTCTCTTGAAAAATTGCAAATGCAAATACTCCAGCAGAGCTAGCGGTAAATACAATGTATTATACTAAATGAGCTCCTTTATTAGCTGATGATGGCGCTAAAGCAATTGATTATGACGGAGCATGTAATGGAGCTGTTAATCAATTCACCATTCCTAGTAATGTAAGAAAATGATATTTAGTTACCCCCTCATCCTTTATGCCAAACAAAATGGATGTCGCCGATATAGCTAATTGGTTTAAGATAGGAAATCTGTTTACAGGAGACTCCAAATGACCATATTCTAGTTGAAAGGTGATATACAACTTTAATAATATATTTACAGAGATCCCTACCAAGGTGTGTGACTCAAATGTTCCTAAGGAAGATTTATCTATACAAGTAGATGTTATTGCTCCTCAAACCACATCAACTGTCTCTCAGAAGTTTTCTGTATGGTATAACGTACAATCAAGTAAGCCATTGGACAGAATACTTCTAGTCGCAGACAATCAGCAAGTAAGTCAATTCCCAGGAAAGTGAAAAACAAATTTAAATGAAATAAAGTCAGTTACATCTTCTCTTTCTCCTTGAGTTCATGCAATGTCTATTGTGGCTGTTGATAATCAGTGATTCTCAAATAAGAAAGACTTCTCTTTGACAATAGTAGCTACCGATACAAAAGCTCCTCAAGTTGTTCAAGATAAGACGGTAGTCAAAAAGACTGAGGATGGTAAATATCAAGTTACAATGGTCCTTGAAGATGACCTTTCCTTTATTGCAAAATGAACTATTACACAAAATGGTAAATCTCTAGCAACGTTTAATGGAAATATTGTTAGCTTTACAGCTGCAGATCTTACACCAGTTGTTGTATCTGTTACAGATGCCTACAACAATAAGGCTGATCTTACAGTATGATTACCTCAATAAGCTAATTAAGAAATAATAAAAAACACTCATTTAATATGAGTGTTTTTTATAAATATTAATATCTTATTTAATAATTTGTGATGGGTATTTTCCATCCAAGATAACAAATGGTGTTGAAGTAATTAATTCTGTATTTCAACAAGATGTTGTATCGCTTCCTACACTATTAAGGTCACAGTACCATGTAAACAATCATTCCAACCCAATTCGAGAAGAGAATCATGATCATAGAATATCTGTTACTTGATCTATTCTACCCTGACTAGGTTCTGAAGGAGTATTGAGTGATACAAATTTTCCTTGAATATGAAGTTTGTTATCAATAGTTTTTCCTGTACCTGGAGCTCATCCTAAGAGGAGACCATTGATTATAAAGTTTCCTTTCAAAAATTTACCTTGATTGACACCAGTTCCACTTGAGACAGGAAATCCTTGGATATTAAATGCAGTTGAATGATCAGTATCAAGATACAAAGATCATCCATCAACAAATAGATCTATAGAAGGACTATCAATGTCCATTGATCCATTTATGGCTATATTCCCATTTTTTACAATAATAGTCTTGTTTGCATAGTCTGCTACACTACTAGCATCGATATATAGATCTGAAGAGTCCTTGTAACACAATATATCATTTGATGAGTCGCTAGTATCTATTTTATGGTGAGTAGATCAGAATGTACTGTAGGTTCTTCCTCTACATAATGTTTCAGCGTTCTTTTTGGCTGTATTAATTACTGTAGATGAATTGATATCACTACTACTTAACAAGACAGTTCTTTTTTCAAGGTTTCCAAGAAGAGCTTTTTTTTCGAAGACACTAACTGCTTTTGAAAGAATTGTGTTTCCCTGAACCAAAAGATTCCACATTGTGTCTTGAGCATTTCCAGATGCACCAGTTCACGTATCAAATCACCAATTACTAGTAATAGAGATTATTCAAGTTCAAAGAGAAAAGGCACTATTAATAGTTCAAGTTCCATTCAAATAGTTTAAAAGCTCTTGGCTTCCAGATATTTGTCCTCCAATAAATCCAATTCCTCCAACACTATCCCAGATATACCCTAAAGGGGTTTCATTATTAAAGTATTGAAGACTATCTTTTGCACCAGAAGCATTATAGGTATTTGTTCCAAAATCTAATGCTGCTCATGCTATAATATATGAAGTAGTTGATGGTGTTCATGTAAGATCATAACGAATATATCCAAATACACTATATTTGCTACTCTCTTCTTCACATGCAGTATAGAGTCATCATGTTATGGATAATCAACTATAATTAGGATTTGATTGTTTCAATAACAATAGTGTTTCTTGATCTAACGGCCATAGTCTAGCTCATCTAGCGTCGTTATAATATATTCCTCTTAACTTTTTTCTACAATGTCTTGTATTGTGAATAAAATTAATATCGATAGAATGATTATATGTCTGAGATCCTAGCCAAAATATTCCACCACCAAAGCTATTCCCAGATGAATTGAAATGGATTTGTGAGAATTTAGCGGTCAAGGAACTCTGTTTTAGGTTAGAAAAATTTAGGTTCCAAGAATTGATAAAGGAATATAGACCAATTCAAAGCAGAAATAAACCGCCAAATAAGATTGCTTTCTTGGCATTTTTTGTTTTTGTGGACATGGTTTGCTAGAGGGAGATAAAATAGAGAAATATATACCTTATATATAAGGTGTATTTTATTAACGTTTTGGAGTATAGGAAAAAAAAATAAAAAAGCAACTCTACTATAATATAGGAGAATGGTTTATTATAACAAAAGAAAAACCAAGCTTTATTATCTCTATAGTATAAATAATTATCCAAAATAGACAAAAAAATGACCAGATTTTAAAATTTTTATCAAAAAAAATGAATGAATTCTTGAAAAAACAGCACA
>Ga0302286_10002116_pt1 | contig 14046 bp, 10 predicted proteins | sample III_Fen_E2_3_FD_198765 | JGI IMG/M metagenome (GOLD analysis project Ga0302286, IMG submission 198765) | Peat permafrost microbial communities from Stordalen Mire near Abisko, Sweden - III_Fen_E2_3 | ecosystem: Environmental > Terrestrial > Soil > Wetlands > Permafrost | place: Sweden: Abisko...
TAGAACTTGAAGCTGCAATTGCAGCAACTGCTTTCAGTCAACCTGTTTGCCCTATCTATCAGAATGTAAATGCTCTACCACAAACCGATCCGGAAGTGATTAAGCAAAATCTGATTGCACAACTAACCTCACCGGTACGTTGGACACAAACTGTACAAAACATGATTGCTGATGGTGGAACATGGTTCCGTGAGTTAGGTCCGGGTACTGTACTTCAGGGCTTAATTAAAAAAGTGAACAAAGATGTGGAAACCTGCTAACCTGTTACTGAAATACTAACATGTAGAAGGTTTATATTCAATGCTATATTGATAAGGTTGAAAGTGGTTGAATCCGCTTTCAACCTTATTTTTTTTGACAAGTTGACTTGTGTGAAAGTAATTGAAGACTAAGAATTAAGCTGTGCTCTCATACGTTGCTAAATTCTATTGCGATGTTATAATATTTTCTTTATTGATAGTGCTCTGTTCCCAATAATAATTTGTACTTTTGCATCCCGTTTTCGATTGAATGAATTTTATTGATAAATCTAAATGAGTTACATAGAATAAATAATTGAGATGTAAATTAGTTGGATTTGCAATAATTGAAAATGTAATGAAGGTATTTTGGAAATTATTTACACTCGTATTTAAATAATATTCGGATGAAAAATAAGTATGTTGATTTAATTGAGCAAACGTTTGAGTTTCCGAACGAAGAGTTTACTGTTGAAGAAAATGAGTTATTTTGGTACGGTGTGCCATTAATGGACTTGATAAAGCAATATGGTACACCTTTGAGAATAAGCTATTTGCCAAGTATCGCACAAAAAATTCAGCGTGCACGCCGTATGTTTAATGTGGCAATGGCCAAAGTTGACTATAAGGCAGACTACAATTATTGTTATTGTACCAAGAGTTCACACTTCTCTTTTGTTATGGAAGAAGTGCTTAAGCATGATGTGCATATTGAAACTTCATCGGCTTTTGATATAAATATTCTTGAATCATTATTCGAAACAGGATTACTTAAACCAAATACATTTGTAATATGTAATGGATTTAAACGTCCTCATTATGTAGAGAATATTCAGAATCTGATTAACTTGGGTTTTGAGAATGTAATTCCGGTACTTGACAATAAGTTTGAGCTTGACTTGTTATTGCATGAGTTTGAACCTAAGTTTAAAGTCGGTATAAGAATTGCTTCGGAAGAAGAACCTAAATTTGATTTCTATACTTCACGTTTAGGTATCCGATATAGCGATATTATTCCTTATTTTTACGAGAAGATACAAAATGACCCACAGGTTGAGCTGAAAATGTTACATTTTTTCATCAATACAGGTATAAAAGATACTGCTTACTATTGGAATGAATTGAATAAAGCGGTCAACCTCTATTGTGAGTTAAAGAAGATTTGCCCTGAGTTGGACAGCCTTAACATTGGGGGAGGATTTCCTATTCAGGCACACCTTGACTTTAGCTACGATTACGAATACATGGCAGAGGAAATTGTAGCACAAATCAAAACAATTTGTGCGCAGAATGAAGTTCCGGAACCTAATATTTTTACCGAATTCGGTTCATATACAGTGGGCGAAAGTGGTGCAATGCTTTATTCAATTGTGAATCAGAAACAACAGAACGACAGAGAGTTGTGGAATATGATTGACAGTTCGTTTATGACAACTTTGCCTGATACCTGGGCTATCGATCAACGGTATGTGTTCCTCGCAATAAACAACTGGGATTCAGAATATCAACGTGTGCATCTCGGTGGGTTGACCTGCGACAGTGAAGATTATTACAACGCGGAAGCACATTCAAATGCGGTATTCCTTCCCACAATTAAAGAAGATTGCGAACAATACATCGGCTTCTTTCACATGGGAGCATATCAGGAATCGTTGAGCGGGTTTGGCGGTATTCAGCACTGTTTGATTCCAGGCCCGAAGCTGGTTGTAATTGACCGCGATGAGGATGGCGAATACGTAACCAAACTGTTTGCCAAGGAACAAAGCTACAAGTCAATGTTAAAAATCCTTGGCTATTGAGTTCTATTTGTGAATGTGGCAAGAATTTTGCAATTTTGCACCCGAAAAGCAATCAATGCTTTTCAACAAAAACAGTATAATTATGAAGAAAATATTATTCGTTGCTCTTATTATTCCTGCCATTTTGGTAGTTTCATGTAAAACGACACATCCGGCCGGGATTTATGAAAAAGCGCAACCTGTTGTGCAGAAACCGGCTCCGGCAAATCCTGTTGTTGTAAAGGAAGTTGTGCGTACAGAATCGTTTAAGTTGGCGGCAAACGAAAACAATCAGGAGGTTATTACCAAAAAATATCATGTGGTTGTAGGTAGTTTTGCAAGTCAATTGAATGCCCAAAACTTGTCTGCCACTTTGAAAAAAGAAGGTAAGAATCCGGCAGTGGTTGTGAATGAGAGCAATATGTACCGTGTGATTATAGCATCGTATGACGATTACGCGCAAGCAACCGCTGTAAAAGTGGAATTGCAAAGCCGCTTTGCCGATGCGTGGTTGTTGGTGCAAGCAAAATAACAGTTACTTATACAGGCAATGCCGTCATTAAGTGACTGTGTTGCCAGGCAAAAAGAGCTGACAAGCCTGATGACTTGTTAGCTTTTTTTGTCTTCAACATCGTTCTTATAAACTTGAAACTTTGATATTGAAACAGACTATTTGACATGTATAGCAATAAACATATCTGGCAGATAACCTATCCTGTGGTGTTGACTTTGTTGGCCCAGAATCTAGTCAACGTTACCGATTCGGCTTTTCTTGGAAGAGTAGGGGAGGTGGAACTGGGTGCTTCGGCATTGGCGGGTGTGTTTTACATGTCGGTATTTGTGGTGGGAATGGGTTTTAGTACCGGCTCGCAAATACTTATCGGACGGCGCAATGGAGAGCAAAACTACCTACAAATAGGTGAAGTATTTAATCAGGGAATGCTCTTTATCTTTTTGTTAGCCATGGCTGTGTTCGGGTTATGCTTCTTTTTTGCCGAACCGTTGTTACATTCGTTTATTCATTCGGAGGCGGTGTATAAGGCAACTGTCAGGTATCTTGATTTCAGAATTTATGGGTTTTTCTTTGCCTTTGTCAATATGATGTTTCGCGCTTTTTATGTGGGTGTGATGCGAACAAAAGTATTGACACTGAGTGCTTTTATTACCACAGGCGTAAATGTGGTGCTGAATTACTCCTTGATTTTCGGGCATTTCGGACTTCCCAAGATGGGGATTGGAGGTGCAGCTTTAGCATCGGTAATTGCGGAAGCATGCACGTTGGTTTTTTATATGATTTACACCCGCAAAACGGTTGATATTAGTCGCTATGGATTGTTTATCTTCCGTCGTTTGAATATGGAAACTGTGCGGCAAATTCTTGATATTTCGTTTTATATCATGTTGCAAATATTTCTGGCAGTTTCCACGTGGTTTATCTTCTTCATGTTTATTGAACAAACGGGCGAACGACCTTTGGCAATTTCAAATATTGTGCGCAGTCTATATTCATTGCTCGGATTACCGGTAATTGCTTTTTCGGTCACAATCAGTACCATGGTGAGCAATTTGATGGGAGAGGGACGAACCGATGAGGTGCTTCCTACTATTCGCAAACAGCTGAAAATGGCCTGTATAGCAGTGACTCCTGTGGCAATAATTACCGCATTGTTTCCTGCCGCGTTTGCCTCTATATATACCGATAATTCATCATTGATTGCCGATACTATTCCTACCTTGTATGTTTTTTGTGGTGTATTATTTGCTTTTGCTTTCGGCAATATCTATTCAAGTGCACTTTCGGGAACGGGGAATACGCGGATGGTATTGTTGTTTGATGCCTCAGTTTTAGTCGTCTACATGGCATATATTTATCTGGTGAATTTTGTATTTCACTGGCCGGTACATATTGCCTGGCTTTCCGAGTTTGTCTATTGGCTGGGAGTCGGTTCGTGCAGTTATCTCTATTTCAGATTTGGGAAATGGAGAGCGCGCAAGATTTAGATTGACCATGGAGGGCTATTTGGCTATGCAAGAAACAATTTCTAAATTTGTCCATTCCCTACTCCTATGAACAAAAAACTACTCATACTGCTTCTTTTTTTTTGTACTGCTACATTGGTGCCGGCACAAAAGAGTTTTTACGATAAATTGTCGGATGTGGCACTTTTGTTGACCAAACAAAAAGTTCAGTACGACCCAAGTTATTTTACTATCGCTTATCCGAATGGAGATGTGCCGGCAAATAAAGGAGTCTGTACCGATGTGGTGATTCGAGCATACCGTAAGCTCGGCATCGATTTGCAAAAGGAAGTGCATGAAGATATGCAGAAGCATTTTGAGCTTTATCCTCACAAATGGAAACTCAACCATACGGACAAAAACATCGACCATCGGCGGGTACAAAACCTGATGGTTTTCTTTGCACGACATGGAACGGTGAAAAAAATATCATCAAACACGAATGATTTTCTTCCGGGAGATATTGTTTGCTGGAATCTGGGCGGCGGAGTTACCCATATTGGACTGGTAGTGGACGAAAAATCAACTGATGGACAGCGATATCTGATTGTGCATAATATTGGTGGAGGACAAGTCCTTGCCGATTGTTTGTTTAGCTTTAAAATTATCGGTCATTATCGGTATGCAAAATCCTAATTGTATTTGAAAATGAAGCAGTTGATGCGCGCTAACATTGTTGGATTTATTTTTTTTCTTGCGGCTTTGCCGTCCGTATATGGCCTTAGGCTCACCGATGTAAATGCGACGATTATTCCAAAAGAGGTAAGAATATTGATGAAATATTATCCTCAAATTGTTGGTTTTGAAAATAATAGATTGTTGTTCAAAGATGGAACCGCACTGTTGTATGATGATGGCAAACAAAAATCCAACAAGGAACTGCTGGAGAATCCCGATGTGCAAGACCAATTTTATTATCACTACCCCAAGGGTAAATTGAATACGAGGACTGATTGTCAGCAAGATGCAGGAAGGATTCGGAACGAGGAGTTTTTCAGAAAGATATATGGGAAAACGAAAGCGGAAGTGGCTAAGAACTTAGTGCAGATAGTGTGGTGTCCAAAATTGGTGGGACAAAAAATCAGAGTTACCTCAATGAATGGAGTGGCGGATGCGCTCCGAAAAGTGTCGGCAGAACTTGACGAAATGCCCGAGTATAAAGTGTATTTACAAAATTGTGGAGGCACTTTCAATTGGAGAGTGATTCACGGTACCCGGCGTTTAAGTATGCATAGTTTTGGAATGACAATTGATCTGAATGCTCACTTTTCGGACTACTGGCAATGGAGTTGCCACTGCACCAACGAGGATAAAGCTGTGACGTACAAAAATAGAATACCTCAAAAAATAGTAGATGTGTTTGAAAAACATGGGTTTATTTGGGGAGGGAAATGGTATCATTACGACACCATGCACTTTGAATATCGACCCGAACTTCTGGATAATTGATAAGATAACCCTTCGAAGAGAATAGAACATCAAATAAAACAGCCGGATAAGGGTTTCTTTATCCGGCTGTTTCTAGTATTTAGCAGACCACTATTGTAATTATTTTTTCCAAAGGTCTTCAATCGATTCCAAAGTTTTTCCTTTGGTTTCTGGTACGAACTTCCACATAAATACAGCAGATAATATTCCCATTACCCCATAAATCCAGTAGGAGAATCCATGATTAAACATTTTGGTAAGCCATACATTATCATTCAACATCGGGAATGTAAGAGAGACAATCCAATTTGCAATCCATTGAGCTGCAACAGCAATAGAAAGAGCACCCCGTATTGAATTCGGGAAGATTTCAGCTAACAATACCCAGCATACAGGTCCCCAACTCATTGCAAAGGCAGCTGTATAAAATAACATGAAAACAAGAGCCAATATACCTACATGCGCTGAATAAAAAGTAAATCCTAAACCGATCATGCTGATTGCCATCCCTATAGAACCGATTATCATCAATGGTTTACGCCCGAATTTATCAACGGTCATAATGGCTACAACTGTAAATACAAGGTTGACAACACCTACAATAATTGTTTGCAGTAATGAAGTATCAGTCGAAGCACCCATATTACGAAAAATGTTTCCGGCATAGTAAAGCACTACATTAATACCAACTGCTTGTTGAAATACAGAAAGTAAAATTCCAATTATGATTACTCCAAAACCATAAGATAACCAGGGTGCATTCAATTCATGTAAGGTGCCCTTAATGTCTTTTAGAATGCTTTCCGCATCACTTTGACCGGAAATTTTTTGAAGAACTGATAATGCTTTTGCATCTTTGCCCTGCATTGCCAAATAACGTGGAGTTTCAGGAACAAAGAATAGTAATACAACAAAAATACCGGCAGGAATTGCTCCTGAAAGGAACATTAAACGCCAACCATCTGTCACCAACCATTGTTCGTTACCTTGTTTTGCAATATAATAATTCACAAAATAGATGACTAACATACCGAATATGATTGCAAATTGATTGAATGAAACCAATTTTCCACGAACCTTTGCCGGTGCAATTTCTGCAATATACATTGGCGAAATCATTGAAGCAATACCTACACCAATACCGCCAATAATACGATATACAACAAACGAATATACATCGAGTGTTCCAAAGAAATTAAACGCTTCAGGTTTCCAGGCACCGATAGCTGATACAAAGAAAGCTACTGCTGCAATAAAAAGGCCGTTTTTACGTCCTAACGATTTTGATATAAATCCTGCAGAAGCTCCTCCAATTATACATCCGATAAGCGCACTGGCAATTACAAAACCCTTTACCGCATCAGCGGTATTTTTCATTTCTGCGATATTATCTGCAGTTGGTAATGCTTTGCTTATAAAGCTAATTGCCCAAATTGTCATACCGCCTAGAAGAACAGCAGAAATAACGCCACCTTTCTTTTTCCCGAGTAAACGCAAGAACTGACCGCTAATGACAATAAATACAAAGTAAAGCACAATTACCATCATTATTTTGTACTGACTAAAAATAGTCATGATGTTTGAGTTGAAAATAAAGGCAGTACCTTTTGTGGTATAAATATAAAATTCAACTAATGATTTCTCGGCACCATTCACTACTGCGGTGTCGTAACCGAAAAGTAAACCACCTAAAGTGGCTACCAATGTAAGGAGAAAAATATAGAGTTTACTCCCGTGTTGAAATGAAGAGGATTGACTACCTCCGGTATCGATAAATGCCATTGTGTTTATTTTTTAGGTTTTGATTTAAGAACAAAGAACAAAGAGCAAAGAACAGAGACAGCTAATGTCTTTGCTCTTTTATCTTTGCTCTATTGTCTGTTTAGATATACATATTTACAATTGCTTCGTAAAGTTCTTGTTTGCCACTGATTTGAGCTGGTTCACCTTTTGATTTGGCATAAGCAACAACCTCTTCGAAAGATAATTTACCTTCTTCAAATTCTTTACCTTTACCTGCATCCCATGAAGCATAACGGTCGGTAACCAGTTTCTTGTAAGGAGATTCTTCAAGAATTGCTGCAGCTGCTTCAAGTGCACGGGCCATTACATCCATTGCTGAAACATGCGCAATAAACAAATCGTTATTATCGGTAGAGTTACGACGGATTTTAGCGTCGAAGTTGGTGCCGCCACCTTGCATGCCACCACCTTGAAGTACTACCAACATAGCTTGAGTCAATTCATAAATATCAATCGGGAACTGGTCAGTATCCCAACCATTCTGCACATCGCCGCGGTTAGCATCAATAGCACCTAACATACCTGCATCTACTGCGCATTGCAATTCGTGTTCAAAAGTATGACCGGCCAATGTAGCATGGTTCACTTCAATGTTTACCTTGAAATCTTTTTCCAAACCAAATTCTTTCAGGAAGCCGATTACTGTTTCCGTATCCACATCATATTGATGTTTCATCGGTTCCATTGGTTTAGGTTCAATCAGGAATACACCTTTGAAGCCTTTTGCACGGGCATAGTCGCGTGCTTTGGTCAACATCATACCCATGTGTTGTTTTTCACGTTTCATATTGGTGTTCAACAACGACATGTAGCCTTCGCGACCACCCCAGAATACGTAAGCTTTACCACCCAGTTCGATAGTAGCATCCATTGCATTTTTGATTTGAACCATTGCACGTGCAGCGGCATCAAAGTTTGGGTTTGTGCTGGCACCGTTCATATAGCGTGCATGAGAGAATACATTGGCAGTACCCCACATTAGTTTGATACCTGTTTCTGCTTGTTTTTGCTTTGCATAAGCCACGATAGCTTTTACATTAGCTTCGTACTCTTCAATGCTGCTACCTTCGCTGATTAAATCGATATCGTGAAAGCAGTAGTATTCGATGCCGATTTTTTGCATGAATTCAAAACCTGCATCCATTTTGTCTTTTGCGGCCTGCAATGCATCAGCAGCACCAACCCATGGATGAACTTGTGTGCCTCCACCGAATGGATCGCCACCTTCTGCGCACAAGGTATGCCACCATGCCATACAGAATTTGAACCACTCTTTCATTGGTTTACCATACACCACTTTGTCGGCATCATAGTAACGGAATGCCAATGGGTTTTTACTTTCTTTTCCTTCGAATTTGATTTTTTCCACAGATGGAAAATACACTTTTGTACTCATAATTGGATTGAATTTTTAGGGTTTTTATTAAGTTATGAACTAAGATTATTTCAGAATAAATGATGCCGAAACGGGTGTTGCTGCGCCAAGCGTTTGAGCAACTGCTGACGGAGAACTGCCTGCTATGGTGATTTTGAACTCTCCGCTTTCCAGAATCCGGTCGCCGTCATCGTTGACCAGTTCCATCATGCGGGGTGTGATTGTAAATGAAACGGTTTGCGATTCACCACTCTTCAGTTTCAGTCGTTTTATACCGTTCAACGCATAAAGCGGAGTGCGGGTGCTGGCCTTCACATCGGTTACATAAAGCTGAGCCACTTCTTCTCCGTCGGTTTTGCCGGTGTTGGTTACTTTTGCCGTCACAGTGACTGATTCTCCTTTTTTAATTTTCGGTTTGTCAATTGTGATGTCACGGTAGTTGAATGTGGTGTAGCTTAACCCGAAACCGAACGGATAGAGAGGTTCTTCGGTCATATAGCGATAGGTACGGCCTATCATGCTGTAATCTTCAAATGCAGGAAGCTGTGCCGCTGATTTTGGAAATGTAATGGACAATCTACCTGATGGGTTCACATCACCGAAGAGTGCGTCAGCCACAGCGCGGCCTCCTTCTTGTCCGGGATACCATACAAACAGAATAGCGTCGGCAAGCTCGGCAAGCTCGGGTGTACAGATAGGGCTTCCACCTGTCAATACCAGCACAATCGGCTTGTGCGTTTTTTGTTTTACTTTGCGCAGAAAATCAAGCTGATTTTGAGGTAAACCGAGGTCGAGGCGGTCTCCCAGCGTGGAAGAAGCCGTTGACTCACCTTCTTCACCTTCAAAAACTCCCGATATGCCGAAAACGCCGATAATTACATCCGAATAAGCTCCTTCGCCGATGGCGTAGTTTTGTACGTTTTTATTAGTAGCGCTGGGCTCCACACCCTGACGGTAAAGCACAGAGGTTCCTGCGCTTACTTTGCCTACCACAGCCTCCAGAATTGTGGATAAATGATCGCTCACGCCATTGTAGTTACCCATCAACACATCCTGACTGGCGGCGTAAGGTCCGGTAACGAAGATGGATTTAATATTTTCCTTTAGTGGTAACAATCCGTTTTTATTTTGCAACAATACCACTGACTTTGATGCAGCTTCATACGCCAGATCAATATGTTTTTTGCAACCGATCACCTCTTGTCCTATTTTTGCATAAGGATTACTGTTTACAGGGTCGAGCAGTCCAAGTTTGAAGCGGGTAACCAATAAAGTACTCAGTGCTTTGTCTATCTCTTTTTCGGTTACCAGTCCGCGTTTTACTGCTTCCGGCAGACTTTTGAACTCGCTTCCGCAGTCGAGGTTTACTCCGCTTTTGATGGCAAGGGCAGATGCTTCTGCTTCGTCTTTGGCAGCTCCGTGGTTTTTATAGAAATTGCCGATTGCATCGCAGTCGGTGGTGATATACCCTTTGAATCCCCAGCGGTTGCGCAACAGTTCCGATAAGAGAAAAGAGCTTCCGCAGCAGGGTTTCCCGAAAGTGCGGTTGTAAGCGCACATCACGCTTTGTACGTTTGCCTCTTTTACAAGTGTTTCAAACGATGGGGTATAGGTTTCCATGAAATCTTTCATGGGAGGTTCCGCATCAAAGGAGTGACGCAAGGCCTCGGGACCCGAATGCACCACATAGTGTTTGGCACATGCTGCTGTTTTCAGAAAATGAGGGTCGTAGCCCTGCATTCCCTGTACATAGGCAACACCCATTCTCGAAGTCAGGAAAGGATCTTCACCGTAAGTTTCCTGTCCGCGTCCCCAACGCGGATCTCTGAATATATTGATGTTAGGCGCGTAAAACGTTAAACCGGTGTATTTGCCATAATTCTGCATCCGTTGGGCAATATTGAATTTTGCCCATGCTTCGTCAGAAATTGCCTCTCCGATTCGGCGAACCAGATCTTCGTCGAAGGTAGCTGCCAGTCCTATGTTTTGAGGAAAAATAGTGGCACGACCTGTACGGGCAACTCCATGCAGGGCTTCGTTCCACCATTCAAAAGGAAGTAGCCCAAGCCTTTCGATACCCGGAGCGCTGTTCAACATCTGATGCGCTTTTTCTTCCAATGTCATGCGGGATATAAGATCGGCAACTCTCTCTTCTATCGGTTTTTTTGTGTCCCGAAAAGGAAAGTTTTGTGCGGATAAAGTAGCAATTGTGACACAGAAACACACAGTAAGTAATGTGCGGTAGGATTTCATTGTTTTTGATTATTTGTTATAGTTTCGATTTCCACAATTCGTACGCTTCTTTATAGGCTGCTTCGTGTGCTTTGTCGGGTTCCACAATTTTCAATTTCTCCAGTGTTTCAAATGCTTCTACATTCGATTTGTAGATTCCGGCACCAATTCCTGCTCCTTTCGCAGCACCCACCGATCCATCGGTATTGAATAGTTCAATTGTGGCTCCGGTAACTCCGGCCAATGTGTCGCGGAAGATGGAACTCATAAACATGTTGGCAAATCCGGCGCGGATTACGCGGGTATCAATTCCCATTGCCTGCATAATCTCCATTCCATAGGCAAACGAAAATACAATACCTTCCTGTGCAGCTCTTAATAGTTGAGCTTTGCCGTGCTTGTTGAAGTTAATGCCATGGATTGAACATCCTATCTCTTTGTTACCTAATACACGCTCAGCACCGTTGCCAAACGGAAGGATGGAGATGCCTTCCGATCCGATAGCTATCTCGTTGGCCAACGCATCAATCTCTTTGTAAGAGAGATTTTCGGGTGCCACATTTTTCTTCATCCATGAGTTAAGAATCCCTGTGCCATTGATGCAGAGCAATACGCCAAGACGGGTAGTAGTTGCGGTATGGTTTACGTGAGCAAAGGTGTTGACTCTTGATTGCGGGTCGTATTTTACGGTGCCGTTCACCCCGTACACCACACCTGAGGTACCTGCTGTAGCTGCTACTTCACCGGGATTGAATACATTGAGCGATAAAGCGTTGTTGGGTTGGTCGCCTGCACGGTAAGTGACCGGAGTGCCTTCTGCCAAACCCAGTTCGGTTGCGGCCGCTGCGGTTACTTTGCCCTGTTCGGAGAACGTAGGCAGAATGGCTGGTATAATTGAGGGGCTGAAACCGAAATAGCGGAGAATATCTTCCGATACACAGTTGTTTTTGAAGTCCCAGAAAATTCCTTCCGAAAGACCCGAAACAGTGGTGGTAATATCGCCGGTAAGTTTCATGGCAATATAGTCGCCCGGCAACATGATTTTATCGATTTTGGCAAACAACTCGGGTTCGTTTTCTTTTACCCAGGCCAGTTTGGAGGCTGTGAAGTTGCCCGGTGAATTGAGCAGATGCGAAAGACATTTCTCTTCGCCGATGGCTTTGAAAGCTTTTTCGCCGTAAGGCACCGCACGGCTGTCGCACCAGATGATTGAAGGACGCAATACCTCTTTGTTTTTATCTACCAGCACCAATCCGTGCATCTGGTATGAAATACCGATAGCTTTGATCTCGGAATTCTTGATGCCCGATTCTTTCAAAATGGTTGCCAGTGCTGTTTTGAAATTACTCCACCAGTTTTCCGGTTTTTGTTCTGCCCAGCCGGCTTTTACGGCGGTGATTTCCATTTCTACTTTCGGAGAAAAATCGGAAGCGACGCATTTGCCGGTTTCGGCGTTTACTAATGACGCTTTTACAGATGAACTGCCGATGTCAATTCCTAATAAATACATCTTATAAGGTTTAAGGGTTAGTGTTTTAGATTTTAAATTTCAGGGTTTTAAGCAGCAATGTGATTTGCATAGAAACTTTGTTAGCCCTGCTTTAATGGTAAATCGTAAATGAATAAATTGTAAATGATTCTATCGGTGTGTCTTGTTGTAAATTACTTTGTCGAAACGGTAGTAACGGGCGGCACGGTGCGCCACGTTTTGTTGTCTTTCTTCCAATGGAACAATATAGTTGAGGGCAATTACTTTTTTATGGAAATTGCGGATATCTACTTTTTCGCCGAAAAGCACTTCGTGAAGATTGCGTAAATCGGCTTCGGTGAATTTTTTGGGTAGCAGTTCGTACATACCCGAGGAGTCTTCCACCATCTTGTTGCGGATATAGTCCAACGCGCGATCCAGTACTTCGTTGTGGTCGAAGGCTAAGTGACCTACTTCGGAGAGGTTGCACCAGTGAGCCTCATAGCCATCGCCGAAGGCACGCAATTTCTGCCCTATTTTGATTAGCGCCACGTAACCCACCGTGATAATGCGCCCGATTTTCATCTGGATAGCATTTTCGAGCCATACAATATCGCGCGGATTCTTGGTGCGATCGGGAGAACCGAAGCTGTGAAACTGTTGAAGATAGAGATTTTTGATACCTGTGAGTTCGTATAGCACACGATAGGCGGCATCGTCCAGATTTTCGTTTTCGTAGATTACGCTACCCGGTAGCTTCATGTCGCTATAGCAGCCATCTTCGCTTTCGCCTGTGCGGGTGATAAGCAATATCTTCAGTCGTTCGCCATCAAAACCAAAGACGGCACAATCGACAGAGACATGGGGGTAAAGAGATGTTTCCGGCATGATAATAATAATTTAGGTCAACTCACAATTTCCGGCAATAAAGCGGCAAGGCGTACCGTAAAAGGTGTATGGCAAGGTGTTACCTTTTGCACCATTTCTCACCCGCGCAGTACCGGATAAAACAGAGATGCAAATAAACGGCATTTATTTCTGATTTGCAATAGCTGATTGTGTAAAAAACTGATTTACAGATGTTTAATATATGTATATTGTACAATAAGAAAAACTTGGCATCTTACTGTATCACAGACAGATAAACAAGGGTTTGGTGCTGTAAAAAATACAATAAGATGTATGAGTTAAATAATGTCAAATCAATTGCGGATTTCTGGTGAGAAAAAACAGAGGCAGCAGCCACCTTATACCTACCAATGGCAGCACCGGCCATTCGTAAGGGTAAATCTTTTCAGTCAGATGGGTTTTTCATGCACATATTTAGCTATAATCCTGATTAAAAGGGGTAATAATGCCTCCATAATGGGAAAATAGTGCTCTAACTTTGGTGAAAAATGCTCTAACTTTGGTGAGAAATGCTTCAACTTTGGTGAAAAATGCTTCAACTCTGGTGAAAAATGCTTCAACTTTGGTGAAAAATGCTTCAACTTTGGGGAGAAATGCTTCAACTTTGGTGAGAGTTAAAGCCGAAAAGGTCTATTCAGGGTCTATTCAATAAACTGTGCAAAAAGGAGCTTTTAGTGCTATGTGGAAATAATTATTATGCAATATTGCATTTATTTCGCTAATAAACAGAAATAATAAATTATTAGTTGTATGTTTGTGGGGCGAAAAAAATAATTACTAATATACTATTTCTCA
>Ga0302286_10002118_pt1 | contig 14042 bp, 22 predicted proteins | sample III_Fen_E2_3_FD_198765 | JGI IMG/M metagenome (GOLD analysis project Ga0302286, IMG submission 198765) | Peat permafrost microbial communities from Stordalen Mire near Abisko, Sweden - III_Fen_E2_3 | ecosystem: Environmental > Terrestrial > Soil > Wetlands > Permafrost | place: Sweden: Abisko...
CTAGGCCCATGCCCAACGCAATGAAGATCGTGCTCGGTGTTCTCGTCGGACTGGTGGTCTGGTTCGTCGTGGCTACCTTTGGCAATTTCGCCATCCGCGGGTTGGTTGCGGGCTATGCCGAAGCTGAGCCCGCAATGCGGTTTACATTGCCCATGCTGCTCGCCCGCCTCGGCTTGGGCGCCGTCAGCTCAGTGGCCGCAGGCTTTGCTTGTGCTGCACTATTGCGCTCGGTTCCCGTCGCGGTCAAATTCTTGGCGGGGCTGCTCGTAATTTTCTTTGTTCCTGTGCATTATTCGTTGTGGACGCAATTTCCGCTCTGGTACCACGCGGTCTTCCTGGTCTCCCTCGCACCGCTTGCGCTGCTCGGTGCCAGGTTAGCGCGGCCACTCGCCTCGGCGGCAAACGGTGCGGCCTAACTCGCCACTCAACGCAGACGTCCCGCAAGGGTGAAATGAGCTCACGAGCGGTGCGCCGGTTGGCTGATTTCGTTAGGCCGCATGACACCCTAGGTCCCGGACACCAATGGAAGTGAACAATTGATCCATGGCAAATATTCTCGCCGGTGTCTTCGCCATAGTGTTGTGTCTCATCAATGCCGCAGTGTGGACATTCATATCCGATAGGCCACTCGTGGGTCTTGGGTGGGTATTGGCTGCATGCGCCTGCGTATGGCTGCAAAAATGGTCGCGCGGATAGCGCCGGCCGACGTGCGCCCGCCGCAGCGGGCCGCTGGTTAGCTCCAATTCGTTAGCGCGCACCAAAGGCATCAGCGCGATGAGAAATTTGATCGCTTTCGTTGTCCTGCTTGGTCTCGGTTGGTATGGCTATTCCCAATATCAACGACGCGCCGAACTTACTGGAGCCGCCGACTTCCCACCGCCATTCAACAGGCCGTCACCTGCGCCGCACACCAGCACCCCAGGGACGGCGTACAAGTGTGACGGCCGCGTCTATTGTTCCCAGATGACCTCATGTGCTGAGGCGACGTACTTCCTTCAGAATTGTCCTGGCACGAAAATGGATGGAAACAACGACGGCATCCCCTGCGAGAAGCAATGGTGCAAGTAGCCACCCCATTGTCGGTGCAGGGATTCGGGCCGTTGTTGTGCCCTAACCCGGCGCTCAACGCGGACGTCCTCTATGCGATGCAACGCTGTTGCCGTCTGCTCACCACGGGCGTAGTGTTCGAATGCTGGCGTTGCGGAGGCGACTATGTCCGATCCCGTTGATGCGCTGGTGACCGATCTTCTTGAATGGATTGGTCCCCGCACCCGACCGTACACCGAAGTCATCGACGTTTGGCGCACGTCATGCCCTCGATTGCCCGTGTGGGAAGAGGCCAATGCACGCGGTTATGTCGTTCGCGAGCACTTGCCGGGAATCGGCGCGATCATATCGGTCTCTCCCACCGGCCTTGCTCATCTGAACGAACGCCGTCGCGGGTTTCAAAAGCACAATGGCGCCTAACCCGTTACTCAACGCCGACGCCCCGCATGCGGGGGCTGCGCCTGCGCAGCTCTCCTCCGGTACCCTCCATTTCGTTGGGCCGCGATCCAAACACTCACTTCGATGAAGCGATTTGCTATTGCCGCGTCTTTTGCCCTGGTTGGCTATCTTGTCGCGGCGGTTGCCGGTTATTTTCTTATCGGCCTGCTTTCGTCCAACTCGCACGATCGCTCGGTGGAGGCAGCAATGACCAGCGCATTTGTCTTCGGTCCCCTCGGCGCCGTTGTGGCATTTGTCATTGGATTCATTCGTGGCGGTCGCAATGTCGGCCAGACCAACGCGGGGGGCTAGGCCCGATGGTGCAACTGGCGCGGCTTAACGCGTCGCTCAGCACGGATGCCCCTCATGCGAAGGCTGCGCCCCGCGCGGCGTGCTGCTGGTTAACTACAATCCGTCGGACTTCAGGAGAGCGATATTAAGCGCATGTGGACAATCATTGGCGTCGCCGATGTGCCCGCAAGCTTCAAGTGGTACCAGGCTCTCCTTGGTCTGCGAACGACGACTCCCGGTCACCATGACTTCGGGCAAGTCCTCGATTCGGATGGAACGGTCTTGCTCTGCCTCCACCAGTGGGGTACCCACGAGCATCCTTCGTTGGCGAGCCCCGATTACGCCAAGCCTGGTAACGGCCTCCTCTTGTTCTTCCGTGTCGATGAATTCGGCAAGGCTTTGCCAAGGGCACGTTCTCTCGTCAGCCGATTGCAAGAAGAGTCCCATATGAACCCGAGTACTGGAACTATGGAGTTTTCACTCCGTGATCCCGACGGCTACTACGTCACGATCAGTTCGCTCAACGGGGCATAGCCCGTCGCTCAACGCGGAACGAACCTTTCTGCCGGTTCCATCGACAACCTCAAGCGGGAATCGAAGATGCTCCAGGGATTATGTCACTGCGGATCTGTTCAATGGCAGTTCCACGGAATGCCAGAGTCGGCGACGTCTTGTAACTGTTCGGCATGTCGTCGCTATGGCGCGCTGTGGGCATACGACTACGAGGGCGAAGGGATCCACGTCTCGGGTGCCACCAAGGCCTATGTCCGTGGCGATTCACTCGGGTTTCACTTTTGCCCCAAGTGTGGCTGCGTCGCCTACTGGCGCTCCCTGGAGCCGAACAAGGAAGGCCGCCGCCGAATTGCGGTGAACCTCCGTCTGACGGAACCCGAAACCATAGCTCACCTCCCGATCGACCACTTCGATGGATTGGACAAATGGGAAGACCTGCCACGGGACGGACGATGCATCCGCGACCTTTGGTTCTAGCGGTTCAACTGTGAACTTCACGGAAGACGTCCCATGACCATCCAAAGCTTCGAAATTCTCTCTGTGCCGGTAAGCGACCAGCAGCGCGCGAAGAACTTCTACCGCGACGTCCTGGGTTTCGCTCTGGTCCGAGAGGAACCGATGGGACCAGGGACGACCTGGATCCAGTTGGCGCCGCAGGGACAAAGCGTAACGATCGCACTGGTTACGTGGTTTGAACGGATGAAGCCTGGCGGACTGCAAGGTGTCATGGTGAACACGGAAGACATCGATGCCGAACACAAATTGCTGCGCAGCCGCGGTTTGGCGATTGGCGAGATCAAGCAGGAACCCTGGGGTCGCTACGCCATGTTCACCGATCCGGACGGAAACGGCTGGATACTACGCGAGCCGCCGGTTAGGTAATATCCTCCGTCATCTTCCCCGAAGGAACCAACGCATGTCCGATCGCACCGTTCGCCTTCATCGAGTACTCCGTTCCAAGCCCGAGAAGGTCTATCGCGCCTTCCTCGAAGCCGGCGCCATGGCCAAGTGGCTCCCTCCTTTTGGCTTTACCTGCACCGTGCACCACATGGACGCTCGCGCAGGTGGCACATTCCGGATGTCGTTCCAGAACTTCTCTACCGGCAATGGACATGCATTCGGCGGCGAGTACATCGAGCTGGTCCCGAACCAGCGCATTCGCTATACGGATAAGTTCGAAGACCCGAATTTGCCGGGCGTGCTGGAGGTGACCGTGTCGTTGCTGCCCGTCCTGTGCGGAACGGAGTTGAGCATCACCCAAAGCGGCATTCCCGATGCAATCCCTCTCGAGATGTGCTACCTCGGTTGGCAGGAGTCTCTGGCCCAGCTGGCGACGCTCGTCGAGCCGGACATTCCGGGCTAGAAGCGTCCACCGAGTAGCAAAATGCCACTGCTCGGCAACGCCGTCATGCTTTTATTTTTCAACATTGTCGAGGATGTCATTCCCGATCACGACGATTGGCACACCCACGAGCATCTTCCCGAGAGACTTTCCATTCCGGGATTCCTGCGCGGAACGCGGTGGGTGGCATCGGTCGGAAAGCCCCGCTACTTCGTAATGTATGAAGTTGCCCAGGTCGCGACCCTGCAGTCCGAAGGCTACCTCGAGCGACTCAACAATCCGAGTCCCTGGACGACCAGGTTGATGCCGAGCTACCGAGGCATGACGCGGGGCCTGTGCTCGGTGTCGGGCAGTTTCGGCCTGGGCATCGGTCAGACCGGCCTGTTGATTCGCTTCAAGCCCGAAGACCGAAGGGAGTCGTCGCTACGTGCGTGGTTGCTGAACGACACTCTTCCTCGGCTTCCTCCCCGAGATGGGCTCGGTAGTGCTCACCTGTTCGAAGGAGCACTGGCGCCCCCCATGACAAAGGAACAGCGAATCCGAGGTGCGGATGCGGGCGTTGACTGGGTGTTGTTTGTCACGGGGTACAACGAAGGTGCGCTGGCGAGGCTCGCGGATGGCGACCTCAGCCGCGCTCAAATCGAAGAGCATGGCGGGAGTGCAGTGTCCGACGCAACGTACCGAATGCACTACATGCTGACCGATCGAGAAGTCTCCGCCTGACCCTGGCTGGAAATTCACGGTGTGCAATTTAGGGACCTGGAACAGGACAGGGTTGGCGTCTATCATGTCCGGCATGGCGACTAACAATTCATTCAGGCGGAACCGACTTCGCGGGCCGGCTAAGCCCAGGCGTCGAGGGTCATGCTCGTTCTTTATCTGATTCCGCCGGTCATTGCGTTCCTGCTGCTGGCTGCGCATTTCTTTAGGAGCGAGAATCTGCTCGTAGCCTTGGTTTGCTTTCTCGCAATCTTCCTTGTCTTTGTTCGACGTCCGTGGGCGGCGCGCGCAATTCAAGGTTGTCTTGTGCTTGGATCCATTGAATGGTTGCGATCAGCCATTTCTTTCATTCTGTCCAGAAGCGCGTCGGGAGAGCCGTTTCTCAGGCTCGCGATCATTCTGGGCAGCGTTACTCTGCTCACGGCGCTGTCCTCGCTTGTCTTCCGGACACGCAAACTTCGAGATCACTTCGGTTTTGGACCTACGCGCGCCCGCCAGGATCAGGTCATAGAGTAATCTCATGTCGGATAACCAGTCCCTCGACACGTTTGACCGCTGGAGCCGCGCCCGCCGTAGCGGTCCGCTGGTCAGCCGAATTTCGTTCGACGTAAGCAACGCTGCAGCGACTGAGTAGTCGCCCGAGCAGTCCAGTGTCATCGCCCCCAAGTCGATTGCCATTTCAAGGAGACGCCTCGTGACCACGGAGAAGACTTATTCGGGTAGCTGCTTTTGTGGCAGCGTGCAGTTCAGCGTCAGTGGGGACCCCGTTGCCATGGGCTATTGTCATTGCGAGTCATGCCGGCATTGGTCGGCCGGGCCAGTGAACGCGTTTACGCTGTGGAAACCGGACGCCGTCAAGGTGACTCGCGGCGCAGACAGCATCGGCACCTACAACAAGTCGCCGAACAGCTATCGGAAGTGGTGCAGGAACTGCGGTGGCCATGTCTTCACCGAACATCCTGGAATGGGACTCACGGACGTGTACGCAGCGATCATTCCCGACCTTCCATTTCAACCTGGAGTGCATGTGCACTACCAGGAAACGGTGCTGCACATACATGATGGAATGCCCAAGATGAAGGACGTCCCCAGGGAAATGGGGGGCTCCGGTATCAGCCTGGCGGAATAGAAGTATTGCCTGCACGGGTTGCACGATATCACTTGCAGAACTGGCACCCTGACGCAATTGTCCGTTCGGGCAATCATGAACGTCGCGGGCACATGAGCACTCATTTTCCAGTGACGTACTCCACGCTTTCGGCCAAGGCGCTGGCACGTTACCTCTCCGCGCACTACGTGTTGAACGAGATCGCGGAATTGAACTTTCTTTGTCGCGGTCTCAACGATACGTACCTTGTGAAGTGCGGGGCCGACGAAAAGTATATCTTCCGCATCTACCGCGCAAATTGGCGTTCAAGGACTGATATCGCCCACGAGGTCGCCGCACTGACCCATTTGCGAGATAGCGGTGTTGCGGTCTCGCAGGCACTGCGGCGGCGTGATGGGGCCCATCAATGCACGTTTGAGGCGCCAGAGGGAGTGCGCCATGCGGTGCTCTTCGCATTTGCCCCCGGCAAGGAAATCTCCTACGAAAATGGAGGTGATGTTCCGGCTTACCGATATGGCCGGGGTGTCGCGGCAATCCACAATGCAATGGAAGCATTTTCGACTTCATATCAACGCGCCGCCTTGGACCTGAATCACCTTGTTGGCGCGCCCCTTCGACACATCGAACCGTTCATGGCACGCCGTCGGGCAGATTGGGAATACCTTCAGCGCCTTGCTGACAAAATCCTCGACGCCTTCAACCGCGTGCCTTTGGACTCTCTCCAGTACGGCTTTTGCCACGGCGATTTCAATGGTGGTAACGCACATGTAACCGACGGCGGCGAACTGACGTTCTTCGACTTCGACTGTTGCGGCCCTGGCTGGCGAGCCTACGACATTGCAGTGTTTCGATGGTCGGCGAGAGTCGTTGAGAAGGAGGAAGAGCGCTGGGAGCCATTTCTAAACGGGTACAGGAACGTTCGGGAACTCAAGCAGGTCGACCTGGACGTGACGCCGCTGTTTGTGGGTGCCCGGGCCATCTGGTTGCTCGGATTGCACGCGGCCAATGCTTGTGATTGGGGCTCCGATTGGATGAACGAAGCGTATTTTGATCGCGCGATGAAGTTTCTCCGGCGCTGGGACGATGAAACGTTGGCACCCTGACGCCCAACACGGCGCTTACCCGGATGTGCCGGCCGATGACTTCGTACCTATCCCATCATTACGGCCCGCCGACAGGCTTCACATTGCGCTGGAAGGCGTACCATGACTGGGCTTCCCTTCGCAACGAGGTGATTCGGCGATGAACCGGCGAACATTTCTCACCCTCGCCGCCGGGACATGCCTGCTCGATACGCTCGTGGTTTGCGCACAGCAGGCGGGCATGGTCATCAAGATTGGATTGCTGGCCCCGTTTACGGTACCGACACCCGGGGGCCGGATTGACCTGGAAAGCCTTCGCATGGGTTTGCGCGATCTGGGGTGGGTCGAGGGAAAGAATCTCTCAATCGAAATCCGTTGGGCAGGTGTGGATCCGCAGCGCCAGCGCGAACTCGCCGCCGAACTCAAGGCACTCCCGGTGGCGCTGATCCTTGCGCTCGGCACGACGACCATCGGCGCGGCGCGTGATGGTGCTCCCGGTCTGCCCATCGTCATGATCAACGCCGGCGACCCGGTAGGTTCGAAATTCGTTGCCAGCCTGGCCCGCCCGGGCGGCAATCTGACCGGCACGTCGGCGGCGGGAGAAGAGGTTCTTCCTAAGCAAGTGGAGTTACTGTCGGCTGCCGTGCCGCAACTCAAGAGGGTCAGCGTCCTTATGAACAGCGCCAACCCGCTCAACGGATTTTTCATTGACGCGATGTCTTTGCGCGCAAAAACCCTTGGCCTGCGCCTGGATCGCATCGATATCGCGGCGGAAGGGGATCTGGACGGGGCCATCGGGCGCGCCAGCGGCGGCGCGCTCGTCGTAGTGGGCGACCCCCTGTTCTTTCAGCATCGTGACCGCATCATCGAGCTGACGCTTCGCTACCAAGTACCCTCCAGTTTCGGCGGACATGAATATGTAGCTGCTGGCGGTTTGATGTCCTATCTCTCATCCAATGCGTGGCATTGGCGCAGCGCAGCCAGCTTCGTCGACAAAATTCTCAAGGGCGCGAAGGCCGGCGATATTCCGGTAGAGCAGCCAACCAAATTTGACTTGGAGATCAACCTCAAGACCGCCAAAATCCTCGGACTCACCATTCCGCAATCACTGTTGCAGCGCGCGAACGACGTGATTCAGTGATAGATCGAACCGGGCAACCGCGGCCGCTCTTTACCAGCGCCAATGCAGCCGGCGTTGGCCCCTCCCTGTCGCACTGACTAAGGCCAGATACATATTGCACTCCTTGAACGAGGAGGAGTGTGATGCGGGTGCAGCACGTCGGGCATAGGATTCAGGGCTTTTACCGACTCGCGGATTACGCACTACGCTGGGGGATGATTGTCCCCGATGCCCAGCGCCGACTGGAGATACTCGGCTTCTGGCGGCGGCATGGCTTGGCCGCCACCTGCGAAGCGTTCAAGTTGAGCCGCCGTACGCTGTATCTGTGGCGGGCCAAGCTGCGCGCCGAAGGCGGGAACGTGGCGGCCCTGGTGCCCGGGTCGACTGCGCCCAAGCAGCGCCGGCGGCGGCAGTGGCCCGCCGCACTGGTAACCGAGATCCGCCGCCTGCGCACGCTGCATCCCAACCTGGCCAAGGAGAAGCTGCATGAACTGCTGCTCCCGTTCGCTGCGCAACGGCACCTGCCGTGCCCCAGCGCGCGCACCATCGGCCGCCTGATCGCCGACGCCCCGGACAAGATGCGCTCGCGGCCGCAGGCCTTCGGCGGCCCCGGCAAACCCAAGCCGGTACGCCAGCCGCGCCTGCGCAAGCCCAAGCACTTCCGCGCCGAGCGCCCCGGCCATTGCGTAGCCCTGGACAGCATCGAACTGCGCGCCCAGAACGAGCGCCGCTACATCATCACCTGCACCGACCTGCATTCCCACTTCGCCTGGGCCTGGGCCACCCGCAGCCACGCCAGCGCCGCCGCAGCGCAGTTCTTTCGCCTGATCCAGGCCGTATTCCCTTTCGCCATCGAAGCCGTGCTCACCGACAACGGCAGCGAGTTCCAGCGCCACTTCGCCGCCGCGCTCGCCGACCACCTGTTTACCCATTGGCATACCTATCCCAAGACGCCCAAGATGAACGCCCACTGCGAACGCTTCAATCGCACCCTCCAGGACGAGTGCATCGACTATCACTACGATCTGCTGTTTCTCGATGACATCACCGACTTCAATCTCGAACTCCTGCGCTACCTCGCCTGGTACAACCTCGAACGCCCCCACTTCAGCCTGCCCACCCCCGTACCCGGCCGCAAAACCCCGCGCCTGCTATCCCCAGTACAATTCCTGCATCAACACCACCAGTGCAATATGTATTGGCCCGATACACGCACTTGCCCGGAGCACACATCATTGCTAATCTGTTTCCGGCACGGGCAGTCGGCAGAATCGTTGATCTTCATGCGACCTACTACCACAGACAGGCTGACTTCGGCCTCCACTTCGAGAGCAGGGTGGCGCGGGAACTTTCTCATTTCTGCGAACGATTTGTCGATGGTCGCGATGGCCTCTGGCTCGCGCTGAAAGCGGGCAATATTGAAGGCTCAATTGCCATTGATGGGCTTGGCGCCATGGAGAACGGAGCGCATCTTCGCTGGTTCATATGCTCCGATAGTGCGCGCGGCACGGGCCTGGGCAAAGCCTTGCTGACGGCGGCGATAGCATTTTGCCGATCGCGGCGCTATGAACTCGCTTACCTATGGACTTTTGCGGGCCTCGACACCGCAAGGCATCTTTATGAGAAATTCGGATTCCGGTTGGTTCACGAGCAACGTGGCGCACAATGGGATGTCGAAGTTAGTGAGCAGCGCTTCGAAATGCGGGCCTGACGCGGCGCTCGACGCGTAATAGTCGGGCCGCATGGAAATCATCGGACCGAATCTCGACCATGCAGACGAATGCGAAGCGGTTCTTCGCTCATTGTTCATGTGGTTTGGGATCGAGCACGCGCTGCTCATGTATGTGCGAGACACAACGGTCATGCCCACTTTCGCGCTCGCGGACGGGCGCGATTTGGTCGGGTTTCTGACGCTGCGCGAGCACTTCGCGGAGGCCTGGGACATTCACTGCGTCGCTATCCGGGCGGATTCACGAGGCCAGGGACACGGCTCTCGCCTTCTCGCCCATGCTGAAGGCTGGCTTCGGAGCCGCGACGTTCGGTTCCTGCAGGTCAAGACTGTCGCGGCAACCTCCCCCAGCAAGGAGTACGCTGAAACACGCGAGTTCTACAACCGCCGAGGATTCACGCCGATCGAGATCTTCCCCACACTTTGGGACCCGCACAATCCGGCGCTTCAGTACATCAAGGTTCTGAATGCGGTCTAACCTGTCGATACGGCGAATTTCTCGCATGCGGCTTGCGCCTGCGCTGCGGGCAACCGGTTAGCCAAATTCGTCGAGACGTCTTGAAAACTCTCGTTGCCGGCCACTTGGTACTTGAACCACAGATCGCTGGACATGCGGCGGCTATGTTTCAGGTCCTAAGTGACACGGCGATCTACGAGTTCGAAAACGCACCGCCCGAGTCCCAGGCCCGGCTGGAGCAGCGCTTTGCAAGACTCGAGTCTCGACGTTCAGCAGACGGACACGAACAATGGCTGAACTGGGTAATCCGCCTTCCTTCGGGCGCATTGGCCGGGTATGTCCAGGCCACCGTTACCAGGGAATCAATCGCGTACATCGCCTACGAACTCGCGAGCAAGTTCTGGCGCCAGCGGATCGGCAGCACTGCAGTCGACGCCGTGCTTGCCGAGCTCGGTACGAGCTATCGCGTGAACACGTTCGTCGCAGTCCTCAAGTCACGGAACGTCAGATCCATGGCCTTTCTGCGCCACCTCGGGTTCGCTGTGGAGCCGCCAGTCGGCCTGACCCCCATCGAACACGAGTCCGACGAGCTGGTCATGTACAAAGCCCATGCCAGCGACCAGAATGCCGGCTAAGCCGGCGCACTTGGGGCGCCCTTTGGCACGCAATGGTCAGACATAATCATTGGGCTCACTTGAGCGACGGCGCAACCACGAACGCCATGCTCATCCAAGTCGACGATCTTTCAGGTCCGGAGGTACGCGCCCTGCTGGAGGAGCATCTTCGGAACATGCACGATCTGTCTCCACCCGAAAGCGTGCACGCGCTCGACCTCGGTGCGCTGAGAAAGCCAGAGATCACCTTCTGGACCGCCTGGTCCGAGGGCACGCTTCTGGGTTGCGGCGCGCTGAAGGCTCTCGATTCCGCGCATGGTGAGGTCAAGTCCATGCGAACGTCGTTGCCGAGCCGGCGCACGGGTGTTGGCCGCGCAATGCTGGAGCACATCATCGCGATAGCGCGCACGCGCTCATATGCACGCCTCAGTCTGGAGACCGGCTCGATGGACGCGTTCGCGCCCGCGAGGCGGCTGTATGAAAGCTTCGGATTCACGTACTGCGGACCGTTTGCGGATTACACGGCAGACCCGAACAGCGTGTTCATGACTCGCACTTTCAGGTAGGCAGGCACAGTTTTCCCAAGGACGATCATGTCCCCTTCCGTCAGGCTCGACCTATTCGGCAAGCGGATGCTCATCGACGACATCTTTCACGAGGCAGCTACTCCCCAGCGCCCGGCGGTGGTATGGCTGCCCTAGTGGCTGCCGGCAACTAAGAGGAAACTTATGTTCGCGGGCCACATTGGCGCCGGCCTGGCCATCGGAAGCGCCGAGCGCCGAGTGAACGTCGGCCTGTTCGTTGCAGCGGCTTCATTGCTGGACATTGCGCTCTGGCTCTTAGTGCTCGTGGGCTGCGAGTCCGTTGTCATACCTTACGACTTTACCCGCACGCACCAGGCCGAATTTGTGTTCCCCTACTCGCACAGTCTTGCTGCCGGCGTGGTGTGGTCGGCACTTGCTGCAGGCGCAGCGTGGGCCGCGTTCGCGCGCCTCGGCACAGCGCGGATTCGTTTCGCGCTGCTGATTGCGGCGGCTGTCTTCTCGCATTGGCTTCTCGACGTGCTCGTGCATCGTCCCGAATTGCCATTGGCGGGCGCCACGTCGACCCTGATGGGCCTCGGGTTGTGGAACAGCGTGCCCGTCGCGCTCGTAACCGAGGGCTCAATCGTCATGCTCGGCTTGTTCCTGTTCATCCCGCGCTGTGGACTCCCCCGCGGCAGATACATCGCCATCGCGGCACTGAGCATCCTCATCCTCGCGTTCACCGTCGCGGGCATGACGCTCGCGCCTCCCCCGCCATCAGGGCTCGCCATGGCGGGGAGCTCGTTCGTGACCCTTGGCGCGGTATGCGCGCTCATGGCCTGGTTCGGAAGACTCCCGAGCGAGGGGCAGGCGCACACAGGCGCCCGCCCAGACTGACTTCGGTTCGGTCACCACCGACGCATCCCGCCGGTTAAACTGTTTAGCCGGGAATCGAGCCACCGAGGAAATTGCTCATGCTAACCGCCCAATGGCTGGCACCTGCGCTGCTTGCCGCCGCGATGTCCGCAAATGCGCAGGACGGAACATTCCAGTCCAAATCGTTGACGCCGGAAACCGCCCTCACCGCTGCACGTGCCGCACTCGATGCCTGCCGAAAGCAGGGATTTCAGGTTGCGGTGGCGATCACCGACAGAGCAGGCATAACGCAGGTGCTGCTCCGCGATAGATTTGCCGGACCCCATACCGTCGATGTCGCCGCAAACAAGGCCTGGACTGCGGCGAGCTTTCGCACTTCGACGCTGGCCCTTGCGGCCGAAACCCAACCCGGACGTCCGATGAGCGGATTGCGAAGCCTTCCCAGGTTTCTCGCAGCAGGTGGAGGTCGGGTGATCGAAGCCGGCGGAAGCGTGCTGGGCGCCATTGGCGTATCGGGTGGCCCAGGCGGCGAAGCCGATGACGGTTGCGCAGCAGCCGGCATCGAGGCCATCGCCGAGGCCGTCGAGTTCTAAGCGACGACAATGCCAAAGAAGTCGCTTCCCCTCTCTAAGGTCTACACGTTGATTGAACCAGGTCCGGTCGTCCTGTTGACGACTGCAGCTTCCGAAAAGTCGAATGTCATGGCCATGTCCTGGCACTCCATGCTCGAATTCGAGCCGCCATTGATCGGATGCGTCGTCAGCAATCGCAGCCATTCGTACACCCTTCTCAAGAAGTCCAGGGAGTGCGTCATCAACATTCCGACCGCCGACATTGCCGACAAAGTGGTCGGTTGCGGGAATACCACCGGTGCTACGACGGACAAATTCAAGAAGTTCGGACTGACGCCCGGCCCCGCTGCGGTTGTCCACGTTCCCTTGATCGAAGAGTGTTGGGCCAGCCTTGAATGTCGCGTCGTCGATACGAGCATGGTGTCGCAATACGCCTTCTTCGTTCTCGAGGTCCTGAAGGCCTGGGTCGATCCCAGGACAAGACAACCGCGGACCATTCACCACCGTGGGTACGGCAGCTTCATGGTCGCAGGAGAGACGATCAAGCTGCGCTCGAAAATGAGGTAGCCTGATGATTCCTATACGTCCCTACGGGAGTGTCGAATGAACGGACGCAGTGCCGCTCGTTTGCGCGCGGACACAGTCTTCGAACGAGCCCGTCGGCCGGTCTCAATGGGGATCGCGTGAACGATTCCGGTCCGGGCCTTGTCGTGTTGTACCGCTGGCGACTCAATCCGGGGTCGGAGGCTTCGTTCACCGAAGCATGGTCGCGCATCACTCTGTCCTTGCGCCGCGATGCGGGCTCGCTCGGCTCCCGGCTCCATCGCGGAAGTGATGGGCTTTGGTATGGTTATGCACAATGGCCCGACGACACGGCGAGACAGCGCGCCTTTGCGCAATCACTCGACCCTAAAGCGGGTGCCCAAATGCGGGCAGCCATCGCCGAATCGTTGCCGGAGGTGTTGCTCACGCCCGTTTCTGACTTCCTGGTTCTGCCAGGCGCATTCGGCCCCTGATTGGTTCACTGGAAACATGAACGACACGGCGAACCCCGTTGATCCATCCGTCCCGGCGGCCGACTTCTTCCGGGCGCTGGAGAGGGAGCGAACCCAGGCGCTCGTTGCGCAGGACATGGACACTGCCGAAAGGCTTCACGCCAGCGATTATCAACTGATCACGCCCTCAGGCAAGGTCTTCAATCGCGAGGATTATCTGGCCGCAATCGCCGCCGGCCCCTTCTATGCCAAGTGGGATATCGGCACCATTGACGTACGGCGCTCGCCCGCGATTGCCATCGTCCGCTATCAGGCCCGGCTGGAATTTCCATCCGGGAATGCGGTAACGTGCTGGCACACGGATTCGTATGAATTGCGAGGCGGTCAGTGGCAAGCCGTCTGGTCACAGGCAACGGGCCATGCTCAGTTGACGAACACCTCCATGCCACAACAAATCGAAGAGCAACGCGTTCTGGCCGCCGAGGATGAATACATCGCAGCCGAAGTTGCGCGCGACGAGCCAACACTTCGGCGACTGGTCGACGACCAATTCGCGTTCAATTCCAGCACGGGCGCGACCACCGGCAAAACGGATTTCATCGAGAGCGTACTCA
>Ga0302286_10002120_pt1 | contig 14034 bp, 20 predicted proteins | sample III_Fen_E2_3_FD_198765 | JGI IMG/M metagenome (GOLD analysis project Ga0302286, IMG submission 198765) | Peat permafrost microbial communities from Stordalen Mire near Abisko, Sweden - III_Fen_E2_3 | ecosystem: Environmental > Terrestrial > Soil > Wetlands > Permafrost | place: Sweden: Abisko...
TCAACTTAATAAGTGATGTTTATGTAACTAATTCATTTGATAATAATATAGGTGTTAAAATTTTAATTTTAGATATTGAAGTTTTTCTACCTATAGGAGTTGCAAAAAATATAGACACTCCTTATGGAAAATTTGTGGCTGAAGAATTTGTCTATGAAGCGGTTAAAGGAAATTTAAAAAACTTCAATAGTGAGTTTAAAAAGAAAATGAAACCTATTGAAAAAAAAATAAAGAAAAGAAAAAACATTTTAAAATAAAAATTAATGATTTTCAACAAAGATAATATATTTTTCTGTGGAGATATTCACGGAGAGTTTTCAAAACTTGGGTTTCTTATAAAAGAACGTTATAAGTTTGAAAATTCTATTATCTTTGTTTGTGGAGATTTTGGAGTGGGTTTTTGTAAGCCAAATTACTATAATGTAGAATTAGGAAAGTTAAGTAAAATTTTAGAAAAAAAGAATAATCATATTATAGCAATAAGAGGAAATCATGATGATCCTTCTTATTTTAAAGATATTAAAGAATATGGAAATGTTATACTTATTCCTGATTATACAGTTGTAAATGTAAATCATTTTAACATACTTGGAATTGGTGGAGCAATATCAGTTGATAGAAAAGGAAATCATCGTGTTTTAAATAAAACTTATTGGGCTGATGAAATTATTAATGTTGATGAAGAAAAAATAAAATCTTTTTTTGAAATTGATATTGTTTTTACTCATTCTGCACCTAATTTTTGCGAGCCTTTTACTAAAGAATCTATTTACGATTGGATAAGTAAAGATATGAATTTAATTCCTGAATGTAACAAAGAAAGAGGAGGTTTAACATATATTTATGACGTTTTGAAAGAAAACAATAACATTAAGAGTTGGTATTATGGTCACTTTCATGATAGTTATAATTTTATTAATGAAAATAAAACAAATTTTATTGGATTAAATATTGAGGAAATAAAAATCTTTTAAAATTTGGATTAACAATCTTTTATTCTAACAAAAGTACACCCTAAATATTCTTCAATTTCTTTTTGTCTTCTTTCATCTTTTTCTTTTTGTTTTTTTGTAAAATGATATTTTTCATCATATTCGTATACTACATTGTTTTGTTTATCATATCCATCTACCCAATAAACTAACTCCTTTATATAATATTCTCCTCCGTTTTTTGCATGTTGTATAAAAATATTATTTTTTTTAGAAATTTCATCAAAAACATCACATCCTTTAGAATTAAAAAAAGGAGTTAATTGAGAGCCTTCTTTGAGGCTTTCTTCAACTCTTTTTATAGCTATATTTCTCATTTTTTTTCTTGTTTCCAAAGAAACAGGTTTCATTATTTGCAACTTTCTAGCTTCTCTTATTTTGTTTTTTGTTTCAACCGACAACTTTCTTCCTTTTTTGCAAATAGATAACTTTTGTCTTGTAGCTAGTGATCTTGTTTTTCCTTTTCTTCCAGTTAATGATTTACTAATTTTTTTTTTTTTGTTTCAGCTGAACAAACTTTGCCAGTATTAGCTAAAGATAATTTTTCTCTTACTTCTTTTGCTCTAGGAACTCCTTTGTTTTGCTCCCATATTCTTTTAAGGTTTTCTAAACTTTTTCGAGTTGGCTTTTGCCCTATATGACCTACTCTATTCTTTTCTATTAAAACTTTAGCTTTTTCTACTCCATATTGTTCTATATATGATTTATTTTTTTTTAGTTTACTTCTCTCTAAATTTCTGCATTTTTTACATTTAGCTTTTATTCTATTGGCCATATAATGTGCATTATAGTTTGTGTATTTTATAAGATCTCCACAAATTGGGCAAATTCTTTCATATAATTGCTCACTCATTAACTCATAATTTTTTTTAATTGTTGTTCAGTATATCTTTTTTGACCTGAAGGTAAAATAATTGGATTTAGCTTATTTTTCTTTTCCCAATTTCTTAATGTTTGTACTGTTATATTAAGAAGTTTTGCAAATTCTTTTGGTTTATACATTTTTGTAGTTTTTATTAGTTATTTGTTTTAAATATAATAAATTTACATTTTTATCTAAATAAATTTGGTTTGTATTAAAATTTTATTTATCTTTAGAGTATCAAATTAAAAAAAATATTAAAATTATGAACTCAGTAAGCATTTGTGAAATTGAAAAAATAATACCTATTTATAAAAATGGTATTGAAGCTGAAAGAATTGAAGTTGTTAGAGTTAAAACAGGAGATGGAGAATCTCTTCAATATGACATCGTTGTAGGAAAAAATTTATATAATATTGGAGATAATGTGGTTTACATTCAACCTGATTATTGTATTCCTCAAACAAATGTTTTTATAGAATATCACTTTCCTGGTGGTGATGCTTCTAGGTCAGCGCTAGGAAAAAAAGGCCGTGTTCGTGCGATAAAATTTAATTTTCAATTTAAAGATGATTTTAATCCAATCTTTAGTTGTGGTATTATTTTGCCGCTTATTGGAGAAATTAAAGAAACTGTTGATAAATGTGAAGATGGAAATTTACAAGAAGCTTTTTTTGTTACAAAATATGTTTCTGAAGATAGTTTAGATGCTTCTCAACCAAGTGGAAATTCAGAAGACTTTCCTTCTTTCTTATATAAAACAGATGAAACTACTATTCAAAACTGCAAACGAAATGTTGACAGATGCGAAGATGAAATTTTAATTTTCAGTATAAAAAAAGATGGTTCTTCTTTAACTCAATATTATGTAGATGAAGAAATACAAGGTGTATGTTCACGTGAAAAAAAGAAATCTTTAGATCAAACTTACATTACAGGGTATAAAAACGGAGATGTTGTTTTACATAGATATTTTCAAAAAGATACTCAAGTTCTTGGATGGTTCGATGATTCCACCCAAGCTTTTTACACAGATGAAGAAGCTGAAAATTTATTTGAACCAATTTCTATAATTAGAAAAGATGCTTGGGTAGATACTGTAAACAAACATGGCTATTACAAAAAATTTGTTGATTACTGTAAAGAAAGAAATTTAAAATTAGCTTTACGTGGTGAATTAATCGGACAAGGAAATAAAGGATCTGGAAATAAATTAAATATGGATGCTAAAACTTCTGAGTCAGATGTTTATTGGTTTGGAGTTGATGATTTAACTTCTGGACATTCTAAAAGATTACATTATGCAGATGAATATAACCTTAAAAGAATTGCAGAAGAACTAAATTTGAAATATGCAGAACCTGTTTTAGAAGGTAAATTTACTTATGCAGAAATTATTGCAAAATGTAAAGAAATTTTCCAAGAAATAAAAGAAAAAACAGGGCAAATTATTGAAGGAATTGTTATTAGAACTAAAAACTCAAATAAGCTTTCTTGTAAATTCATTAACCCTGAATATGATTCAAAAAGTTAATAAAAAAAAATAAAAAAGCCTAAATAAATTTGGTTTGTATTAGATTTTTTTTTATCTTTAGAGCATCAAATTAAGCATAATAAAACAACAATTAAAGGTGTCACATACCAGCCCTTTTAACAGCATTTGAAAAACAATGCGAGATAAGACTAACAGTGTAGAGCTAGTTGTTGTTTTTTTAAAATATAAACAATATATTGCGGGATGGAGAAGTGGTTTAACTCGTTGGGCCCATAACCCAAAGATCAGCTGTTCGAGTCGGCTTCCCGCTACTAATTTTTAACACAAATATTAAAAACAATAATAATGAAAGCAAGCGCAATAACTATTAAATCAGAATATACTCCAGAAGAGTTAAAGAAATTCTACTTGTTAGAATGTCAAGAACCTTGTTCTTGGAAAGGATTAAGTAGAGATGTTATTGATATTATTGAAAGCGACGATGATAGTATTAATTATGTTTGTCCTCATTGTGGTAAAAACTTAAATATAGTTAGATAATTATGGAAATTAAAGATTTAGAATATAGAATGTATGGATTTACTCCATATCAATTTAAAGGTTCAATTCACGCAGGAATCCAACATGAACACGCTCTTCAAAGATTAAACAATAGACTTAGAAAAGGTGATTTAAAAGATAACAAAGAATATAACGAAGCTTTTGACAAGTGGAGTGAACAAGATGAAACTGTTATCATTTTAAACGGAGGTACTACCAATAATAACAAAGAATCAAAATGGTATGGAACAATTAACCAACATGCTGATTTTTTAGATAACGTTGGCGTTATTAACCAAAGATTTTCTGAACCAGATTTGGGAGATCAATTAACAGCTGTTGTTTTTCTTGTAGACGAAAGAGTTTTCGATAAAAAGAAATATCCTGACTTTTCAACTTATTTATCAAGAACTATTAATTTTGAAAATTACACCTTTGATGAATGGGCAACTTATTCAAAAACAAGTGATGAAGAAAAAAAGAATCTTTATCCAGAGTCATACAATTCTTGGTTTGAGTTAATTGGAGGTGAAAAAAACGTACAATTACGTAACCTTTTAAAAGGAAAAGAATTAAATTAAATTACAAAAAAAATGTTATGGTAGAATTTAATAAAAAAATTCAAGAACAATTTGATAAAATGTGTGCAACAGGAAAGTTGTTTAGAAGCGCATTAACTGGCCAACAAGTTTGGGAAATTTACATAAAAGGTTTTACTAAAGAACAAAACCCTATTTTTAGAGATCCAAATAGTACTAGTCATAATTGTAATTTATGTAATAATTTTATTCGCAGATATGGTAATATAGTTGCAATTGACTCTGAAAATAAAATAATGTCAATATTTGACGTTGTTGCTGACGGAGATTATGTTGATGTTGCAAGTAAATTAAGTGTTGCTTTAAAAGCAGCAAAAATTTCCAACGTATTTTTCGAAACATTTAATGAATTAAACTCTTTAAATTACGAAAAATGTACTAAATCTAGCAAAAGCTTTAAACTAGGACTTAGTTTAAACCATAAACGTTATACTAAAGCCGAAGCCGAATTATATGGTGTGGTAAAACCAAATGAAGTTAGAACATTTAACCATATGCATTTGACTTTACCAGAGAAATTTGTAGATAAAGGAACTAAATCTATTGACACTATAATGGCTGATTATAGAGAAGATAAAAATGTGTTTCAACGCGGAATGGTAGAAATCCCTAAAGATACTTTAGTTCTTGTAAAAGATTTAATTAACCAAGACAGTTTGTTAGATGGAAAAACACATCTTTATAAAATTGAAGGAATATTACCTTTAAAAGAAAAATTTGATAAACTTTCAGAGTCAGAGAAAGATAATTGGTGTTGGGTTAATAGCTATCAATTTAAATTTGCTAGATTTAGAGGTGAAGTTATTGGGACAATCTGTGCTGATTTAGCCGAAGGAATGGAATTAAATGCGGCTTGCCAAGCTTGGAATAGAAAAGTAGATCCAGCTAACTACATGAAAGTGAAAGCTCCTGTAACTGAAGCAATGAAAAAAGCAGCGATTAAAGATTTTATTGCTCTTGGTTATAAAGAATCCGACTTAGAAAGAAGATTTGCAACAATCGAAGATATAAAAGCTTCTGAAATTAAACATATAAATATTGGAAAAGCAGAAGTAAAAAACGTATCAATTTTTGATAATGTAAAAACTGCATCAACAAGACATAAAAAAAGCGAATTTGATAAAATAGAAGAAGTATCTATTGATAAATTTATGCAAGATATTCTTCCTTCATGTACTTCAGTAGAAGCATATTTAGATAACAGTCATGATGGAAATATGGTTTCTATGACAACTGCTGTGTTTAAAGATGGTAAATCTATTTTCAAATGGGATAACAGTTATTCTTGGACTTTTAACGGGAATTTAGCCGGAAAAAGTCAAATTAAAGAAGCAGTAAAATCTCGCGGAGGAAAAACAGAAGGTGTTTTAAATGTTAGATTAGCTTTTCCAGATACTACCGATGATTATGATTTGCATATATATGAACCAAAAGGTGGCCATGTAGGTTATAATAATGTTCGAAGAGCTCAAGCCACTTCTGGAATGTTAGATTTAGATGCTCAAGGTGTTGATGGTTACCAAGTTCCTGAAAAAAGAGTTGAAAATATTATATATACAAATATGGCAAAAATGCCTGATGGTAATTATGATATTAAAGTTAACAATTTCAGTTGCAAAGGGTTTAAGGCTAATTTTAAACTAGAAATAGAAACAGCTGAAGGTGTCACTTTATTAGAATTAAATAAACTTATAGCTGATAACTGGGTAGATGTTGCAACAATTAGTTTACATAATGGAGTTTTTACTTTAAATATAAGTAACAAAATGAATGTTTTATCATCTGAAACAATTTCGAAAGAAATATACGGACTTAAAACAAATGAATTTCATAAAGTAAACCTTGTTTGTTTATCTCCAAATCATTGGAATGATCAAACAATAGGAAATAAACATTATTTCTTTATGTTAGATAAATGTAAATGTGATTTAGATATAAGAGGAATTCATAATGAAAATTTAAATTCTGATTTAATTCAACACAGAAAATTTATGGATGTTTTAGGTTCTGCTAATACAATTAAATATTCAGATAATCAATTATCAGGATTAGGGTTTAACGCAACTGTAAAAGATGAACTTATTGTGAAACTATCAGGTAGTTTCAAAAGAGTAGTGAAAATAAAATTTTAATAAATAAAACAAAAAAGTATGTCGTTTAAACAAGCAAGTAGATTAGGATTAAGAATCCAAACTAAAAAAGGTGTGTTGTCGGTAGAACAACTATGGGATTTATCTTTAACAGATTTAGCTGATGCTATTAAAGTTGTAAATAAATCTTTAAAGAAAAACGAAGAAAGTGATTTATCTTTTCTTGAAGAAAAATTTGTAGCGGATGAAGAAACTCAATTAAAATTTGATGTTTTAAAAGAAATCTACACAGATCTTAAAAAAGAAGTTGAAGATGCAAAAACCGCAAGAGAAAGAAAAGCTGATCAACAAAAAATTCTTGCAGAAATTAAAAGAAGACAAGACGAAAACTTGACAAAACTTTCAGATGACGAGTTAAATGCTCTTCTTCAATAAAATAATATAATAATTGCGGTACAACTGAGGAAGTAAATGTGAGACTAAACACGTAAAATATAGCGAACTTTTTTAGTTAAAGTCATGTAGATTTCGTAATGAAATAAAACTATAATAGGTAAAAACCTATTGCTGCAATTATTATATTTGTTCTTTGAAAAAAATAAAACTATCACTGATTCTTAAATTATTTGAGTTTATTAAACACGGGAGTTGCTTTTATTAGCAAGTAAACACTTGAAATTCCTGTACAGATTAGACTGTTAATGTTACCAAAGAAGTAATTTATCAGAAAATTACGAATTTAAGATAAGATAAGCCTAGCAAGTTAAGGTTAGCGACTTATTTAGATTCTGAACTAATGATAGTTTTTTTAAAATATAAAATCATTGGTAAATAATAAAGGAATTGGAGGCGTCCGATAAAGTTGACAATATATATTTCCTGCAAAGTCGTTTAATAGCAATATTATGAAGTTTAAGTAGCCCTTAAACAAGAACCAGGCAAGCTCCTTGGTCATCACTAATGATTTTTAAAACAATACACCTTTAAAATGGTGATAAATATTTATAACCTCAAAACAGAGATTGTATATCAAAACAAGTAGGGTTATATTTGGCAGCTAAATAGACACAGTTCGAATCTGTGGTGGTTAAGAGTAATTTCTGGCATCATCTCGGGAGATCTTTATTTAGCCTTTAAACATGAAAGTGTTTATCGTATAGAATAAGTAAAGTTTGTGAGACCCACCAACATATAAAAGTTCTAAATGTGCGATTTCAACTATTGATACGTTGAAGTAATAAAACCAATTCGGGGTATGGTATAAGAAGAGCCCTGCGGAACTCAAACAAAACCTTAAACAGATTTAGTGTTTAAAACTTCCATTGGAGAGGGGTGGTGCTCTCCTTTTTTTTAATTTATTTATTAACCAAATTTAAACAATGAAAAAAACATTTAAAATTTTATTAACATTTTTAGCAATGTTGCTTTGCTTTTCAGCAAATGCAGTTTATTATCCAATGCCTATTATGATACCTTCAGGAGGTGGAGGAGATTGTACTCCAAAACAAGCATTAGCAACATATATAGTAAGTATGATTCCAAGTGTTATTCTATATATATCATATTCTATTATGTGGTTGTTTAAAAGAAATAATCGAAATATAAAATTTGCGGAATATGTTATATGGTCTGATTTTGAAGAATTTAAGGTTGATGGAAATACCATTTGGTTTGTTTCAATAAACTTTGTAGCTATATTTTTCTTGGCAATAATTTATGTTTCTTCTTTATTTTAATTTGTTAACTAAAATTTGAAATTATGATTGATTACAGAATAAAAATTACTAATACTCAAAATACAAATCGCTATTATCCTCAAATTTTAATTGAAGGAGAATGGAAAGATATTTATTGTACAGCTAATGAAATAAAAGTTGCAAACCATAACGTGCCTTCTTGTAAAACAGAAGAAGAAGCTTTAAATGTTTTAAACGAATATTTTATTTCTACAAAAAAAGTAGATGATGTCATAAAATATTATGACCCTAAAACCAAAAAACTGACTAACAAAAAATATTATTTTAACAAAACTATGTTAATATCTATACTTACTGGTATTATTATTTCAAGTTTTTATTCTCAGTTTCATGTTTTTAAATATAGTTTGTTTTACCAAGTTGCATATTTTTTATCAGGTGTTGTTTTTCTTATTTGCACCCTTTTGTTTTATTTAAGTTTAAAAGAATAAATATATGTACTACGTAGTTCAAGAAAATATATTTAGAGATTATAATTACAATAATCTTTTAATTGCCTTAAATAGATTAGATTTGTCACACGAAATTGTTTCAATTTACCCAAATAGAGAAACAATAATTTTTGAAACAGAAAGAAAAGATGTTTTTCCTTTTGGCGGTTTAAAAATGGCAAGAATTTCTAAACAATATGATTGGAAACCAGGAACTCAAATGAACGATAATCATGATTTTATTGTTTATAAAGAAAAATACAAAGAACATTTGTTAAACTATGACTCAAAAGTTATTAAATTTGGAGATTTAGATTCTATTAATTTAACTGACTTTTTTGCAAGACCTACAAAAGACACAAAATCTTTTACTGGAAAAATTTATTCTTTTAAAGAATGGAAAGAATATCAAGAAAATGTTTTGTCAATAGGCAATCACCCTTTGTTGAATAAAGATACAGATGTTCAAATATCAACAATAAAGCCGATACAACAAGAAATAAGAGTATGGATTGTTAAAGGAGAAGTAATTACTGCAAGTCAATATAAATTAGGAGATCAAGTTTTATATAGTTCAAATGTAGATAGTGCTGTTATAGATTATTGTAAAGAAATGATTAAAATCTTTCAACTAAATGATGCTTTTGTTATGGATATTTGCTTAACAAATAACGAATACAAGATTATTGAATGTAATTGTTTAAATTGTGCAGGTTTTTATCAAGCAGATTTACAAAAATTATTGTTTTCTTTAGAAAATGCTTGGTAAATTTACTATTTAAAAACAAAAATTCTTATTTTAAAATAAAAAAATGACACCAAAAATCTTAGCACAAAACACATCAAAAGGAAGTTTTTCACTTGCAATCCCTCTTACAATAGTATTTACATTTTTAAAAATATTTAATGTAATATCTTGGAGTTGGTTATGGGTTTTATCTCCACTTTGGATTTCTTTTGCTTTAACTGCTGCTATTATTTCAATAATCTTAATTGTTTTATTTGGATTTCTTATTATAGGGCTAGGTTTTATCTTTTTTGTTAATTAAATTTATGGCAATAATTTCTTTAATTGCAGCAGTTGCAGAAAATAACGTTATAGGTAAAGACAATACTATACCTTGGTATTTACCTGCCGACTTTAAATATTTCAAAGAAACAACTACCGGACATCATATTATTATGGGTAGAAAGACTTTTGAATCTATTGGGAAACCTCTGCCAAATAGAACGTCGATTATTATTACAAATCAAAAAGACTACAAACAAGAAGGTTGTTTAACAGCTCACTCTTTGGAAGAAGCATTTGCTTTAGTAGATGAAAAAGAAAGTGAAATGTTTATTATTGGCGGAAGACAAATTTACGAACAAGCTTTACCTTATGCAGACAAGCTTTATATTACAAAAGTACATGAAAGCTTTGAAGGAGGTGTAGTTTTTCCTTACGTTGATAAAAACACTTGGATTTTAAAATCTTCAAGCTTTAGAGAAGCTGACGAAAAAAACAAACATTCTTTAACTTATCAAATTTTTGAAAACAAAAAACTTGAATATATTGGTATAGAAACACAAAAACTAGCTTATAAAATAGGTTTTTACAAAGATAATGTTTTTAAAGAATCTACACAAGAAAATCTTAAGTTATGGTTAGCTTACGAAAAACAACTTCATGTAATAATATATGAAGAAAAAGAGAAATTTACTTATTTAATTGTTGATCATTTAGGTTCAGAATTTGAAAGTGATGCAATATTCTTTACCTATAAAGGTGCTTTAGAAAACGGATTAAGCGCTGCGTTAAATTTAATTTAATGGAAAATAAAAAAATACTCTTATTAAACCTTAAAAGAAAATGGTTTGAAATGATTCTTTCTGGAGAAAAGAAAGAAGAATATCGCGAAATAAAAACATATTGGGAGAAAAGGTTGTTGCAATGTAATAAAGATTTAGGAACTCCTAGATCTAAATATCAATGTAAAAATTGCACATGTTCAAGATGTATTTTAGAACATAATGGTGGAGAGTTTATTAAATATGATTATATTAAATTCAGAAATGGGTATTCAAAAAACGCACCTGAGGTTTTAATGGAATGTAAAAATATTAAAGTTGGAAAAGCAAAAGGATCTTGGTCAGATAATTGGAAAGGAAATGTCTTTATTATAGAACTTGGAGAAAAAAATTAAATTTAATTTGGTTTGTATTCTTTATTTTATTATCTTTAGAGTCTAAAATAAATTATTATAAACTAAATTAAATTAAAATGACAAAAAAGTTAGGAATTACATTAGGGATTGTTGGAGCAATAATCTTTACCATTATTACAGTTGTGTTATCGTATATTAATATTAACGATACAGCAAACACAAAACTTCAAGAAATAAAAGGGTTTAAACCCAAAGTAGAAGCTTCTCTTGATGAAATGAACAAAACAATTACTCAATTATCTCAAGCCACAAAAGGAGAAAAACAAGCATTTTTAGATTTTCAAGCTTTAGTCTCAGATTCAAAAAAAGGACAATCTGTAGGTGGGATGATGTCTCAAATTCAAGAAAAATATCCAACATTTGATATTAAAGGGTTTGAAAAGCTAATGCATGCAAGCAATTGAAGAAAAACGAGATGAATTTACTGATATTCAAAATGCTTATAACGATAGAATTGCACAGTATAATTCATATATTGTAACAATTGTCCATAAGATGTTTTTATCTGGTAATCATGTTCCTTTAGATCAATTCGTTGTATCGTCTAAAAAAGCAAAAGAATCAATGCAAACTGGCAAAGACGAACTAGATAGCTTAAAGTTTTAAAAAAAACAAAAATACAATAAAAGAAAAACTTAATTAACAGTTTTTCTTTTATTTTTTTTATTTCAACTTATTCAAACCTTAAAATTTATTTATTATGTTACTTTGGTCAATACTTTTAGCCCCAATTATTTTTATTATTGTTTTATACGTTGTTCCAAACTTTAGAGCAAAAATTGCACTTTGGGAGCCTTTAGTTATGCTAGGATCTACCGCTTTATTAATTGTATTAATGATATTTGTATCAGAAGCTTCTCAAACATCTGATACTGAAAGATGTATGGATTTTGTTGTTAAAATAGAGCATCACGAATATTGGAATGAATGGATTAGTAAAACTTGTAGAGATTGTTCAACAGATAGTAAAGGAAAGGAAAAATGTGGACCTTATTATGATTGTTCTTATGAAAGAGAACATAGTCCTTATACAAAAATTTATACAAGCACAGGAAAAACATATACAGTAGATGAAGGATATGATATTGGAGGTTTGTTTAGTTCAAATAGTGGAAGTAGACAAACTTTTGAAAAATTCATTAAACAATTTAATACTCAAGTGGCTACTGAAAAAAAACATTTAAATGATTTACACGTTAATCATGGTAGTAATTATGATGGAGATGTGTTTACTATTTATTACAACCCTGAAGTTAGTAGAATTGAACCGGTAACATGGGAGCAAACTTATGTTAATAAAATTCAAGCATCTAGTAGTATAGAACGTTTTTTGCCGGTAGATACTTTTTTAGTTAAATCTTTTGGTTTACTTGATTACCCTAAAATTCACGATGCTTACAAAGCAAATTCAATTATAGGAGAAAATTCGCGTTTAGATAATTATTCCAATCAATGTAATGCTCTTATAGCTAAAGAAAAACAACTTAAAGTTCATTTTTTAATTTTCAAAAACAAATCAGTAAAAGCTGGGATTACACAAAGACAATATTGGACTGGAGGAAATAAAAATGAAGTTAATATTTGTATTGGAATTAATGACAAAAGAGAAATTCAGTGGTGTTATATTTTTTCATGGAGTAAAAAAGCAAACTTTAAAGTTGAAATAAGAGATTATATTCAAGACAGTAAAATTTTAGATGATTCTACCTTTAAAAAAATAATTGATTATTCTTATGATAACCTTAAAAAGAATTTTAAACGTAGAGAATTTAAAGAATTTGATTACCTTAATATAGAACCTCCTACGTGGGCGGTAGTAACTTCTTATATTTTATCAATTTTACTTTGTTTAGGTTTATCTTTTTGGATTACAACAAATGAATTTGATAGTGATAAAACCAATTATTAAAAGATATATAATTTCGTTTATGAGAAAATGTGTTACTTTGAACTTTTAAGTTAAAAAAACATAGTTAAATCGCGAAATATAATACTTGTATATGAAAAACGAAGACGAAGAATTTAAAGATGTTGAAGAACGTTTTGAAAAAGAACCACCTTTTGATTTTTTTATAGAAAAAACAAAAAAAACAATATTGAACACAAAAATTGAAATTGAAAAAAAAGTTAATAAGTTAATCCCTAAAACAAAAAATTATGGAAGATTTTGAAAAAATAATTATAGAAAATGGTTTTGAATCAATAAAAGAATTTAACAATTTAGTTTCTAATGCTAATATTTCTACTCCTGAAAAAGTTAAAGCTTTTAGAAAATGGCAATTGGAAGATGGAACTAAAGCTGGATTATTGAAATTAATTTAAAAAAATGAAAAAATTTATTAATTTTGAAAGTGCAAGAAAACTTGCAAGAACTCTAAATATAAAAAATGGTCTTGATTGGCAAAATTCGCATTCTTTTTTAAGAAATAAATATCCACAACTTCCTTCTCACCCAGATCGCACTTATAAAGGAGAATGGACTAACTGGAAAGATTTTTTATCTTGTAAAGAAATAAAAACTTCTTCATCAGTTGAACTCTTAAAAAGCGGGTTCAAATATTTGACTTATGAAGAAGCTAAAGAAGTTTTAAAACCATTTAATTTGCATAATAGTACTGATTATTTTACAAAACAAGAGAAAGTAAAAAAAACAATTAGGAAAAATACATTTAAAGCAATCCCTTCTGCTGTTGTAAAATATTATCAAAAAACCGGAGAATGGGTAAATTGGTATGATTTCTTAGGAGCTGAAGTAAAAACAGCAATAATAAGAACAAGTAAAGTTTATAACTTTGTTAATTACGAAGAAGCAAAAAAAATCATCAAACCTTTTGGCTTAAAAACATCAACTGATTGGTATAACAACTTTAAAAAACTTAAACCACTAATTTGGAAAGTAATTCCTAGCTCTCCTAAATCGTACTATGGAGCAACTGGAGAATGGAAAAACTGGTATGATTTTCTTTCTTCTACTTTTGAAGAAAAGTTTTTAACTTACAAAGAAGCTAAAGCTATTGTTAAACCTTTAATGTTACAAACTGGACTAAATTGGAAAAAAAGA
>Ga0302286_10002122_pt1 | contig 14025 bp, 10 predicted proteins | sample III_Fen_E2_3_FD_198765 | JGI IMG/M metagenome (GOLD analysis project Ga0302286, IMG submission 198765) | Peat permafrost microbial communities from Stordalen Mire near Abisko, Sweden - III_Fen_E2_3 | ecosystem: Environmental > Terrestrial > Soil > Wetlands > Permafrost | place: Sweden: Abisko...
AAACCGGAGCAAACTAGGTCAATTGCACTTGCTGCTTACGGTGCAGGATCGTCGGTTGGTGTTATACTCCCATTTTCGAGGAAGAATGAGTATGAGGCAGATTATATGGGACTTATATTTATGGCAATGGCCGGATACAATCCAAATGAAAGTGTTCCATTTTGGGAACGCATGGCTAAAAAAGGAGGAAGTAATCAACCTGAATTTTTAAGTACGCATCCTGTCGATCAAAACCGCATTGATCGGCTAAAACTTAAAATGCCTGATGCAATGGTCTATTTCAACAAAACAAAGTAATAATTTACTCAGTCCTTCAATTGTTTACAACCAATTGAAGGACTGAAGCTTATTGCTCCATTGGCAAATCAATCATAAAAAGGGTACCTTTTTCTTCGGATGAGGTAAAGTTGACTTTCCCTTTTAAGTATTTTTCACCCACAAGGCGCATGCTAAAAGTTCCGAGGCCCCGGTCGCTGCTTTTGGTTGATGTTGACTTATTAAAAAGTTGTGATTGAATTTCCTGCGGAATTGGAGAATCATTATGAACCCAAAATCGAAAATTCTCATCATTAAGTTGTTCACATCCCAGAATGACTTTTTCGCCGGCTTTTGTTGCCTCAAGTGCATTTTTTACCATGTTAATCAATACCCTGCGAAGTAAAACTCCGTCAGTAAGTACTTCCTCGTCCACCGAAGACGATGCGATCAAAATTTCCCTTTTATAAGCAACATCGCTGTTTATAATTTCATTTCTTGTTGAATGAAGGATTCCCAAACTGCTTGTTGGGTAAAGTGTGGGAATCAATTCGTTGTTTTCGGCAGCGGATAAATCCCGCTGGTATTTTATCTCATTGATGAGATCCTTAGAGGTATTTTTCAATGATTCGTATAATTCACCAGATCGCTCATCATCATTGCCAACTAAATTTAGAACGTCGAGAATTCCGAGGATATTACCTGCTTTATTTAAAACATCATGGAAAAAAATTCTTTCCACAAGTCTGCGCCTTACATCGTTACTAATATCAGTGATCGAAAAAAGATAAAATTGTTCTCCGTTAAGTGTAAAAGGCGATGTCGTTACTTTCATATTGTGAAGGTTATCAATATGACCGGTTTCATGCGCAAAGGTCAGATTACATCTGTCTGAAAACCGATTACACAAAACTTTGCTTTCTTTCATATTCAAATTTTCACCGCATTTTCGACATTGAGATGCGGTTTGGCTATCATAAAACGTATCAATGGCGTATATACAATTGAAAATCTCTTCGGGCTTTTTACCAATTAAGTAGTCTCCGTTGGGATATGAGAAAAGTTTAAGAAAGTTTGTATTTACAGTAATAACCTTTTTTTCAAGATCTAGTAACGCAGTTGGCTGCGGAAAGGCATCCATTATTTTTTGCATCGAATCACTAATCATGGCCAAGGTATCATTGATTGTTTTATTTCCATTCGAAAAAAGAACTAAGAAAATTTCAATTGGGAACGAGTTAATAACAAATGGTTTTTCTTGAAATTAAAGTTACGGAATTAGCAAGCTGAAAATTGAAAAGGTCATCGAAATATTTTCTACTTATACAATTTACGATTGAATCTCTAAAAAGTTCAATTGAAGATCAAAATAATACTTTCAGTTGGTGATTACGGAATCAAAACTGCTTTTTAAGTATACTCCGTTCCTGGTGAAAAGCTGTTCAATAAAGCAAAAATTGAACTTGTCCATTGATTCCGATATAACCAACACTTTAAATCGAATCGTCCTAAAGTTCTAACATCCGCGTACTTTTGAAGTATTCGACTTCTTTCTTTAATTGATTTCAGGTTGTCAGATAAATTCATATCTCCATGGCACAAACTCAAATCGCTTTTATTTTGTGTCTATTTAGCGCGCATTTTTATGCCGAAACTCCAAATGGAGATAGGACTTGATATAGACTTGATATAGAGAAAAGACATAGAGAAAATAATTTAGGCAGCAGATTTATACGGCACTTTTTTTTCAGAATCCAACAAGAGAGACAGCATAAAAGTTATGTGAAGGTTTTGCATCAGCCTAAACAAGCCTATTCAAACTGGTATAGCTTGTCTGAGTAGTTAATTTCAAATTTTAAAAGTTATTTATTTCTAAATCTATTTGATATGTTAACTTTTCAAAATAACTTGCAATTCCTTCGCTAAAATCTCATAGGTCGCCGAATTAACGGGAACAAGCGGAAGGCGGAGAACATTTTCGATGATTCCGGCTGAATGTAAAGCTGCTTTGGCTCCTCCTGGACTTCCATCAATAAAAAGTGCCTCGCAAATTTTTTGCATATGCAGGTGAAACAGTGCCGCTGCTTTAAAATTACCTTCGAGTGCCAGATGCGTAAGTTCGGCAATTGCTTTTGGAACAACATTGGCTGCTACAGATATAACTCCTTCGGCACCAATTGCAATCATCGGAACCACAAGACTGTCGTCGCCCGAAATTACGGTGAACTCTGCCGGCTTATCGCGCAATATTTTGGTTATTTCGCTTATATTTCCAGAGGCTTCTTTTGTCGCAATTATCTTATCAGACGCATGGGCCAATCGCAAAGTTGTTTCGGCACTCATGTTGACGCCTGTTCTACCAGGCACATTATAGAGGATCAAAGGAAGCGGACTGACTTTCGCAATTGCAAGATAGTGCTGAAAGATACCTTCTTGTGTGGGTTTGCTGAAATAAGGTACAACCGAAAGAATGGCATTAACTTTTGACAGATCCATACTTAGGGCCGTGTCGATAACTGCCTGTGTATTGTTGCCTCCAATACCGATAATAATGGGAATTTTACCGTCGATTCGTTTACATACAAAGTCAACGATTTGCTGTTTCTCTGCATTGTTTAATGTGGCAGTTTCGGCGGTTGTACCCAAAACGACCACGTAATCAATCTGATTTTCAAGTTGACTATCAACAATCTTTCCCAATCCTTCAAAATCAATTGTCAAATCGGCTTTAAACGGAGTTATAAGTGCGACTCCAGCTCCACGGAAAATTTTACTCATATAATAATTCAACTCTTTTCATTAATACTTTCGAGATAAAAGACAATCTGCTCCATCAGGAATTTACACATTGGCTTTCCGGATACATCAATGTTTAAATCGTAATAATTGTGATCAGCTCCCTGCCAGCCAACTTTAAACGTTGCCAGCGAATAAATCAGGATATATTGCAATGCGACAGCTTTGTTAATCGAAAGATCAATCATAATATCGAAGGGTTCCTGAATAAACTCAATACCGGCACTGGTTTGTGGCCGGCCAAACCAACGAACATTTCGCCGGTGAAGGAATCCCGAATGTGTAATTGTCGCCAGGGTTTCCATTTCGCGATTCGAACCGATGTATGCAATCCCTGTCGATTTTATCCCTTTGATTTGTAGTGTTTTCCGGAGTAATTCGAATGTCTCGATACTTCCCTCATCGGCCGGATTCCAAAGAATTCCAACGCTTTTGGAATTTTTAAGCGTTTTGATCTTTGTACTTCGCTGCCGGGTCTGATAATATTTAAACAATCGCTTATTTGCGAAATATCTTACAATTTTCTTAAACATGTCGTGTCAAAATTACAAAATCGTTTAATAGCTCTCTAAATTTTCGAAAATAGTTACAGTTTCGTTACTTTCAATTTGTAAGTTGAAGTAGGTCATCCTCCGATATGATGGGGATTTTTAGCTTTTGAGCCTTTTCGAGTTTCGATGGTCCAATGTTCTCTCCGGCAACAAGATAGTTTGTTTTTGCCGAAATTGATGTTACATTCTTTCCGCCGTTTAATTCAATGAATGCTTTCAAATCGTCACGCGAAAATCTTTCAAAGGTACCTGAAATTATTATCGATATACCTTTAAGCTTATCAGTTTGCCCCTCTTTTTGTTCGGATTTCATTTCAAACCGGAGATTTTGACTCTTTAGCCGATCCACTAACTGTTTATTCCGGTCATCTGCGAACCAGTTGACAAGGCTCTCCGCAATTTTGCTACCGATTTCTTCAACCCCTGTAAGTTCTTCAATTGAAGCCGTTTCAATGCGCTCAATTGATTTCAGATCGCGGGCCAATTTTTTTGCCACCGTTTCGCCCACATACCTGATCCCCAATGCAAATAAAACACGTTCGAAAGGAACTTGTTTCGATGTTTCGAGACTATCGAGTATCCGGGTAGCAGATTTTTCACCAAGCCGATCAAGATCAACAAGATCGCTTTGTTTTAAATCGTAAAGATCGGCAATATCATTTATCAGCTTTTTCTGGAATAAAAGTTCAATTGTCTCAGATCCCAAACCGTCGATATTCATGGCTTTACGACTAATAAAATGCTCCATCTTTCCTTTGATTTGCGGAGGGCAACCTGTTTCGTTCGGACAATACCAGGCAGATTCTCCCTCCTGCCGGATTAAAAGCGAATTACATTCCGGGCACCGTTCAACAAACTGAACCGGTTCACTCATTGGATGACGACCTGTGAGATCGACACTCACAATTTTAGGGATGATTTCGCCGCCTTTCTCTACAAAAACGGTATCGCCCATGTGTAAATCGAGGCTTTTGATCACATCTTCGTTGTGCAACGTGGCTCTTTTGACGACTGTTCCGGCAAGTAAAACAGGTGTGAGATTGGCAACTGGCGTAACTGCTCCGGTGCGTCCCACCTGGTAACTTACTGAATTTAGCGTTGTGCTGACACGCTCAGCCTTGAATTTATAGGCAATCGCCCATCGCGGAGACTTGGCCGTGAATCCCAACTCCTGCTGTATCCGCGTCGAATTGATTTTGATGACAACGCCATCTGTTGCCACGGGTAACTCTTTACGCTTGACGTTCCATTCGTGTAAAAAGTCAAATATCTCCTGCACATTTTTGCATTTGCGGGTGTGTTCCGATATTTTAAATCCCCACTGCGAGGCATGGTGAAGTAGTTCTAAGTGTCCGTCATCCGGAAGGTGATCGCCCAGGACGTAATAGAGGTAGGCATCCAGTTTCCGGGAGGCAACAACAGACGAGTTTTGCATTTTTAATGTTCCGGATGCAGCATTCCTCGGATTCGCAAATGGTTGTTCTCCAATTTCTTCCCTTTCGCGATTCAGCATTTCGAAAACACTGAAAGGGAGTAATATTTCGCCGCGGATCTCAAATTCATCGGGATAATCACCCTTCAACCGAAGCGGAATACTTTTGATTGTTTTGACATTGAAAGTTACATCGTCTCCCTTTTCTCCGTCACCACGTGTTACTGCTTTGACTAACAACCCTTTTTCGTAAGTAAGACTTATAGAAACACCATCGAATTTCAGTTCGCAAACATATTCGAAATTTTCATCGGTAAGTTTTCGGGCCCGTTGATCAAATTCCTGTATCTCTTCCTCTGTATAAGTATTTGACAACGAAAGCATCTGGTATTTATGGGTCACCTGTTTAAACTCCTGGTTGAGATCGCTTCCAACCCGTTGAGTTGGTGAATTGGCGTCGAAAAACTCCGAAAATTCAGTTTCAAGCCCGATTAATTCAGCCAGCATCTGATCAAAAGTGTAGTCGTCAATCGTTGGGTTATTCAGAACGTAGTAGTTATGATTGTGCTTTTCAAGTTCTTCCCGAAGATACGCGATCCGGCTTGCTGCCTCGTTTTGATTCATAATGCGACAAATTTGTTTTAAGGAATAAAAATAGTAAAAATATCAGAACATTCGGGCTTTCTATTTAGTTCAGATTGCTACTTACTTCGGTCTTCTGACTTCCTTCAAGTTTTCTGTGGTCGTATAGATCATATCCAAATCAGATTCTCTATCTTTGCCACGTTTTTCGGTATTACCTGTTCCAAATCGGGGATGGGTGATGAAAAGGGAATCCGGTTTAAATCCGGAGCTGTACCCGCAGCTGTAAGCCTTATTAAAAACTTTTTGAACTACAAGCCACTGTTCGTCTACCGATGGATGGGAAGGCATCAAAAAGAAGGTGAGCCAGAATACCTGCCGTAATTCACTACAATATTTTTTGCTTTCCGGGGAAAGTAGCAAAAATGAACTGCAATTCATTGTTATTCATTTTCTCTTTTGAACAGAAAGTTGGCAAATTAACACGAGAAAATTCCGTTATGGAAAAAGTTTGTCCGCGCTGTAATAAGTCGTTTGTATGTCGAAACGACCAGATTCTGGAATGTTGGTGTCTGAATGAACCAATTGACGCTGAATTAAGGAAATTCCTTGCGGATAATTTCCCGGGATGCTTATGTGCCGAATGTATCACAGTCTTACGTAAGTGCTTTATAAATTATCAACAACAAATTATTTTTGAAAATGAAAACTATTAAAAATCAGTTTATTGCGATTGTATTAAGTCTGTTTGTTTTTACGGCATGTGAAAAGGAACAGGGCGATTTGGTAGAGGTCAAAACGGTTGATCTCGAGAGTTTAACATTGGGTAGCACTTCGTATTGGAATGGCTCCGATAAAACAGGTGAATTTAATAACCTTGGGATCAAATTTCAAAATAATTTCGACGCGACCTACAATTCATGGGCCGGCTTTATTTATTCTCAAAAGGCTGATGTTTTGAGTGCAGGCTGGGATAATCAGTACAGTGTTTATGACGGAGCAAACGGAGCGAATAAATTTGCATTGTATTACCCTCCATTTGGAGCAGATGCTTATGCTTCATTTTCAGCTGGAACTGAATACAGCATTAAGAGTATAAGCGTTTGTAATTCAACTTATACTGCCTTTAGTATGAAAAATGGTGACAGCTATTCGAAAAAGTTTGGAGGCACTTCAGGAAATGACAAAGACTGGTTTAAATTGACAGTAATTGGTTATAATGCGGCTGGTGATTCTGTAAAATCGGTAGACTTTTACCTGGCAGATTACCGTTCGGATGATAATTCGAAGGACTACATTGTGAATAAATGGACAACTGTCGATCTTTCATCACTTGGAAAAATCAATAAATTTACTTTTCGTCTTACGTCAACCGATACCGGAGCCTATGGTATGAATACCCCAGCCTATGTTTGTGTTGACAACGTTAAATATGAAGTTGTTACGCCCAGATAGGAATTAGAATATCTGTTTAATAGGCATCATGGTTTAAATTTAACTTCAAAATTTGGATGTTAAATCTTGGTTATTCAGAACAATTTTCACCTTTTTCCGTTAACAGGAATTGTATATTCCAGAATAACGTGTTTTCTTTGTGCCCTTAATATATAGATTCAAAAAACAGATTATGACAATTGCAAAAGATAAAATGGTTTCCGTCACTTACGAATTGAAGTTGGACGTTAAAGAAGGTGATGTATTTGAAAAAGCAGGGAAGGACAGCCCGCTTATTTTCCTTTATGGTTCGGGAATGATGTTGCCTGCTTTCGAGAGTGGTCTTGCTGAAAAGAAAGCAAATGATATATTCGAAATTTTCATCGCTGCTGCTGATGCTTATGGCGAAGTGAATGAAGAAGCTATCGTTGAACTTCCGAAAAGCATATTTATGGTTGATGGAAAGATCGATGAACAATTGATTACTCCAGGAAATTCAGTTCCGATGATGTCAACAAGCGGCCAACGTATGGAAGGTCTTGTGGTTTCTGTCGATGAAAACACTGTTCAGATGGACTTTAATCACCCATTGGCTGGTGAAGATCTTCATTTTACAGGTGAAGTTCTCGATGTCCGTGATGCAACTGAAGAAGAGCTAAGCGCAGCATACAGCACAGGTGGTTGTGGTTGTGGCAGCGGCGGTGGCTGTGGTGATGGTGGTTGCGGTGACGGTGGTTGCGAATCTGAAGGTTGTGGAAGTGGAGATCAGAAAAGTTCAGGTTGTGGTTGCCACTAAAAATTATTACTGAATTTCAGATTTAGATAAAATTTCTTACTTTTATGAACCCGGAGTGAAAACTTCGGGTTTATTAATTTTTTATATATGAATACTTTAGGAAGGATTTTCAGACTTACATCGTTTGGCGAATCGCATGGCGGAGCTATCGGCGGTATTATCGACGGTTGTCCTGCCGGATTAAAAGTCGATATTGAATTCATTCAAAGTGAATTAGATCGGCGCAAACCAGGGCAGTCGCATATTACGACTCAACGTAATGAAGATGATAAAGTTGAATTTCTTTCAGGTATTTTCCTGGGACAAACCACGGGAACTCCTATTGGATTCATCATTCGGAATAAAGATCATCATTCTGATGATTACGACACGTTGAAAGATGTTTATCGTCCCTCGCATGCCGATTATACTTACGATCAAAAATATGGAGCACGCGATCATCGGGGTGGCGGACGCTCATCTGCACGCGAAACGATTGCAAGGGTGGTTGCAGGAGCAATCGCAAAGCAAATGCTCGCTGGGTTGGGAATAAAAATCAATGCATGGGTTTCAAGTGTCGGAGAGATTTCGTTGAATAAAGCGTACCAAGATATTGACCTGACGCTCACCGAATCGAACATCGTCCGGTGTCCCGATCCCGAAACCGCTTTAAGAATGATTGCAAGGATAGAAGAGGCCGGAAGAAACCACGATACGGTAGGAGGAGTTGTAAGCGGCGTTATTACTGGTGTGCCGTCAGGGTGGGGCGAACCTGTATTTAATAAGCTTCACGCTGATTTGGGCCATGCAATGCTTGGGATTAATGCGGTGAAAGGATTCGAATATGGATCTGGATTTGCAGGAACTGAACTTTCAGGCTCAGAGCATAACGATATTTTTATCAAAACAGGTGATCAGGTTTCCACACTTACAAATCATTCTGGCGGAATACAGGGTGGAATATCAAATGGTCAGGACATTTACTGGCGCGTGGCTTTTAAACCGATCGCTACGCTTTTGAAAGAGCAAAAGACAATTGACAAGAACGAGAACGAGACGACGATTAATCCTTCAGGTCGACATGACCCGTGTGTTTTACCCAGGGCAGTACCTATTGTTGAAGCAATGGCAGCCCTTGTTCTTGCAGATCATTATTTACTAAACAGATTATCGAAACTTTAGACATCACAATTAGATATCAAATATTTTTAAGTTGTTGATTTGTATTTCTTTAAAATAAACCTTAAAAAAGTATCGTTATGGAAACAAAGGAACTTGTATTTAAAGCAATTGAGGACGCCGGAAAACCTGTAAAAGGCGGCGAAATTGCTGAAGCCACGGGAATCGATAAAAAAGAGATCGATAAGGCGATTAAAAAACTGGTCACCGAGGGTAAAATTAATTCACCGGTAAGGTGTTTTTACGCTCCTGTAAAATAACAAAAAGAAGGGTTTCGGCCCTTCTTTTTGTTCCCAGACCATTTTTTTTGAGCGGGAGATTAAACCAAATGCCAATAGACAAGTCAAAACATTTTAAGTTATATTCTGACAAATAATCAATATTCAGTTATTTAATTTGATGGACAATAACCTAAAATAAAAAAATGTTTTATGATTGTAACTCTGTAAATATGAGAACTACTAATAAAATGTTTTATTTTGTGTTATTAAACCAATTTTTACAGATGCATAAACTAGTAGCAGGCCTGTTGTTTACAGTGCTCATTTCATTCCTGTCGTGTGGTGGAGAAAATGAAAAAGCCAAAGTGGGGGATAAAGCTCCAAAAGTTTCGCTTACCGTTGATGGATCAGTGGTAACATTGTCTTCAAAAGATATTTCGTATGCTTATACCGGTTCCTTACTTGCAAATGAGGAGATTGATGTGCGTCCTGAGATTTCGGCCAAGGTGACTAAAATCCTTTTTCAGGAGGGTACCAAAGTGAATAAAGGACAGCTTTTAGTAAAGATGTTTGATGCTGATTTGCAGGCACAACTCAAAAAAATCAAGTTGCAGATTGAGTTGAAGGCTAAAGAATTTGATCGTAAAAAAGAGCTGGTAAAACTGAATGGTATAAGTAAAGAGGAGTATGAAACTTCCGAAAACGGATTGAATACGTTGGTTGCTGAAGAGGATTTGTTAAAGGCACAGATTTCTAAAACAGAACTTACTGCCCCATTTAATGGCATTGTAGGGCTGCGAATGGTTAGCGAAGGCTCCTTCGTGACAACAACCACGGTAATAACCTCGCTGCAGCAGATAGATCCTATAAAAATCGAGTTCTCAGTACCCGAAAAATATAAAGCAAATCTCCGGGATAATATGGAAATTAAATTTACGGCCGAAGGAATAGATCGTACTTATTCTGCCAGAATTTATGCACTTGAATCGAAAATTGATGCGGCAACCCGTTCAATAAGGATAAGAGCGCTTGCTCCTAATCCCGACAAGAGTTTATTCCCCGGTTCTTTCGTTTCGATCAAATTAAATCTTTTTCCAGAGAAATCGTCCGTATTTATAACTGCCCGGGCGATTGTTCCTTTAATTGATGGTGAACAGATATTTATCGTAAAAAATGGTAAAGTCGCTTCTGTAAAAATTACCACAGGTATTCGAACCGATACAGAAGTCGAAATTTTGAGCGGCCTTCAGGTGAATGATACTTTGATAACCAGTGGGTTACTTCAAATTAAAGAAGGTATGCCGGTTAAAGTAAAAATTGCAGAATAATTTTCCAATCATATAATTTTAAATAAATGAATATTGCTTCTTTTAGCATAAAGCGACCTGTCTTTGCCTCTGTTTTATCCATTACAATCATCCTGTTTGGAGTTGTTGGATTTAACATGCTTGGGCTTAGGGAGTTTCCAAGTGTCGATCCACCAATAGTTACGGTCTCTACCTCCTATGTAGGGGCTAATGCTGATGTTATTTCCACACAAATTACCGAGATTCTTGAGGAATCAATCAATGGGATTGCCGGAATCCGAACGCTTACATCTTCGAGTTCCGATGGCAGAAGCAACATATCAGTTGAGTTTAATATTGGTGAAGATATGGAGGCTGCGGCGAATGATGTTCGCGATAGGGTTTCACGAGTCATAAAACAGTTACCACAAGATTGCGATCCTCCGGTAGTTGTAAAAACGGATGCTGATGCAGATGCTATTTTAGTTCTTGGTATTCAGAGTGATAGTCGGAGTTTGCTTGATCTTACTGATTTGGGAATAAATGTTTTTAAGGAACGGTTGCAAACAATTCCAGGTGTAAGCAACATCAGTTTTTACGGAGAGAAAAAATATGCGATGCGGCTTCAACTCGATCCCGAACGGTTGACTGCTTTTCAGATTTCGCCAAGTGATGTAAAGGAAGCTTTGCTCCGCGAGAATGTCGAATTACCTTCCGGTAGAATTGAAGGTTTTGAACGTGAATTGACAATCAGAACATTAGGACGTCTTACCACGGAAGAAGATTTCAATAATCTGTTAATTAAGGAGGTAAATGGTGCAGTTGTCCGTCTCAAAGATATAGGCGTAGCACATCTTGATGCGGAAAATCAAAGGAATGCTAACAGGGGAAACGGAAGTATTCTGCAAATAGCACTTGCTATACAGCCACAGCCTGGCTCAAATCATGTTGCAATTGCAGATGAATTTTATAAGCGTGTAGAACAATTAAAAAAGGAAGTACCGCCTGATATAAAAACGATTATCATTAGTGACAATTCTGTAAACATCCGAAAAGGTATCAAAGAAGTTGAAGAAACGATATTTTTTGCTTTTGCACTTGTTGTGTTGGTTATTTTCATATTCCTGAGACAATGGAGAACGACGCTCATTCCAGTTTTAGCCATTCCAATCTCACTTATTGGCACTTTCTTCCTGATGTATATCTCGGGTTTTACAATCAATCTGCTTACGCTGCTCGGGGTCGTTCTGGCGACGGGATTGGTAGTTGACGATGCCATTGTTGTGCTGGAGAATATTTATAAAAAAATTGAAGCCGGTGAAAATCCGATGGTTGCTGGTCATAAAGGATCAGAGGAAATTATTTTTGCGATTATTTCGACGACTATAACATTGGCGGCAGTTTTTCTCCCCATCATCTTTTTGGGCGGATTAACAGGAAGGCTTTTCAGAGAATTTGCGGTCACTGTTGCCGGGTCTGTTATTATATCGGCTTTCGTTTCACTTACATTGACACCAATGATGTGCTCACGGATGTTGAAAAAATCGACATCAGAGAGCAGGTTATACATATGGAGTGAAAGGCAATTTGAACGAATGAATGCCGGATACAACCGCTGGCTTCGTTCATTTATTCTCCATAAATGGATTTCGTTTTTAGTGATGGGCTTTTCACTCGTAATTATATTTTGGATCGGGTCAAAGATCCCTACAGAGTTGGCTCCAATGGAAGATAAAAGCCGGGTAAGAGTTAGTATAACTGCTCCTGAAGGCACTGCTTTTGAGGCAATGGATCAGTATGTTAAAGAAATTTCTGAATTTTTGGATACGATACCTGAAAAGGCAACAATCATGACAGTTTCCGGAACCGGTGGTGGTTCAAATGGTGGAATGTCAAGAATTACCCTGGTGCCACCAGCAGAGCGGAAGCGTAGTCAGCAGGAAATAACAGATTATATCAATGGCTTTCTCAAAAAAATGAACTTTTCTCGCGCTTATGCGACTCAGGAACAGACAATTGCAACAACAAGAAGAGGAGCAGGGTTACCAGTTCAGTTTGTAATTCTTGCACCAGATTTTGCATCGTTGAAATTAGCGTTGCCGAAATTTATGGAGAAAGCGCAGGAGAGCAAGGCTTTTCAGCTTGTTGATGTTGATCTGAAATTTAACAAACCTGAACTTAGGGTGGAAATTGATCGCGACAGGGCAAAGGCGATGGGTGTCTCAGTAAGAGATGTCGCCGAGAATTTGTCCTTGTATTTCAGTCAGCAACGATATGGCTATTTTATCTTGCGGGATAAACAATACCAGGTTATTGGAGAAGCTACCCGAGTTAACAGGAACGATCCCCGGGATCTTTCTTCAATTTATATCCGTAATTCGGCGGGGACCCTTATTCAGCTTGATAATGTGTTACGACTTTCAAATCAAAGTAATCCACCACAGATTTATCGGTTTAACCGGTATGTGTCTGCAACTGTTGCTGCTCAACCGGCTGAAGGAGTGGCGCTTGGAGATGGCATTGAAGAGATGCGTAAAATTGGCAAAGAGGTGTTGGGTGAGAGTTTTGCTACCACATTGTCAGGGACTTCCCGGGATTTAGCCGAAAGCAGCAGTAGCTTGCTTTATGCTCTTCTTTTTACGCTTATTTTGATCTATCTTGTTTTGGCGGCTCAGTTTGAAAGTTACCGTGATCCTTTGGTTGTGATGTTTACTGTTCCCCTGGCAATGGCTGGAGCGATGCTTTCGCTTTATTTCTTCAATCAAACATTGAATATCTTCAGTGAGATTGGGATTATAGTATTGATCGGAATTGTAACGAAAAATGGTATTTTGATAGTTGAGTTTGCGAATCAGAAAAAGGAGATGGGATTGTCTTTGAAAGAAGCAGTTCTCGAAGCGGCAACCTTGCGTTTACGTCCTATTTTGATGACAAGTCTTGCCACGGCATTAGGTGCACTTCCTATTGCGCTTGCGCTTGGAGCGGCCGCAAAAAGTCGTGTTCCGATGGGAATCACCATTATCGGTGGCTTAATGTTTTCGTTGGTTCTAACATTATTTGTGATTCCTACACTCTATACGCTTATCTCAGGGAAGAAGAAAATAGTTAATGAGGAAGAATTAAAGTTGAATCTTGAAAAATAATTCATAAATGCGGTATTTTTAATCAACAATATTCTAAAAATGAGGATTATAGTTATAGGCGTTCTTTTGTTGTTACTTCAGTCATTTCAAACCCGAAGTCAGACGAATGTAATGACATTGGAGGATGCAATCACGACCGGGCTTGGCAACAATTTTTCAATCCGGATATCAAAGAATGACAATGAAATATCAAAGAATAATAATACGGTCGGAAATGCCGGATTTCTCCCTGTCGTAGGGGTTAGTGGCTCAGGAAGCAAGAGTGTTTTAACAACCGAAAATACTTCAGTTAGTGGTGTGGTTTCCAAAAGTGATAAAGATGGTACCACACTTATAAGTCTGGGAGCTTCACTTAATTGGACGCTTTTCGA
>Ga0302286_10002127_pt1 | contig 14018 bp, 13 predicted proteins | sample III_Fen_E2_3_FD_198765 | JGI IMG/M metagenome (GOLD analysis project Ga0302286, IMG submission 198765) | Peat permafrost microbial communities from Stordalen Mire near Abisko, Sweden - III_Fen_E2_3 | ecosystem: Environmental > Terrestrial > Soil > Wetlands > Permafrost | place: Sweden: Abisko...
AATGGATTGCTGGTCTTCACAAGATTTACCAAGGGTTGCTAGGCGAATATTATCGTGCGATCCAAGCAGGCTTAGAGATGTTCCAAACTGATCTGCTGGGTAGGCTGCACATAATTTTTCGCATAATAGTTCTGCGAGCCTTGTCTGCATCTCTGCACTCAACTCGGTCTGTGCAGGTAGGGTAGATTCAGGCTCGCCTGTTGAAAGATTATCACGCTTAGACATCGCCTCGGGAAATTGAGTTTCCAAGATTGCGCGCCGAGCCGGGTAATTCATTACACCATCAAATTGGTCGCCAGCAAGCCAACGTGCTGGGTCTTCCCAAATCTCGCCCACAATGTATGCCTCTGGATTTGCTGCTTTGACACGCCTGCGGAACTCCTGCCAAAAACTGTCATCGTCAATTTCGTTGGGCACGTCGAGCCGCCAACCATCTGCACCGCGTTTGATCCAATGCTCACCCACCGACCACAAGAATTCTCGCACCTCTGCAGTGCCGGTATTGAACTTCGGCAGTGCAGGCAAATTCCACCAGCAGCGATAGTTGGGAGCGTTAGGCCCATAAGCATTGAGCGGGAATGAATCCACATGAAACCAATCGCGAAAAGGGGAATCGGCACCACATTCAAGCAGGCTATTGAATTGAAATAAGCCACGCGAACAATGATTAAAAACGCCATCGAGCACTAGGCGCATCTTACGCGCATGCACTGCTTTTACCAAATCATCGAAGTCTTGTTCGGTACCAAGAATAGGATCGATCGCAAAGTAATCATTGGTGTGGTAACGATGATTTGATGTCGATGAAAAAATAGGACACAAGTAAATGGCATTGCATCCAAGGTCAGCAATATGGTCTAAACCTTCAATAATTCCGCGTAAATTTCCACCCATGAAATTGTGCGCGGTGGGGGCAGAACCCCAAGGGGCATAAGCCCCCAAAGCCTTATAGCTACTGGCTTTGCGAAACCGATCTGGAAAGATCTGATAAAAGATGGCATCGTTGACCCAAGCAGGGGAAGAAAGCTTTGCGGAAGAATGCGTTGCTGACTTTGGCATGATTACAATGTATCACAAAATGCGCGAAATTTTTCTGCTTATCTTCCCATATCCATTGTCGCTAGCTTTTCTTGGGCATCGGCCATTTGCAAAGCGTCGATCATCTCTTGAATATCGCCGGCGATAAAAGCCTCAAGGCGATATAGCGTGAGCTCTATGCGATGGTCGGTGATGCGATTCTGCGGAAAGTTGTAGGTGCGAATTTTTGCAGAACGATCGCCACTGCCAACCAAGGATTTGCGCTCGGCGGATTCTTTTTGCTGCTTCGTTGAAATCGCAAGGTCAAGCAATTTGGCACGAAGTTGATCCATCGCTTTTGCACGATTCTTATGCTGTGAACGCTCGTCTTGGCAAGTCACCACAATGCCTGTAGGCAAATGGGTCATGCGCACTGCGGAGTCTGTTTTATTGATGTGCTGGCCACCAGCTCCACCGCTTCGGTAGGTATCGATTTTCAAATCCACATCGCGAATTTCCACATCGACTTCTTCAGCTTCGGGCATTACAGCAACAGTTGCTGCGGAGGTATGGACACGGCCTTGGTTTTCTGTTTCGGGCACGCGTTGCACACGGTGCACACCGCTCTCGAACTTGAGCGTTCCGTAAGCATTTTCGCCCAAAACTTCCATCACGATTTCTTTATAACCACCCACGGTGCCTTCACTCGCAGAGGTCACTTGCACACGCAAGCCAGCACGTTCGCAATAGCCGCGATACATGCGGAATAAATCGCCCGCAAACAAAGCAGATTCGTCACCACCTGTACCACCGCGAATTTCCACAATTGCATTGCGGTTGTCGTATGGCGACTTAGGTACCATCAAGATCTGTAATCGCTTTTCAAGGGCTTCAATTTCAGGACCCAAGTGCGCAAGTTCTTCCTTAGCAGCAGCGGTCATCTCGGCATCATCACCCGATTCAAGAACGGATTTCCATTCCGCAAAATCGCCGCGAATGGCGATGTAATGCAAAGCTGCATTACGTGCTTCGGCCATATTCTTGTAAGCCTTATGAATCTTTGAATATTGATCCTGGTTGGCCACAATTTCAGGGCGAGCAAGTTCGGATTCTAGCTCTTCGTATTTCTCGATTAATTTTTGCGCTTTTTCGATCATCGCCCGCAAATCTAGAAAGTGAAAAACCCAGCTCGGGTAAGCCGGGTTCCATAGGAAGATTTGATTGAGATTAGGGGCATCCGCTCTTGCCCGAAGGAATGCCATCTGGGTAGTTGTAGACCACCGAGTCGACTACGGAAGCGGCGCCCACAGTGGCGGTAACGATGATGGTGTAATTGCCCACGCAAGCATTGTCGCCGGGAACAAACTGGCCATCCAAGGATTTAGTACCACTCATCGGTATCGCAGTTTGGGATGCGCCTTGAATCAATACGTATTGGGAAAGAGCTTCGCCAAACGTTACTTCAGCAATGTTGACATCCGTAACCGTCGCACCACCAAACTCCACCTTTCCACTAATCGCGCTTGGATAACTCGTTACATTCAGCGTTCCCACCAAGTGGTATAAGCCACCGGTGAACGAGACATCGAATCCAGAAATGGCGCCGACATGTGCCGCAGAAGAAGAAACGATTGCGCTTGAGGAAGCTGCGCTAGAAGATGCTGCGCCAGAAGATTTAGCTCCCGACGACGCGGCTCCAGATGACGTAGCACCAGAAGAAACAGTGCCAGAAGATGTTGCACCCGATGAAATGGAAGGCGCTGTAGTTTTGGTACTGCTACCGCAACCCATGAGAAGGCTTGTTATTGTTAGTGAACCAAGAGCAAGCACGCCAAGAAAACGAACATGATTTTTCATACGAACCCCCAGAAAACAATGGAACTGATTTCTCTTAAAATATCCCAAAATGAGAGGAACCGTTAGGGGTATGCCAAGAATTTTGTGTCCAATGGAAATCGGCTGGCTAGAATTCGCCTTCAATATCCTTAACCTTGCCTGCAATATCGTCAGGCAGATGCGACCTTAAGTCCGGATGAGCTTCGATTAACCGAAGGATATCCAACAAATCTTTTTGTCGTTTGCTTGGGCGTCGTTGAGCATCCCGATAAGCAAGAACTTTGCCCATCAAAACGTCTTCTTTGCACGCGACCCGCATGAGAATTCCATGCACTTCCGTTGCAACACATCGACTAGGAAATTGCTGGTAGACCGCTTCCGTACTGATTTGAATCGATAGTTTTGAAGAGCCTTGCAGGTTGATTGACCATGGAAAATTTTTGGAAGTAAACCCTGCAAAAACCAAAGCCTGAATTGTTGTTTCGATTTGATCCGTTGTAATGACTAAATCGACATCTGCCGTTGCCATCGGTTCATCAGCCCAATGATTCACGGCAAGGTCATCGATCATGCACCAAGGGATTTGGCAGCTTTCCAATACATGTACAATGGTCTGCACATCGTGTACACCACCTAATGTTTGCCAATCGTAGAACTGCTTCTCGGTCATGAAAGAAAGGTACAATTTCCTCTGAGTTGCTTCGCGGTACAAAGTCCCTTGAATTTCTTGCTTAGCCTTTCCGTGCGCGCAGTAGATCGCGAATCTTGGCGGCATCTTCGAAGTCGAGGCGGGCAGCGGCTTCCATCATTTTTTCTTCGAGCTCATCGGTAGACAATTGGCTGAGAAGCGAGGATGGATCGGACTTTGCGGCGAGTTCAGGATCGAGCTTGCGCAACTCTTCAAGGCGTGCCTTAGCTTCGGGGGTCTGCTCTTCTTCAAGCATGCCAACCAAAGGATCAGCATCGCGCAAGTCTTCTTCAATGCGGCGCACCACAGACCGCGGCACAACGCCATGCTCTGCGTTAAATTCAATCTGTGTTTTGCGACGTCGTTCTGTTTCTGCCACAGCCTTGATGATGCTGTCGGTCATGCGATCGGCAAAGAGAATTACGTGGCCATTCAGGTTTCGGCTTGCGCGACCCATGGTCTGAATAAGCGATTTAAAATTGCGCAAAAATCCTTCTTTGTCGGCATCGAGAATCGCTACCAAAGAAACCTCGGGCAAGTCAAGCCCTTCGCGCAAAAGGTTAATGCCCACCAACACATCAAACTCGCCTTGCCTTAGCGCCTTAAGGGTTGCATGGCGCTCCATGGTGGTGAGTTCAGAGTGCAAATACTTGGCGCGAATGCCAAGTTCCTGAAAATATTCAGAGAGATCTTGCGACATTTTCTTTGTGAGGGTCGTGATCAACACACGCTCATTCCGAGCCACGGTCTCTTCAATGGCTGCCAGCAGACGATCCATTTGGCCTTGCACGGGATAAATTTCTACCACAGGATCGAGCAAACCAGTGGGTCGATTGATTTGTTCAATCACTGCGCCACCAGATTTTTCGAGCTCGTAATTCGATGGCGTCGCGGAAACAAAAATCACGCTCGGTGGAAGAATCGTCTCGAACTCAGAGAACTTCATAGGGCGGTTATCGATGGCACAAGGCAAGCGAAATCCGTAGTCGATCAGCGTTGTTTTGCGCGAGCGATCTCCTTCGTACATGCCACCAACCTGCGGCACACTTACATGAGATTCGTCGATGAACATCAGCCAGTCATCACCGAAATAATCAAGCAGGGTAAAGGGACGCGAGCCGGGTGCGCGATCTTCCACGATGCGAGAATAATTTTCGATTCCCGAACACATGCCTGTTTCCATGATCATTTCCATGTCGTAACGAGTGCGCGAACTAATGCGCTGCGATTCTAAAATTTTATTCTGCGCTTCAAACCACGCGACGCGCTCTTGCAACTCATTGCCAATATCATTCACAATGCGCAGGCGGCTATCGTCTTGTGTTACAAAATGCTTTGCAGGCGCTACCAGCAGTTGTTCCAAGGTCTCGATGGTTTCACCGGTGAGCAAATGGAAACGCGTTAAGCGTTCTACTTCGTCGCCAAATAATTCGATGCGAAGCCCTGAATCGTCATAGCTGGGGTGAATTTCAATCACATCGCCGCGCACGCGAAAGGTTCCTCGATCAAGTGAATAGTCGTTGCGGTCATATTGGATCTTGACCAGTGCACGTAAAATGTCGTCGCGTTCACGAGTCTCGCCCACGCTCACCTTGAGACTCATTTCGCGAAAGACCGCTGGCGAGCCAAGACCGTAAATACAAGACACCGAAGCTACAATGATCGTGTCGCGGCGAGTCAATAAATTCGCGGTAGCACGCAAACGCAGCTTTTCAATTTCGTCGTTGATGCTCGCATCTTTTTCGATAAACGTATCGGTCGTTACTACATAAGCTTCGGGCTGATAGTAGTCGTAATAGCTCACAAAATATTCCACCGCATTATCGGGGAAAAACGACTTGAACTCTTGGTACAACTGGGCTGCGAGGGTTTTGTTGTGAGTCAAAATCAGCGTGGGCTTGTTTGCCTTTTCGATCACATTCGCCATCGTGAATGTTTTACCAGAACCAGTCACACCCAAGAGCACTTGGAACTTTTCTTTGCGCGCAACGCCTTCGGCCAATTGGGCTATGGCTTGGGGCTGATCACCCGCAGGCGCATACTCGGCAGCAACACGAAATTCAGGCATATCTTCAAGATAGAAAAATAGTGCTCAGATAGGCAGTACCTTTAGTGGTGAAGATTTCTTTACGGCTCCCTTGGGCTGTTGAGGAGCCGTTTCATAATCTTCTACATTCGGATCATGACAAATATTCCTTTTGAAGTCATCGCATTTCTATTTGCATTCCCAATGCCTCTCCTACTCGTGCTTGCCAATTTTGGGTTCAATGGAAAGAACAAACATTATCGCATGATTAAGTGGAGCTTAGCCGGAGTGATCGGTTCTGCGTCTTTCGTTGTCGTAGCAGCAAAAACTCTCCAAGGCGTTTCTGACGCTATAGCAATGCTTGCACTAGGTGCGTTTACAGGGCTATTGATTGGACTTTGGATTGAATCGAAAGTTCGGGAAAAAAATTCGTGAGACAAGCGGAAAGCGCTTCACCTCGTCTTCCCAATCAACAATTCTTCTGAATTATTTGGCGGCCTTAGGCCATCGGTTCTATTTGCAAAGTAGCGTTCGGTAAGCTTTGCTGCAGATACATGCTGGACGTCGCGAAAGCCACTTTCACTAGCTAGTGCAAGTATTTCGAGTGGAGTAAAGAAGCTAATGAAAGGAGTGCCACTAGCCTTTGCGCCCGCTGCTGCACGCTCGATTCCAGGACGCACATCGGGGTCCGCGAGTTCAATCGGAAGCAAGAACGACATCGCAAAAGTTGAGCCCGGAGCAAGCGAGGCAACTTGGCGTAATGTTGCTTGAATCGCATCTCTCGTGAGATACATGCTGACACCAGTGGATACCACAACCGCTGGGCGAGTCGAATCAAAGCCAGCCTTTACCAATTGCGTCCACCATGCATCACCAGCTTCGAAGTCTACAGGCACGAACCGCAGGTACGACGGAATTCCAAAACCCAATTCAACAAGGCGCTTTTGCTTCCACACTTGTTGACTTGGTTGATCAATTTCAAACACGCGTATACGCGATGCGAGTTCTGGCTTGCGTTGAGCAAAGGTATCGAGGCCTGCTCCGAGAATGACATACTGAGTAACGCCAAGAGCTGCTTGTTCTGCAACGAGATCTTCAATGAAACGCGCACGCGCTAAAATGGATGCGCGAAAAGGCCGCGTGAATGGACTCATGTCGGGTCGGTTTTGCCAGCCTTCATCTGGTGCAGCAAGCTTTACGCCAATTGCATCTTCAAACACATGCGGAGTCGCGTCTGCTTCTAAGTGCAGCGCGCGCCACAAAGCAACACGCACGGCAGTATTGTCAGGAACCAGTTTGGGTTGAATATCCATACGTTCTCCTGAATAGATTCTTTTCTCAGTATGTCTCGACGTTCCAGCGCCCTTCGGCTTTGAAGCGAGCTTTCATCTCGTCCCAATCGCGACCAACTTCGATTGCGTGTTCGCGGAATACTTCTTCGACGCTCTTTTCCATAGCCTTCATGCCACAGAGGTAAAAGGAAAAATTGCCATCGTCGATCATTTGAAAAAGTTCATCACGTTGTTCTGCGACATGGTGTTGCACATACACCTTAGACTTATCTTCGTTTTGCGAAAAAGCTTGAAACGCTTCAAAGGTATCGTTCGACATGTACTGCCCAATATCTGCATTTTGCTGATTCATGTAAGCAGATTCAAGTGCATTGCGTACGCCGTAAAACAAGCGCACTTTACCATGCCAGGTTTTCTTTTCACGGTAGATACGATGGATAAAAGCTCGGAAAGGCGCTATGCCTGTGCCCGCTGCAACCATGATCAAATTGACCGAATCGTCCTTGGGCAAAAAGAAGGTGCGGCCTGTTGGGCCAATAAGCGATGCTGAATCCCCTGGTAGCAAGTCGCAAAGATAATTGGATGAAACACCCTTCACTTCTTTCCCTTGCTCGTCTGTAAACGAAACGCGTTTTACACACAAAGTCACCGTTGTGCTGAGTCCATCGTCGCCCGTGCGTGAGCTTGCAATGGAATAAAGGCGCACACGGTGTGGGCGTCCATCTTCTTGGAAACCAGGAGGAATGATGCCGATGGACTGTCCCTCAATGTAGCGGATGCCGCTCTCGGAGATATCGAATACCACATTGCGGATATCAACACTTGCGCCTTCTTCGGTGAGGCGCTCATTGGAAACTACGATGGCGGTGAATGGCGCGTTCGGCTTGTAGCTGACTGCTGATTCAGGAATTTCGTATTTGATGAGCTTGATCGGTTGTAACGGCGAGAGGTTGTCCATTGTGTAAATGTATCAATCCAAAATGCGCTCTACAATATTTCTCTGCGTGAAACGCCTGTAATGACAGATAAAACAACGGTTTAAACGACATGAAAATCAAAATATTCCTACAATTAAGTGACCCTTGAACGAATCTAGGAGACTCCATGAAATTATTTCTACGCTCACTCTTTTATTCTGCTTCGCTCTTTGCTTCTTTGCAAGCGAGTTCCTTTACGCCTACTTTTTTGCCCATTTATAGGGCTAGCTCAGGGGCCTATATCGACGGACAACTGTTTGTGATCGGTTGGGGTGGACTTCATCGCGTAGATACCACAACATCGCCAGGGACTATTGTGCGTATTGACAGTGATATGTTACAGGGAGGATTTACTGGGGCCGTGGGCACTTGGCATGGACAGCCAGCCATCTTTTCGGATTTTTATGGGATAATGCTTTCGTCAGATCATGGAATCACTTGGACGCGCATGGCTTCGCAACAGCTCAACCCCAATGACTACATGGCCTTGCGGGTGGATGCCGTTCTCCTTGCGGATTCTGTGATCTCGATCCTCACCGAAGATTCGTTGTATCAATTACAAGGAAGCGCTTGGACAAAACATGCGGTACCGACACAATTGGATAATGCCAAGCTCTTTCGTTTCCATGATACTTTGGTCTATTCTGGATTAGATGAAAAGGCTTATGCAACCACCAACGCTGGTGCCTCTTGGCAAAAGTACCCCACAGCAGATAGCACCTACGACATGCTTACTTGTACCCAAGACACCTTCTTGGTGCAAGCGAAGAAAATACAAGTTCGGAATCACGGTTCTTGGCAAATTGCGAGCATGGGTGACTTCTCTACCGTGATGAGTGCGGTATGTGCAGAGGATAAAATTGTGCTCATGTTTAATATGGGAACATCGAATGGAAATGATTTACGCAAGGTGCAAAGTAGCGCAGATTCTGGACGCACCTGGATTGATAATTCCATTGGCACAAGTCCTTTTTTATATGGAGACCATTTATTGCAAATTGGCGCGACAGCCATTATGTGGAAAGGGCTTGAGGGAATATATCGCACCATAGATGGCACCACGTGGAACCTCTTTGCTCAAGGCTCGGGCAATGCCATTTTGCGCGAATCGGTACTCACCTCAGATGGTGTGCTTGCTCGGCGCTACTACGCTAACCCGTATTTGTATGTAAGCGAAGATAGTGCTAAATCATGGAAACGCATTCAGGTGGATACCACAAGAGGGTGGGCAGGGATTCAGGCGGTGGGTACGCAAATCCAAATGATCTTTGCCGATGGTCGTCTCACCTCAATAAATCCACATACCGGAGTCAGCACTACGGTGGCAAATCCTATATACACCAAGGCGTCGTTCTTTTATGGCGGGCATTACCTGAACTTGGTGGACGGGCAATATTTTGCCAACAGCCTAAATAATTTATTGCATTCTTCCGATAGCGGAAAAACGTGGAATGTTGTGTTCGATACCCTTGATGGCTCCAACTCTTTTTACCCGCAATTGCCTGCTCCATGGCTTTGCACCAGTACAAGAACCAGCAGTACTCTTTGCAGTGGGAATGCAGGAACAACCTGGAAAAATATCACCTCAAGCACCGCGTTTCCTCATAGCTATAGCTCTGTGTACGCAGTTTCCTTGCTAGGTGACTCCTTGCTTCTCAGCGCTGCACAAGATGAGAAATACAATTCGGACACCTTGTATCTTTCTCACGATACAGGCAGCAGTTGGATGCCAATCCATTGGACGCAGGCGGGCTATGAAATTCGCTCGGTATTTTCGCGAGGCGATGTGCGCGTCCTTACAGGGCAATATTATGATGCAGACAATGTGCAACATTCCGCAGTCTTTGTGCAGAAGAATGGTGGTACAATCGTGGGGCCAATCGCCATCGAATACATTCCAAACGACGTGCAGCGTTGGGGGGAAATATTATTCTTGCATAGTCCAACGGGAGGCTGCCTTGTGTTGCACTCGGATGGCACACCCGTGGGAACCTCAATACTCACACAGCAACCTCGCATGCAGCAAAGTCCACATGTCCGTATGGTTACGCCAGGAATCCATTTAGTCCAGGCGCAGCCAGGCTCAAGCATTTCTATAATCGACTTGCAGGGTCAACAATTACGGAGAATCATTGTGCCGTCTACCGGCCTTGCCACCATTGATCTGCGAGGCATGAGCGCAGGAATCTATTTGCTGCAAGGAAAATGAACGGCAAGTTTAAGGATAGGGAATCATCAAGGCTATTGAACGCACTGATGATTTGCGTTACATATGTATCCGCTATAACAATCAGCATCTGCATCACAAGAGGTGCCGCAAGTACCTGAACCATTACATGTATACCCAGACCCGCAAAAAGTGCCCACTGCGAGATCCGTGAACGAGCAAGTTCCATTGTTACATTCTGGGGATTGACATTGGTTTCCATTGCTAGGACAATCCATTGCAGTAAGGCATTGCAAACAAGATCCATTCCCATCACAAAAACCAGAGCCACCATTTACAGCACATATGGTACCAGAGGCATTGCTGAGGAGACTTGGTACGCCTCCGCTACAGATATCACTTGTGCACGAATTGCCATCGTCAGCGGGAATATCGGTGTTATCGGCAACGCTTATGATTTGCCCTGCTCCATCGCACACTTGCTTTTGACAGTCGCCTGCAGTTTGGGTTTGGGTTACTGTGTTTGCTGCGACAAAAGTCATTCCGCACACGCCAGAATTGCAAGTTCTTTTTTGGCATTCGTTATCTATACCTGGGCAATCCTCGGCAAGGTTGCATTGCACACAGTTGCCATTTCCATCGCAGACCTTGCCACCACTTTGTGTACATGCTGTTCCTAGCCGATATGCGGCAGTCGTCGGGATCCCATTATCGCAAATAGATTCGAGGCATTGATTCCCTGCGTCTGCGGGTGTGTTGGTGTTGAGTGCAGACCAATTGGTAACGGAGTTCGCGGGGTTACAGCCTTGGCAATTGCCGGGTATCTGCGGCGTATTGGCAGGGTAGAGTGTTCCGCTAATATAGCAGCCAGAGCTGCATGTACCCTCTTGTACACCATTGGTAGCAAAGGCGCTAGAGACAACTGCGCATAACATACATGCAAAAAACATCATGCTTTTCATAGGGATTCCCTTGCAATGCGAATCAGGAATGTCTTGTTATTTTGGCGCAGCAAGTGAGCACCCGCATGGAGCCCTAAGGCGCGAATCTCTGCATAAGAGTCGATGTTGCCCGTAAACTCAACGCCACCTTTGATGTTCAAAATTTGCACATGACCGCGAATGCTACGCACATCTGCGTAAGTCCAGTTGCGAATCCCCACCGTAGCAGCATCGACCAAGAAACTAAGTGTGACAGCGCTAGAGGCTTGGTAATTCTGGTTTCCCGCCTGGGTCACCGAGAGTTGGCATTCTCCCATAGCAAGTAGTTGTACATGCAATCCTGTTGTAGTGCAAATGTCGGGTGTGTTAGATGTAATCGAAACATTAAGTCCAGAAGTTGCGGAGCCTTGCACATTGAGCCCTTGTGCTGTAAGGGTTTGCGCGGCAATCGAATCCACCTGAATACTTTGCGATGCCTGCGTTATTGCGAGGTTTCCTGCTTCATACTGGATTGCATAATTGTCTGCTGCTGCGCCCGAGACTACAATTGGATAATGGCCCACGGGCGAAGTCTCGTTGGCGACCGTACTGAGTTGTGGCTGCATGGTAAAAATGGATTCATTATCCCCATTGGCAAAACCAGTTGTTGTACAAGTCAAGGTGGGGTTTTCGGTACCGTAAGTTTTGGTAAGAGAATCGGGGTGAACCGTTAGTGAGGCTTGGCTCGCAGCGATTTGTACATACAAATGATCGCTACCCGTTCGGTAGAAAATGTAGCAGGCGCCTTGTCCCACGGTCTTCACGGTAGTGCCGGTAACTTTACACGCACTAAGATTTGTGTTCAATTCGATTTGGTCTGCGGCAATGGTAAACTCTGTGCCGTATTGCAGGGGTACTAAGCACTGAGCAAAAGAATTCGTGGAGAGGATTCCAACAACAAGCGTAGAGAGCACGCAGCCGCTCGATAGTTTGTGTGTAATATAATGTCTTGCATAGTAAGGCATAATTACCCCATAAATGAATCTGGATAAAATATAGGATTGATCAATACAGTACGAAAGATCCCGCTGGAGCGGGATGACGGTTTGTCGAGCGGGGTGACGGCTTGTTGAGCGGGATGACGAAAAGGGAAACGCGGATGGTGAAATCTACTTTTGGGTAAGCAAAAGAAGCGTCTCTAAATTCGCTGTTCCAGGAAATAAATCCAGTGGGCGAGCGAGCTCCAATCGATATCCATTTGCATTCCAGTCGCGCACAGTAGGCACAATCTCGTCAGTGCCGCAGCAGATATGCAACACGCGCCGAGGGCCACGTGCAGCAAGCGTCGCAATGACTCCTGACTCGCAACCCTTGCGCGGTGGATCGAGCAAAAGCACTTCATTTCCATCTTGAGCAACAGGTGGCAAAGCGGTCTTTAAGTAGTCCGCAGTAATGCGTGCGGGTTTGAAACGAATGCTTTTGGAAAGGTTCAGGTATTGCGCGGTGCCTATCGCAGTAGCAATGGATTCACCTGCAAGCTCAATGCCCAAGGCCTCTTTGCACTTGCGTCCAAGGGTGAAAGTGAATAAGCCATAGCCGCAATACAAATCGAGCAAGCGGTCTGCAGAAGTAGGCTGCAAAAGGGCACGTGCATGTTCCACCATGGTGGGAACCATCGCTTCATTCACTTGCGAAAAAACGGTAGGCGGATATTTTAAACGCAGATCTTCAACAGCGAGAGTAAGCAAACGCGGTCCAAAGAGATGCTTTATATCAAGGCCAGTATCGGGCCGCTCGGCTTCGAGATAGTATTCCGAGCGCGTTGGATCGACATACATCATTGCGCAAGTTACCCCAAGCTTTGCTTCGGTCAAAGCGTCGGAAATCTGCTTGGTTTTGCGGACAATGGTTGCATCAAGTTTGCACACATTGAAGATCACGCAATGTTGTGTGTAATTGCCACGAATAATCAACCAGTTCATTGCGCGGGCTAGCGGCTTATAAGCTGGGCTTGATAGCTTGTTGAACAAGAACGCGTAGATCTTGTTGTGCGTGTCAGGTTCTAGGCTTGAAATTTCAAAGAAGCCTACGCGAATGCGCTCTTCAAATCCAAGAGCAAAGCCATGCTGCTCGTGCAAGAGTGCGCGACGCTTTGTGGTGGTGCGATAAGCGCGTGGTAAAATTGCTGGCACAATCGGTTCAAGCTTGCCACCAATCTTATTCTCGGCCCAAAATTGTTCGAGAGCTGTGTTCTTGTAACGCAGCTCTTGCGAATAGGCAATATCTGCCAATGGTTCAAAGGACTCAGTGGCTTGAGGTAATTGACGCAGAAGTGTTTGTGCAAAAGTCATTTTAGGGACCTCTAAAAATTCATTTCCTATAAAATCGGCAAGAGCACATCGCATAAGTTCGTCATTCGAACTGGTAAAAACCTCTAGTATTCACCAATCCTCATTCCTGCTTCTGCTCGACTTTCACATGATGCGTCCTGCATCATGCCCTGCGGGATCGCTCTAGCGATTGCTTCTCCGCCATCCATGGCTTCGTTGTGCACGATTTCATGAACGCAAAGTAATTTTTAGAGGTGCCCTACATCAAAGATAGCTCAAGGGAATTACTTCGCTAAATCGCGTAGATATTCTGGGGCAAAGTCTGCTCCGTTATCCCAGACTATTGTTCCCAATTCATCCGATATATGTACCGTATCAAACGTTTTTTTGTCGCGGAGCGGTTCAAACATGGAACCCCAAAGGGAAGAGTCAAAATCAACTTCGCAAGCCTTGCCATCATTGAACGCTAGGGCGAGAACATACCCTCCCAAGCGTTGAACTTGTGTCACATGTAAAATCAAGATTCACTCCAAGAGCTCTATTCTTTCTAACGGCTCATGCTTCTGCGAGCGCAACCAGTTTTCCGTTAATTCATCCCTATGTTGAATATACCAAGCCATCACAGCGAGTAATGCTCGTCGAGGGAAAAGGCCTTCAATTTTTCCTGTATCGACTTGAACAATAATTCGATATTCACCGTATGCGTCACGAAAATGTGGCGGAGCATAGTCGTCGTATAGAATCGAGATCACAACTCCTAAGCAA
>Ga0302286_10002132_pt1 | contig 14003 bp, 11 predicted proteins | sample III_Fen_E2_3_FD_198765 | JGI IMG/M metagenome (GOLD analysis project Ga0302286, IMG submission 198765) | Peat permafrost microbial communities from Stordalen Mire near Abisko, Sweden - III_Fen_E2_3 | ecosystem: Environmental > Terrestrial > Soil > Wetlands > Permafrost | place: Sweden: Abisko...
TTTATTCGAAGATTTGAGCCGTGATAAATCAATTCCACAAATAGCAACCAATCTGGTATATATCATAAAAGCCAATGAATTGTATCAGATTGAATCCAAAATCATGTATTCAATCTTCAACAAGCAACCCAAACGAGCACAGACCTATTGGTTATTACATGTTGACACCGTTGATGAACCGGATACATTTTGTTATGAAGTCAACCAATTTATTCCCGGAATACTCATTCGGATAGACTTTCATCTGGGGTTTAAGATTGAACCCCGCATCAATCTTTACTTTAAAGAAGTGTTAAAAGATATGGTAGCCAATGGTGAAATTAAACTGACCAGCACTTACGAATCACTTCGGAAACATCATCTTCCAGCCGATTTCCTTTTTGTCAATCTTGATCGGGTGATGACTCAGGATTATAAATTGTCACCGTGGGAAACCATGATCATGGGGCTTCATTCATTTACCCGGCTATTTAGCATTAATGATGTAAAAGCTCTCGGGTTAGATACCAGTTGTGTGATTGAAGAGAAAGTGCCAATCTCGATTGAACGCCCGCTGAATCGCAAAATCCAAAGAATAGAATAAAAGTTCCAACTCATTGAACGACTTACTTTCAGAGGGGATTAAAACCTTCTGAAAGTATGTCGTTATTTAAATTTCTTCTTTTCTTCAGGAAAAGCATTTCTGAAATAGCAAAGTCTTACCAAATACTTCTGAAGTTACTGGAAATTAGGTGGATGAAGGCATTCACTCTTAATTAAATGCTTCTAAATCGATTGTCTGTTTTTAGTTTACTTTTACACAGTGTGAAATGATTCTATATTCGTTTCAGAATAAAAGACAAAATAGTCTGAAATTAAAAAACATGATTAATTTTGCAGGCTAAAGAATGAGATCATGATTGGTTTTAGTATGCCTGATATGAAAATTGACGAGAGTTTTTATAAAATTCAAGAAGTTCGACAGCTGACTGATGAAACATTTTCATTAGTAATGCCCAAAGCCCGCTTCCCTTTTAAAGCTGGACAGCACATTTCGCTAAGTATTTATGGCGATTATCAAAGTAGGGAATATTCGATATACAATGGTGTAAACGACCATAAACTTGAAGTGTTGGTTAAGGAAGTTGCCAAAGGTTATTTCACTCCTAAACTTCATAAGTTGAAACAAGGTGATTTAGTCGAAATTCATGGTCCTTTCGGAAAGTTTGGGCTCGAATCAAAAACGGCTGAAACCGGAAAATTCGTGTTTATTGCCAGTGGTACCGGTATTGCACCCTTCCGGAGTATGATCCGAACTTATCCAGGAATTGATTATAAGTTGATTCATGGTGTCCGCTATGCTCATGAAGCTTACGACCGGAATGACTATGCCAAAGGCCAGTATATTCTTTGTTCGAGCCGCGATTGCGAAGGAACTTACCAGGGTCGACTTACCGGCTATCTGGAAACAAGTGAGTTTGCTCCCGAAAGTCAGTTTTACCTTTGTGGAAATAGTGACATGATCTTTGATGCTCTTGAAATCCTGAAAGAGAAAGGTTTTGAGCGCGATCAAATTCATTGTGAAGTTTATTTTTAGACCACTCGGCTTCCGCTTGCAAGCGAAGTTGTGGCTAATAACCTATCATTCAGTTATCCTGAAGTCATTACTCATTTCTTGGCCGTTTATTCCTGAGATAAATAATTTGTCCGATGGCAGGCTCATCTCCTTCTTTCATCCGGTTTCTGCGCAACAAAGGTTTAAGCTTTAGGGCATAAAGTTGGGCGATGTAATGCATGGTGTCGCCGTCTTCGGCAATGTGTTGTTTGTGTGTCTGATTTGTTCTGTTATGTTTAGGCTGAATATAAAGAATCTCGTTAACCTGAGGCTGACTGTCTTTCTTTAAATCGTTGTAAGTATATAATTCCCAGTCTTTCAAGGCATATTTTTTAGTGATACTTTGATAGGTATCACCTTCACGTACAACAATTGAACGCAAGCCGTTTCTCATTTCAATTTTTCGATTGTCACTTGTCTGTGCCGATGGTGTATTTAATAACGTTTGCTTTTCAAACTCTTGTCTCTTTTGTTTCTGGTGCTTGATCGATGCCAATTGGCGGTTTCCGCTATATTCATCGTAAATGTATAGTTTAAAATCCTCGATAATCTTAATCAGGCGTTCAGCGTAAATCGGATCGGTTGCATATCCAGCTTTTTTCAGCCCGTAGGCCCATCCTGTATAATCTTTTGGACCGAGTTGAAAAAGAGAACTGTATCGACTTCCAGCCATCAGAAAATTGGTATGATCGATGTAAGAAGCTTCGGCATGGGCATATTTCCTGAAACATTCGTGTTTGGCATCATCGTCGTGAAAAATTCGCTTGCCTGTCCAATCGCTCTTACATTTGATGCCAAAATGATTGTTTCCTTCGGTAGCCAACTCACTGTTCCCATTTTGTGATTCCCAGCAACCTTGTGCCATGATTATACTGGCAGGAATCCCACTGCGTTCCATCTCCGAAATTGCCAGCTTATAGTATTTTTGAATATACTCTTCACGTGTTTGTAGCTTCTGCTGCGAAAAGCCTGAATTAACCACTAATAGTACAACAAAAAGCAAGATGTATCTAATCATAATTATCGTTCGATGTATTTCACAAAAATACGAAAATGTTGCAAGTTCGGATCGTTGGCAAATAACAAGTATTAATGTACATTTGGACAAAACTGTTTGCAGATGAAAACGACGGAAATCAAAATTGTAGTACACGAATTTGAAAATATTGGCGAACTACCTGTAAATGATCAGGATTTACTAATAGAAGCAAGACGAATTACTCAGAATGCGTATGCCCCATACTCCGGTTTTCATGTAGGAGCTGCTGTTTTGCTCGCAAATGGATTGATTGTTACCGGAAATAACCAGGAAAATTCAGCATATCCTTCGGGTCTGTGCGCCGAACGCGTGGCGCTGTTTTATGCAAATGCCAATTATCCTGATTCGGAAGTAAAAGCGATAGCCGTATCAGCAGCGAAGAATGGTATCCTGGTAAACGAACCGGTAAAACCGTGCGGTTCCTGCCGCCAGGCATTGGCCGAAGCTGAAGTTCGATTTGGTAAACCCATTCGGATTATTTTGGATGGACAGGATTCGATTATTGTTCTGAAAGATGTTGAAAGTTTGCTTCCTTTGAGCTTTTCGAAAAAATCGTTATAAAAAAAGGGATTGTACCCGAAGGCACAATCCCTAAACAAAGCACAAACCAAAATGAGCTTACTGAATTTCGATCTGACGTACGGAGCTGTCTTTCTGCTCCAATCTTTTCGGAAGTTCGATGGTCAAAACACCATTTTTGTGGGTTGCTTTGATGGCTGCAATGTCAATTTCCTTTGGCAAAGCGAACGACCGCTGAAACGAAGAATACCTGAATTCAGAACGAACTAATTTACCTTTTTCCTTTTCTTCCTTTTTTTCTTTCTTTTCGGAATAGACTAAAAGATAATCGTTTTTCAGCTCAATTTTGAAATCTTCTTTTTCGAGGCCGGGAGCTGCAATTTCGATCTCAAACTTTTCGTTGGTTTCGTAAATATTTACAGCCGGAGTCGATTTCCAGGCTCCTTCTTCAAGGTAGTTGGGAAGTAAATTCCCGTTAAAAAACTCATCAAATAAACCCGGCAGGCTTCTGGTTTTAAATACTGGTAACATAGTTTAATTCCTCCATTTTTAAGTTATACGAACTGTTTTTTTGTTTTCGTTTTACTTTGTTTCAAACCCGATACCAAACGTTATATGATTGATTAGTAGTGTCATAAAGTCATTTTTGATGTCGAATTTTCTGCATTGTAATAATAAAAAATGACATTTTTTCCGGGTCAATACCCTGAAAGTTTAAAAAACCTTCAGGGTATTGAAAAGACTAAAACACTTTTGTTCTGAAATATTTTTAATTCGGATTGCTAAAAAACCTAACTTTGTCCCGACAATTTACGCAATGGGGTGCCTTCCCGGTGAAAACCGGGGTAATTTTAGGCTGAGATCATACCCACCGAACCTGATACGGGTAATGCCGGCGAAGGGATGGCGAAAGGGAGTTACTTGCCTCATTGGTTATTTATTAACCATTTAAAAGACAACAATGAAACGTATTTATTTGACATTGCTTTTGCAGTGTGCCGTGTTTTTGGCAATCGCCCAATTTACACTGAAAGGAACCGTGAAAGACGACATCGGCGAACCTATGACTGGCGCCAATCTGATGATTTCGAACAGTTTCAGCGCTACCTCTACGGATGTGAACGGAGCTTATTCCTTTAAGAATTTGAAAGCAGGAACCTATCAACTGACGATTTCATTCATCGGTTATGAAAAACAGACCAAGGAAGTGAAAATAGCCGGTGATCAAACATGTAATTTTATTCTGAAACAGAATTTCATTCTCGAAGAAGAAGTATTGGTTTCGGCCAGTCGGGTTAAAGAAAAGACACCGGTTGCCTTTACTACCGTAGGAAAATCAGAAATTAACGACAACAATCTGGGACAGGATATTCCGTATTTACTTAGTCTGACTCCCTCTTTTGTGGCTACTTCTGACGCCGGAACCGGGGTGGGCTACACATACTTCCGAATTCGTGGTACGGATATGAACCGAATCAATGTGACTGTGAACGGCATTCCGATGAACGATGCCGAGTCGCACGGAACATGGTTTGTCGATATTCCTGATTTGGCCTCTTCAACCGATAATATCCAGGTGCAGCGTGGTGTTGGTACTTCGACCAACGGAGCGGCCGCTTTTGGCGCTACCATCAACCTGCAAACAAGCACCATCAACCGGGATGCTTCGGCCCAATTCAGCACTTCTGCCGGTTCGTTCGGCACAATGAAAAACACGGTCGGGGTAAGTTCAGGCTTGATAAAGGATAAATTTGCCTTCGACGCCCGTTTTTCAAAGGTTAGTTCCGATGGTTTTATCGACCGCGCCTCGTCTGATCTGAAATCCTTTTTTATTTCAGGAGGATATTTTACTGCAACAACAATTCTGAAAGTCAATGTTTTTTCAGGATTGGAGGATACCTATCAGGCATGGAACGGTATTCCTTCGGTGCACCTGAACAACGATCTGGCCGGAATGCAGCGGTATGCCGATGATGGATTGTACTCGCAAAAACAGGTTGACGAAATGATTAATTCGAACAGCCGGACCTACAACCTATACACCTATCCCAATCAGGTCGATTATTATCAGCAGGATCATTATCAAATGTTGTTCTCGCATAAATTTAACAAAGTTTTGAACCTGAACGGGAGTGCGTTTTACACCAAGGGGAAAGGTTATTATGAAGAATACAAGGAAGATCAAAAACTGGCCAATTACCTGATTACGCCTCCGGTGATTGGCGGAGAAACAGTTACGAATTCGGATTTAATACGCCGGAAATGGCTCGATAACGATTTCTACGGAATGACCTTTTCGGTTAATTGCAAACAGGATACCAGCGAGTTTACTTTTGGCGGCGGATACAATGTGTACGACGGGAGCCATTTTGGAAAAGTTATCTGGGCGCGGAATGCTGGAAACTCGGAAATAAATCATGAATGGTACCGGGGAAGCGGCCTGAAAAAGGATTTTAATCTGTATGCCAAATACAATTACAAACTGGCCGAAAACCTGAACCTGTTTTTTGATTTGCAATACCGGAACATTGAATACACCATCGGTGGATTGGATGACGATCTCCGCGACCTGAATCAATCGCACAATTTTGAGTTCTTCAATCCGAAAGTCGGCTTATACTTTCAGTTGAACGATAAGCAAAACCTGTATGTCAATTTTGCACGTGCCAACCGCGAACCCAACCGCGATAATTATGTAGATGCCGACCCAAAAGGAAAGCAACCCACTTTCGAAACGTTGAACGATTTCGAATTGGGATATAAATACAACACCAAACGATTCGCCCTGGGTGTAAATACCTATTTTATGTTTTATCAGAACCAGCTAATCCTGACTGGCGAAATCAATGATGTGGGTGCGGCGATTATGACCAATGTGGATAAAAGTTACCGTGCCGGATTGGAACTGATGGCCGGGATGAAATTAACGGAAAAGCTAAAATGGGATGTCAATGTGACGTTGAGCAGGAACAAAATCCTGGATTTTACTGAATATGTTGACGACTGGGATAATGGCGGACAAATTGCCAACAAATTGGGAACAACCGATCTGGCATTTTCACCCGATATGATAGCCAACAGTCAATTGAGTTGGATGGCGGCCAAAGGTCTGGACGTAAGTTTGCAAACGTATTCAGTCAGTAAACAATACACCGATAATTCGTCGAGCAGTGACCGGAAACTGAATGGTTACTTGTTGAATAACCTGAGATTTACGTACCACGTTCAGCAAAAACTGGCGAAGGAATTTAATTTACATCTCATGGTGAATAACCTGTTTGATACCAAATACGAGAACAATGCCTGGGTTTATTCATACGTGTATGGCGGCAAACGTTTTGCCATGGACGGATATTTCCCTCAGGCAGGAATCAATTTTATGGCCGGGTTGGATGTGAAATTTTAATGATAAAAGAAAAAGAATTGGGGAAAAAGGAAAAAGAAATTATGAATAAAGAATAATTAATGGTGGAAAAGAGAAAAGAAAATAGGAAAAAAGAAAAAATGATAAGTAATAAAGAATAATTAATAATGAAATAAGAATAAGAAATTGGGTATAAAAAATAAGAATTGGGGGAAAAGAAAAAAGAAAATAGGAAAAAATAAAAAATGATAAGGCATAAAGAATAATTAATAAGGCATAAAGAATAATTAATAAGGGAAGAAGAATAATTAATAGGGCATAAAGAATAATTAATGAGGAAAAAGGAATAAATGATTAGCAGTGAGTCGTAGTTGGCAGAATGCTTTCCAAACATGACGACCGTCGGCTAAAGCCAGACGGCAAAGGATATCGCAACTATCATTCAAAGTGCTGATATCCTTTGCCGTCACATTTATGTGACGGGTTGAAAAAGAAAATTTCACTGGTTCATATCATTCAAAATCTTCTCAACTTCTGCTTCTGTTTTGTGCAGTTTGTCCTTGCAGATGGTTATCAACGCCGAAACACGGTTCACCTGTTCCGAAAGTTCATCCACATCCAACTCTTCGTTTTCAATCTTCTCCAAAATTTCCTCAATCTCGGCGATTGCTTCTTTGTAAGTTACTTTTTTTGTTGCCATTGATATTCTTTTATAAGCCTCCCCCCAACCCCCTCCAAAGGAGGGGGAGAAAGTACCGCCAGTTGTTATTTTCTTGTTTTTTGTTCGATATGCTTTATTGAATATTTGTTAAAGACCGGTTTTTAAGCCCCTCTTTGGGAGGGGGTTTGGGGGAGGCTCTTTTTCTCCACTTTACTTTCAATCGTTCCATCGCTCAGGCGGGTTTCGAGCAGATCACCTTCTTTGACAGTCTGCACCGATTTAACGATCTTCCCGTTCAGCATCGTCAGCGAATAACCTCGTTTCAGAATGTTTTGCGGATCAACCAGCCGAAGTTTTTCCTGAATCAAATTGAGATTTTTCTTCTCTGTCCGGATGGTTTCAATCGTTCGGATTTTGATCAGGTGCTGAAACTGTTTCAATTGATTTTTGCTCTTCAAAACTTGTCCACGGAAAGAATAATTCAACATATTTCCTGAATGTTGGAGCAAATGGTTCTGGTGTGCAACATACCGGTTGGTCTGGTTTTTAGCGTCAACCGTCAGTTGTTTTAGTTCCGAAAACTGATTTTTCAGGAAAGAAGATGTCCGGTTAACCAGGTGAATCCGGGCAATGTCGAGTCGGTTCGATTGTTTGACGATCAGTTGGTTCACCAACAAACTCAATTGGTCGGCTGCCTCGTTCAGGCGGTCTTTGTTTTCTTCGAGCCGATCATTTACCAGTCCGGTGAAATGCTTTTCGAGTTCTTCCAATTCCTGCGAAAACTGAAGCGCACCCGAAATCAGGAATTCGGCAACAGCCGTGGGAGTTTTCATGCGGGTATGTGCCACCAGATCGACGACTGTATCATCTTTGTCGTGACCAATGCCTGTAATCACCGGAAGCGGAAACTGAGCGACATTAAACGCCAATTCGTACTGATCGAAACAGGCCAGATCGAGTTGCGCTCCACCTCCGCGAATGATGACGACCGCATCAAATAAATCTTCGTATTCGAAAATCAGGTCCAGCGCATTCATGATGCTGCGCGGGGCTTCGTTGCCCTGCATCACTGCCGGAAACAGCTTGGTGTAAAAAACGAACCGATGCGTATTGTTATGCAATTGATCCAGAAAATCCTGCAAACCGGCAGCAGTGGGAGAGGAGATAACGGCAATCCGCTGCGGAACCATCGGTAATTCGAGTTCCTTGTTCATTCCGAATACCCCATTTTCCTCCAGCCGACGAATAATTTCGCGGCGTTGACGGGCCAAATCTCCCAAGGTGTAAACCGGATCAATGTCGCGGATATTCAGGCTAAAACCATATACTTCGTGGTATTCAACTTTGGCTTGCAACAATACTTTCAGCCCTTCCGAAAAAGTCTGTCCGGTAGTAGTTTCGAAATAAGGCCGCAACATCCGGAAGGTGTACGACCAGATGGTGGCACGGCAGCGGGCAATCACCGTATCGGTTCCCCGTTCGGTTTCAACCAGATCGAGGTAACAATGGCCGCTGCGGTTAATTGTCATCTCACTGATCTCGGCTTTCACCCAGATTGGCTCCGAAAAAGTATCCTCCAGGCTGCCTTTTACCTGGCCCTGTAATTCAGAAAGTGTAAGTTGCTGATCGTTCATTCGTACGGAATAAAGTTTCAAGTTCACCTGCGTTCATCCTCGACTTTTTAGGATTCTTCGGACTTCTCAGATGCGTTGCGATAAAGATAGCTGTTTTAATGGTTCCGTAAAATCTATCAGCGCGTGAGATTCGTGAATAGGTGGATGTCTCTCACCTTCGACACCCGCCAAAAAAATTCCATCCGCCAGCTGACGAATGGAATTTTTATATTTTGTAATCCAACAACAGAATGAGCTGTCGGCTTAGTTTCTTTTACGTCTTGGACGATCGCCGCGGTCGTTAAAACCACCTTCACGACGGCCTTCTCTTCCACGTCCACCATCGTAGCCACCACTGCTTCTTTCTCTGCTGAATGATCCGCCGCCTTCGCTGGTTGCCTGTTGTCCTGCGGTTGATTCGACCTTGCCAATATTGATGACATGACCTTCAATCACTACATTGTTCAATGCTTTGATCAAATCCCTTTCGAAGTTACTGTCAACCTCGAAAAAGGAGAATTTGCGTTGAATATCGATCTTGCCGATTTCGATGCTCCGTCGGTTCGAATATTCGTTGATCAGACCAATCAGGCCCGAAGCATTCAGGTTTTGTTTCTTCCCGGCGTTAATAAATAACTTGGTGAAGCTTAAACGATCACCTCCCCGGTCACCACGATCGTTGCGTCCGAATGAATCGCGTGGCAATTCTGCTTTTACGTTCAGGTCGCGGGCATTTTTATAGTAATCAAGCAATTGGTTGAATTCGAGCGATACAAAGTGTTTCACTATCTCAGCTTTCGACATATCTTCGAATTTTTCGAGGATCTGCGGAACGTATTTATCAATGTGTCCGTCGTTGATTTCAACATTTAATACGCGGTCAACCAGGTGGAACAATTGTTTTTCGCAGATTTCGTCGCCTCCCGGAACCATTTTGCGCTCAAATTTCTTGCGGGCCAGTTTTTCGATCTGTTTCAAACGCCCTGTTTCCTTTAGATGGACAATTGAAACCGAAATACCGCTTTTGCCGGCCCTTCCGGTACGTCCGCTCCGGTGAATATATACTTCCGGATCGTCAGGCATCGAATAGTTGATCACGTGGGTCAATTCAGTCACATCCAATCCTCGTGCTGCAACGTCAGTTGCGATCAACATTTGCAGCTGTTTGCTACGGAAACGGGCCATTACCTGGTCGCGCTGTGCCTGCGAAAGATCGCCGTGCAACGCATCGGCATTGTATCCGTCGGCCATAAACTGTTCGGCAACCTCGCGGGTTTCCATACGGGTGCGGCAAAAAACAATGGCATAACAGTCGGGGTAATTATCGGCAATACGTTTTAAGGTTGCATATTTATCGCGGGCCTGAACCACGTAATAATGATGTTCCACGTTTTCGGCTCCTGCATTTCGCTTTCCGACTGAAATTTCCGAAGCATTATTCAGGTATTTCGATTTGATTTCAGAAATTCCAAGCGGCATCGTTGCCGAAAACAACAACGTTTGTTTCTCAGCAGGAGTTGTTGCCAGAATAGCATCCAGTTCTTCCTTGAAACCCATGGTAAGCATTTCGTCAGCTTCGTCAAGAATCAGCCAGCGAATGGCCGAAATGTTAAGCAGTTTCCGGCGAATCAAATCGTGAACACGTCCCGGAGTTCCAACGACCACTTGTCCGCCGGCTTTTAACTCCCTGATTTGTTTGGTAATGTCGGCGCCGCCGTAAACCGGAATTGTTTTGAAACCAGGAATGTATTTCGAATACTTATCCATGTCGCGGGTGATTTGCAGACACAACTCGCGTGTGGGGCAAAGAATTAGCGACTGTACCTCTTTGACCTGCATCGAGATGTTGTTAATTACAGGTAGTCCGAACGCCGCAGTTTTGCCGGTTCCGGTCTGAGCTAAAGCTACTAAATCCTGGGTTGATGAGATCAGGTGCGATATGGTTGCTTCCTGAATAGGCGTAGGATTTTCGAATCCCATCTCTGCGATCGCCTTTAAAATTTCCGGTTTGAGGCCGGTTTCTTCAAATGTCATAAATGTCCTTTAAGATTGTGAACCAGTAATACACTGATTCTTGCCAATGGAAGGAGACGGGTAGATGCTCCTGTCCTGAACCAGGCTCAAAGGAATTATCCGACCCCTAAAATCTGGGCGCAAAGGTAGTTTTATTTTCTGAACAGAAGTTTTTTGGTTTTTTTATTCCTGAAAACGAAGCTGTCTTAACACAACGGAAACATTAAATCGTTCAGTTATAGGGAAAAAGGGAGTAATGGTCAGTCGCAGTTGCAGTATTCAGTCTCAGTGTTCAGTCTCAGTTGAAATAGTCATTAAGTGGTCATTTGAAGTGGTCATTTGTAGTCATCTACGATGCTGAATGACAACCAATGACAATTAATGACAACCAATGACAGCGCTTCATTCCTCCGCCAGGATCAAACTTCCCTGATCGTCGTATTCCCAGAAAGGCGCCCAGGCTATTTCCCAGTGATGGCCATCGGGATCGGCAAAATAGCTGTGATAACCGCCCCAGAAAGTATCGCATGGTTCAATCAACGATTTAGCCCCTGCTGCCAGAGCATTTCGGTAAAACTCCTCCAATTCCTCACGAGTCTGGGCGTTGATGGCTAACGTAATTCCAGAAAAACCAGACCTTTCCGAAGAAATTCCGGCATCTTCAGCCAGCCCTTCCATCGAATAAAGTCCGAGTACAATTCCGGCATGATTGAAAAAAACAATGTGTTCGTCGCTACCCTGTGCCGGTTTCCAACCGAAAGCATCCGTGTAAAACTGCCGCGATTTAGGCAGATCGGCAACCCCAAGAGTTACCATATTTAAACGTGGTTTCATAGCCAATCCTGTTTAAATGATTAATGGCAATAAATGGATCACAATTCCAGCGAAAAACACGATCGTTAAAATCGTTACCATTTTTGACTTTACTCTTAGAAAAATGAACTGTTCGATGGTCCGGCCTATCCAAAATACTAGAAATCCGATTAATAAAACGAATCCGATTTTAGTTTCCAGTAATTGATCAGGATAAAAGAAATAGATAAAAGCCATTAAAAGGAATATGTAAATCAATCGGATATTCAATATCTGCATAATGGCCCGATTGCCCACGCTATTCCCTTTTAAATCTTCTTTCCATTTGAATATTTTCCAGAAAGAAATATGAAAAATTGCAAAAACGAGGTTATATGCACCGCATAAATATAAAAGAAATGTTTTGTCCATGTTGGTTAGAATTAATTGTTCGTATTTCGATTCTGCATGATGAACTGTTTTCCTTTTTTCTATATCCTACATTCTCCTAAGATGATAGAACTCTTTCAATTCGGCTTTCCGTTCGGGAGGAAGGTTGTGCCACCGAATGCCTTGAACTGCACCTTCCAGACCTTGCAACATGCTAAAACATGCTGTTTCGTCGATGGTCTGTATCCGGATGAAAGCCTGTTCGCTACCTAACGCTTTCAGCTCTTCAGGAGTGGTAATTCCAACCTGGATGAGTTTTTCGGCCACCACTTTCCCGATGTTTGGCAATTGGGTCAAAGTAAGTTCCTGTTCCATGTTTCTCGAAGTTTGATACGAAGATAAAAAATCCTTGTGAAAATCGGATCAATTGCGGCTTCGGTCTGAATGTCGAATCTGACTTTAATATTAATTGGGAACAAGCAGAACCTTAAGTCGATCTTTATTTCGTCTATCTTTGTCCCGATTAAAAAAAAGAAATATCATGCTCGGAATCACGGTTCGCGTATGGCTGAGTGCATTTTCAGCTGCGATTTTTTTAGGCCTGTTTTCCTGTGGAAATCGTTCCGCAGTTGAAAAAACCAAATCCACATCTAATCCTTCGGTCGAGTCAATCGAAGAACCTGATAATTCGGACGCTACGCAAATGGTTACCGCTATACTCGTTTCGCCGGAAAATCCGCATCCCGGACAAGCATTTCGCGTGATGGCAACCGGTGGCAAAAGCATCCTGAAAACCAAGATTAAAGTAAATAGTCCGGACGGTTCTGTCGAATTACTGAAAAGCCGCAGCGGTGATGGATTGCCTTTCTGGCGAATTGATGAGTTTAAAGCCGGAGCTGAAGGCAAATACCATGTTACTTTAGATGGAAATGCTGCTGCCAGCCTTGATTTTTTGGTGACAGCCAAAGCCTCTCAGCCTTCGTCAAACGCTGTCTGGAATACGAAGCAAGGTTGGGACAGCAAAGCAGAAGCGCTCTATTCGGCCTGGATCAATGCGTTGTTTCAGAATTCCGATGAAAGTGCCTCGTGGAAAGCCTTGAATGAAACGACCGAGAATAAGGAAAATAACTTTTTATACAATCATCTTTCGTTGGGAGAGGATGATGCTTCCGGAAAAGTTAAGGTGTTAATGGAACCCGATTGTGCCGATAACCCATTTTACTTGCGGGCTTATTTTTCGTGGAAACTTGGACTTCCTTTTGGCTACCACGAGTGCGACCGGGGATACCTGGGCAAAGCTCCCAAAACCGGACGTTGGATTACCAATGAAACAAATATATCACGGAACAGTCCGACACAGAAATTCAATGCTTTTGCGCGAATGGTCATGAATGGTGTTCATTCGGGAACAGCCAGGACTGCTTTTACCGACGAAAGTGCCGACTATTACCCTGTTCCGCTCACCCATGCGGCCTTGCGCCCGGGAGTTGTGTTTGCCGATCCGTATGGCCATACACTGATTCTTGTGCGAACCATTCCTCAAACCAGCAACAGTCCCGGAGTGCTGCTCGCCGTTGATGCCCAACCTGACAAAACTGTTGCTATTAAGCGGTTTTGGAAGGGTAATTTTCTATTCAATACAAACGAAAAGGAAGTTATCGGGGAACCTGGATTTAAAGCATTCCGCCCGATTGTGGAGAGTAACGGTAAGTTCCGGCTTTTAAAGTCGAATGAGATCAATGCAAATTCGGGATTGGTTCCATTTTCACTTCAGCAAAAGAGAATGGAAAGCGCTAAATTCTATCACACCATGGAGCGGGTTATCAATCCGAAACCGATGGACCCGGAGATGGCGTTACTCGATTTGATCAATGCGTTGAATGAACAACTGAATGTGAGGGTTAACTCGGTTGGAAATGGCGAGGAATACATGAAATCCCATCCGGGCACGGTTGTCCCAATGCCCAGTGGAACTTCCGGGGTATTTCAGGCTGGTGGTCAGTGGGAAGACTTCTCAA
>Ga0302286_10002137_pt1 | contig 13969 bp, 14 predicted proteins | sample III_Fen_E2_3_FD_198765 | JGI IMG/M metagenome (GOLD analysis project Ga0302286, IMG submission 198765) | Peat permafrost microbial communities from Stordalen Mire near Abisko, Sweden - III_Fen_E2_3 | ecosystem: Environmental > Terrestrial > Soil > Wetlands > Permafrost | place: Sweden: Abisko...
CAGTTCTTCCTTCGTCATAATCAGCTTGAAGATTATGAATAGAACCATCAACTTCAACAACTAACTTTACCTGATGACAATAGAAATCGGCAATAAACAAATCAATAGGATGTTGAGCTTTGAAACGAACACCTAATTTGTTATTTCGCAGATAACTCCAGAGTTTTAATTCTGCTTCTGTCATATTTGCACGCAACAGTTTAGCCCTCTCAAAGATAGTGGGCTTGGCGTTATAAAACATGGTAGTGTTCACACTTTTTTTCAGCATAAATATTGTACTGTGTGTTTTGCACCGAATTAGTTTCAACCCCTAAATCCCCTAAAGGGGACTTTAATCTGCACTGATTCAACGATATGATAATAAGTCCCATTATGCTAAATTTCTCTACAAGAGAACTTAACTCTGTGCTGATTTAGCAATACGGCAATAAACCCCACTGTCCCAAAGTCCCCTTTAGGGGATTTAGGGGTAAAAGCTAATTAGGGGTAGATATGAAGAATATAATTTCTCTCACCCTCTCAATTCCAACGATTTTCAGTCTAAAATGCAAATATAATAACGAATATTTGAAACATTACGCATGATAGGAGCCAATTGCTTTTCCGGTTAAATTTTCCTCCTTATATCGCTCCAACACAGCTCAGGGTTTATACTTTTATCCGTTTAATTGTATCGCGCATCCTTAAGAGCGGACGACACATTCGTTCAAATGGACGATGCATTCGTTCAAATGGGCGATGCATTCATTCAAATGGACGATGCATTCATTCAAATGGATGACACATTCGTTCAAATGGACGATGCATTCGTTCAAATGGATGACACATTCGTTCAAATGGACGACGCATTCGTTCAAAGGGACGATGCATTTATTCAAATGGACGACGCATTCATTCAAATGGATGACGCATTCGTTCAAATGGATGACACATTCGTTCAAATGGACGATGCATTCATTCAAATGGACGACGCATTCGTTCAAATGGACGACGCATTCGTTCAAATGCCTGTCACTAACTTTATCGTGCATTTATTGATTTCTGTCGCGTAAATGCAAGACTAAGAGGAGGATGTAGCGGATGATACCCGTATCCGAAGAATGCCGAATTGCGGTTTCCACATAGTGAAACGGAAGAGTTTAAGCAAATAAAGCACGAGTTGAACCTATAAAATATTTAATTAAACAGCGCAGAATTTAAATTAATATCAATATCTTTGGAGTCTTAAATCAAGCATAAACCACATTGCTGCAATGAATCTGAACTTGTTACATGATGTGAGAGTGCGGAAGCGGATGGATAATATGCTCAATAATAAAAATACAAAACATGATAGATGAATTACATATAGAAGACGAATTAAAAATAAGAACAATGCAATATTTTGCAAAAAATTATATAGAATCATCAATGATATTTTCATCGAATGCACGAACTATTGAGGATAAAGAGTCTATAAATGAATTCGACAGTAGCAATTATAAAGCTAATGTGATTGGTTCTATTCTTTTTACTGTTTTATATCTTGAGACTTCTATAAATGAATTTTACATCTTAGTGACTGGCAACAATAATTTTATAAATGAGACTCAAACTAGAAATAAGAAAATAATAAATGAGTTTTGGAATTCGGACAAATTTGCGAACTACAGTATTCTTGATAAGTATCAGTATGCTTTGATTTTAATGGATTGTGATAAATTTAATGATACTATCAATCCTTTTCAGAATATTAAAACTTTGATTTCTTTGCGAAATTATTTAGTTCATTATAAGCCTGAATGGATTGAGATGCAAACTTATAAAAAAAATAATAATACTCAATTTGTTAGTCTAGAAAAGAAAATAAAAGGGAAGTTTAATACAACAAAAATAGGCAATGACTTTTTTCCTGCAAAATATTTAAGTTATGGTTGTGCGATTTGGGGAATTGATAATAGCATTCAATTTGTAAATGAGTTTTATGACAAAATTGGGAAAGAATATATTTATAAAGAAATAATTAATGAATTAAGAAAAAACTACGGAGCCTAACATCACCATCGCAGGTCTCCTGATCCATTCCTATTCTAAACCACATTATAAAATGAAATTACTACTGACAAGTCTGCTTTTATGTATCGCAATGAGTGTAGGTGCTGTACCTTACATTAATCACGAGAGAGGGTGCAAAGTGGATTTTCCATGCGCCTTTGAGTCCGATACTTCTTCAATAAGTTTCACTCATTTAAAGGTAAAATCAATTCGGTTATCTGCCACTGAAGAGGTAGAAACCCCATTGGTCAAATTTAATATTATTTACCGCTTTATCTGCGAGCAATTCTACCCTACTCCAAAAAATGTAAGCCCGGCTGACCTAATGACGGCAATGAAAATATATAGCAAAAAAATGAATGAAGCCTCATTTTTAGCGAATAATCAAACGGTGTTGGAGCAGAAACAGAGCACCTTCAAAAATCTACCGGCAATAGATTATAAACTTGAAATGAAAGATACGGGATTGATTGAATACCGGAAAGTGATATTTAAAAAAGACAAGATTTATGCACTTTCATTTGAGTGTCTCAAGCCACTTATTCAAACCGACAAGCTAAATGCTTTTTTTAATTCGTTTGAACTGATACAATAAGCTGTTCCTGTCTGATTGTGTCAACTGATAAGAAAGGGTAAAAAGACAAATCACTAATATGAAAAAAATTTTAAGGCTTAAACATTGGCAGATATTCAGCATTATCATAGTGGTGGAAATAATCAGTTTTGTTTTAACATCGAGTGATTTTAAAATTGGTAGCATTTCATCTCTATATCTTGCAGTTATTGCAGCAATAATTACCTTTATTTTATTTTTCTCCTGGACTTTGATAATTGGACTATTTTTAAATAATATCAAAGGCAATGCATATCATTTTAAAAATTGGATATTAATTCTTGCCATATTTTGTTGCATTCAGGGATACTCATACTTAAATTTTCAGAGACTAAAATTAGATAATGAGTTTATTCCATTTTGGATTGAATTCATTTCGACACTATTGACTTTTTGGGGTATTTATTATACATTTTATCAAGTTGCGAAATCTTTAAAATCAATAGAATTAGACAGAGAAGCGAAATTCTCAGAATGCAAACTTGATGTGTTAGCACTTTTTGCACTTCCATTTGGAGTTTGGTTTATTCAGCCGAGAATAAATAAAATCTTGATTGTTGTTGAACAAATTGAAAAAGAGGAAGAAAACGACATAAAAGGCTCCCGTCTGTTGTAGCTCTTATAAACAAATTATTGGGCGTCAGGTTCTGCCTACGTCCAAATTAATAGCATCTATATAATTCTCGGGACAATTTGCAGCCTGAACATCCTATGTTGAACGGGGATGTGAAATAGAAAGAATCGAACGTAAGAGTTACATCGCCATGTTTAACACGACATATAGCGCTTATGAGTAAGAAAAACAAACGAAAAAAATGTGTGCAAAACAGGAAACCATTAATCTCCCAGATTGCAATCACAAAAAACTATTTTGATGATTATGTGAAGAGGATTCATAAGCTGTTGCTTCTTGCAGGGCTCGAACCTTCGCTGTTTGATGCATTATCGAAACGGACAAAAATGCATTTCATGAAATTCCGACATACTCCTTTCCGAATATGCGCGGAAAAAGACAACACAGTACCTCGGTATTATTTGAAATTTTTTAATCGGGCAATGACAGATTACGAAAAGACATCCTTCTACGGAGATCCCAAATTTAATTTTACTTTTCTTGAATATGTCACTTATGGATTAAGTTTTATAATGACCTTGCGCCATTGTAAACCAAGTGAAGACAGGCTACCGCTGGATCAGTTTGAGTTATTAGACAAAATAAAAGTACCGCTATTGAAATATGTAGCTGCGAATACGGACGATCATTATGCTGTTCGCACAAATTTTTTGATGAAAAGTCTTTTCATGTATGTGACTCAACCGAACTATCGTTACTATACCTGCAAAGAGTCGGGAGTTGCTAATATGTCAAAGGCTCGGGTAGATAATCTGATTACTGTATCATCTTTTGAGCCGGAGCGTAAAAACTTTTTTATCGATGGAGAACTTCATTCTTCTTATCGGCTGGGGTATTACCTGTTAGGTGAAGAGGCAAATGATCTTAATCCGGTGATGGCTGAAATTCCGATGCAACTGTTGGAAGAAAAGAATAGTACCAATATGAAACAGATAGTGAATCAGATAAAAACGACGATAACACTTCCCGTGTATATTCAAAACCATGCGTTGCACCGCTTTGCCGAAAGAATGGATAATATGAATAATATGTTTCGAAATACCATTTTCAGCGTATCGTTTATGGTGCCGGGAGTGGTTACCTCTGCTAAAGGGCAACGGCTAATAAGAGCGATGCACGTTACAGGTAAAAATATCGGTTATTTTCCTTTCATCAAACAAGACGGAGCAATTTTATTGTTGAGCTTTCTCCCGTTGGCCTCACCTATTACACCCGAAGGTTCTCTGTTGCACAAAGAATTGAAGTTGCAGCTGGAAGACTCCAAATATATAGGGCTAGATAAATTAAGTTTTTATACTAAAACAGATTTCGACACCGTTCCTATACTGAGAGATGCATTGAAAAAGGCAGGAATGTGGCATCTTACCGAAATAGAACCGGAGACTCCAACAGAAAAAAAAGAAGACCAAATTCTGAAAAACTTCTTTCAGTATAACTATGACATCATTGAACAAGAATAGACCCTTGCTCCCGTCCGATTTCATCGCGTGGTGAAATAAAATAATCTATTAAATTGCCACACGATGCATGAATATCGTCAAATATACGTTTCGGGTACTATCGAAGGTAATAATAATTGACTTATTATGAGACTAAAAATCTTAATGCTAATCATTTTGACGGGCTTATTCGGATGTAATAATCCGACAGAATTGTCTGTATCTGATAATACAAAACCGGCAGACAAATTTGCCAGAAACTTTATTGACAAAATTATTAGCGGACAATTAGATAGAGCTTATCGTGACATTGAGCCCGGCATATTGAATGACAAAGCAACTGAAACCTTAGCCAATATAAGTAAAAATATCAATGGAGCAATTCCGAAGAAATATAAAGTGGTTGAGGCTGGTTGGACTTCAAGCTATATGCCTCAAATAGGTAAAATCACGATTTACAAACTTGGGTACGAATATGAATTTGAGAAAGGATACGTGCTCTTCACAACAGCAATAAAAGAAAAAGATGGAAAACTTTCGGTGTATTCTTTTAATGGTGATTTTCTGCAAGCTCCATTAGCCGAACTGACAAAGTTTACATTTTCAGGAAAGAATCCGCTGCAATATCTCATTTTTGTGTTGTGTTGTTTAGTACCTCTCTTTATCATCACAACACTAATAGTAATGCTGTTGAGCAAAATGACAACGAAGAAGAAAATTATCTGGTCGCTGATAATTCTTTTAGTTGCTTTTCCCAGGTTTGTAATGAATTGGAACAATGGAGCAATGGATTTTAATCTTCTGTATCTTTCACTGTTTGGAAGCAGCATCGGTCAACCCACACTTTATTCAGCTTGGTTGGTATCTTTCAATATTCCTATTGGTGCTATTTTGTTTTGGGTTAAGCGTGAGAGGCTACTTCCTGAAGATGATGAAGACGAAGTTAGTGCAGACGATGCTGAAACAACCAAAGCAATCACCAATGAATAAAGAGCGGAATGTATATTCGGCATATTTAGTGACAAGCGTATAAAAATCATCATGAAATTCAGATATTTAACTTCAGGAATCTTGCTTATCGGGGTGCTTTTTTATTGTTCGTCGGGCAGTAGAGTGAAGAGCAAACCGATTGCGTCACGCAGCGACACCTACGTGGTGAAAACCGACCTGCAATCCTATTTTAAGCGCTGTAATGTAGAAGGTTCCATTGTCATCTTCGACAATCAGACTCATCAATGGATTGTTTCCGACACCATTGCCTCCAAAAAAGAGATGCTTCCGGCATCGACTTTCAAAATAATGAACCTGCTTATTGCGTTAGAAACTCATACCATTGCCGATGAAAATGAAACGGTGAAATGGGTGGGGAAAACAGACACGGTAAAATATGGTTACAGACCCGACATTTATCACGACATGACGGTGAAAGAGGCTTTTGAAGTTTCGGCAGGTTGGGTATTTGTGGAGCTGGCAAAGAAAATAGGCAAACAAAACTACAGAAAGTATCTGACCCTTTGCCGGTATGGCAACCTCAACCTTTCCGAACAAGGTGACGATTTCTGGAACTTCGGAGCATTTGGCATTTCTCCGGTGAATCAGGTGCAGTTTATCAGGCAATTGTACGAAGACAAACTGCCTTTTTCGAGACGGAATATGGAGATTGTGAAGCGTGTAATGATTACCGAACAAAAAGAGAATTATACCATTCATGCCAAAACAGGCCGGACCCAAGAGAATGGAATGAATACCGGCTGGTGGGTGGGATACGTGCAAAAGAAAGAGGGTGTCTGGTTTTTTGCCACACGCCTGCTGAAAGACAGAAAGCTTGACAACTCAACGTTTGGCGCTTCGAGAAAAGAGATTACGAAAAGTGTATTGAAAGATTTGAAGATAATAGAATGAGAGTGTTCCAGTATAAGCCGGTGCCGTTTCGCAGCATACTGCTTTGTGGTCTTGTGTTGCTTTTTTTCAGTTGCAGCACCACGCGCCATCTTGAAAAGAGGCAGCACAATGAGGTTTACGAGGCGTTAGCGCTGCAAAATGAGCGAATAGATAACGCGGCTCTTTACAAAGAAGCAGCCTCGTGGCTGCATGTGCCGCATATAGAGGGCGGCATGTCGCGCAAAGGCACCGATTGCTCCTATCTGGTATATTCTATTTACAAAGCTGTGTACCACAAAACCCTTGAACGCAATTCGTCAGGGATGCTGAATAAAAACTGCGAGAGAATCAGCAAGAACAAGCTGAAAGAGGGCGATTTGGTTTTCTTTCATACCGGCAAGTCCGACACGTATGTCACACATGTAGGCATTTACCTGAAAGACAATAAGTTTCTGCATGCCTCCACTTCACGGGGAGTTATTGTAAGCGACCTGGATGAAGAGTATTACCGTAAAACCTGGGTTTGCGGAGGGAGAGTAAAGTGAAGCCTTTGGCCGAGAAAAATAATGTATCCGAATAGCAGTTCCAAATTTCTATGTGCCTATGTGGTTAACAGATAACCCAATTTACACATAATTAAAAATGAACCTTTTATTTTTTGAATCTCAGGAAAGTTTCAGAGATTGGTTAGACACACACCACAAGACTGAAACCGAATTGTGGGTTGGTTTTCATAAAGTGAGCACCAATAAATCCTCAATGACCTGGTCGCAATCGGTAGATGAGGCGCTTTGCTACGGCTGGATTGATGGCTTACGCAAAACAGTGGATAGCGACAATTACTGCATCCGCTTTACGCCGCGCCGACCGAACAGTATATGGAGTGACATCAATATCAGGAAAGTAGAAGAAATGAGCGAAAAAGGGCTGATGCAACTCGCAGGACTCGAAGCCTACTCGAAACGAAAAGAAGAGCGCTCAAGAGTGTACAGTTTTGAGAGTGACACCAAAGCATTTACCGACAAATTTGAGACGCTATTTAAATCCCACACCAAAGCCTGGGATTATTTTACGGCGCAAGCTCCTTCATACAAAAAGATGGTGATTCACTGGATTATGAGCGCCAAACAAGAGCAAACTCAACTCTCGCGACTCGAAAAAGCCATCGTGGAGTGTGAAACCCAAAATCGCCTTTGGATTAATTCTAAATAGGAGTACATCCATCTACATTCACCATATGCCTAATTATCAGTAAAAAACCGGCCTTAATTATGGAAAAAGAGTTACGCCCATTGTGGAGCCGAATTTTCAGTTTCAATTGGAAATTCGGCTTGTTTTTGATTCTCATCGTATGTATTCCCCGGTTTATACTGGTGCTGAATGCAAATGCTACCGGCAATTACAGTGCAATAGGGATGATAATGGTGGTCTCCGCCATTGCTCCGTTTATATTTCTGAACAAACACGGGCTAAAAACCATAGGAGTAACTAAACCCACAAACTACAAGCTGCTTGTAGCTGCTTTTGGTGCAGGACTGTTTCTCAGCCTTCTGCTCTATTTCTTAGGGCAAAGCCTCTATGGTCACTCTTTCGAAAACTGGTATCAGTATATCGGCAAATCGTATCGCATTCCCTTAGGCATAGATTCGCATAGCAAAGCAATCATGTTTGCCGTGATGGCACTGACCGGTATGACATTCAGCCCTATTGGCGAAGAGCTGTTTTTCAGAGGAATTGTACACGCCGGTTTTGCCAAATCGATAGGCGACAAAAAAGCATCGGTGGTTGATGGTTCGGCGTTTGCTCTTACGCATATTTCGCATTTCGGTCTGGTGTTTGTCAATAATCAATGGAGTTTCCTTATTACACCTGCCTTAATTTGGGTGTCATCCATGTTTTTGGTAAGCGTACTATTCTTCATGTTTCGGAAATATACGGGTTCTATTTTGGGCGCAATGATTTGTCATGCAGCCTTCAATTTAGGAATGATATATTGCATATTCTACATGAATTGAGTTAGACTGTAGAGTGTAATTAAACTCCTTTATACAAAGCACGCATATTTCAACGCTTAATTTAGAAAACGCAGCAAAATTTGAGACAAAAAACGTGTAGTAATTCGCAATTTCAGAGCCAATATTTGGATACACTCATATAGTTCTCAATGAAATAAGAATGCCCGGGAAAAAGGTGCATTTTTTCAACAAATTAAATTATCTTTGCAAAACTGAGAATGCGAAACAATATGATGTAATCTAAACATAGTTCTTATGACAAAAAAATTTATCTTTATCCTTGTAACAGTTACTTGTTTATGCTTTTCAGCATCGGCGCAAAAATCAAAGAGCGCGTCTAAAAATCAAGCTTCATCGTCCTCTCAACTTTCCTATGCAGATAAGATGGGTTACGCCCGCACCAGTAAATACTGGGGTCCCGGCACCTATTACTGCTATGCACCCGGTGCACCTACCAACAAAATGGCGAATAACGCGGAGTCGAACATGCGCGATTTGATTGGTATCTGGGGTGAAGATTACTATAAAGAAATTGCCAAGCAAGGATTTGTGGAAGTTCCCAAAAACGAGATGAAAAAGTGGTTTAATCCAAACAATAGTAAAGATATGCGATTTTTCTACTCTCCCGACAAAAGTTATATTCTTCGGTCCGGAGTGCGTGGGTTAAACAACAGTCCTAATATGCCTGACGGACATAGAGCGCAAGTATCAACCGATGCGTGCCGAATCAAACTTATTGCCAAGGAAGATACCGCACAAGTAATGGCAGCAATCTGGCAGTATTTTCGCGATATACATGAGATGAAAGTAATTTTGGGCAGTATAGGCAGTAATTTTAAAAAGGCAGAACTTAAAGTGTATCCTATACAAAGAATTGGAACAGGAGGCTTCCCCGGTCTGCGCGCGGGTTCTTTTGTGCTTGTAATGGAAAATGGCAAACCCAAAGGTTATTACCAATATGCCGATGAAATTCTCAAGCGCACCATTACAAACCCGGAGTTCGAATTAAAAATCCTGGGAGAGGAACTCGCTTATGGGTACTATTTGCAGATTAAGCTTCAAAAAGAGGGCTATGTGTTGCGATATGAGACTGTCTCTACTTTCTTCAAAGAGCTGGAACCGGGCAGACGGTGGGAAAGTGAATATCCGACTATGTTGAAACAATATCAGGAAAATTTGAAAATGGAAAAAGACGCTGTTGAATATTACAAAAAAGCTCCACAGCCTCCTGTCATGTTAGACTTAGACAAGGTATTACATCAACGATAATACCGATATAGCAAAGTCTTGTTGCGATACGCGAAGTACACAATCGGGTTATTATCAAAAAGTGCTATTAAAAGACGTGATGCAATGAGTTTTATACAAAATATCAGCGGACAGATTCGGGGAAAGTCACTTCGGCAATTAGTGGCAAATTTCAGAAACGAATATATTTCAAATGGCATCAATGAGTCCGAACTAAAAGACAACCCGATTGACCAGTTTGAAGTATGGTTGAATGAAGCTGTAAAAAACAAACTCAGAGAGCCCAATGCCATGTTTCTGGCCACCGCCACTCCCGACGGGAAACCATCGGGAAGAGTAGTTTTGCTGAAAGGATTTGACGAGAGGGGTTTTATCTTCTACACAAACTACGGCAGCCGAAAAGCGATAGAGCTTGACAAGAACAACGCGGCTTCACTCACTTTTTTATGGTTGGAGATATATAAGCAAGTGAGAGTGGAAGGAACCGTTCAACGCATCTCCGACAAAGAATCGGATCAATATTTCAATAGCCGACCTAGAGAAAGTCAGATTGGAGCGTGGGCTTCAGACCAAAGCCAGCCCATAGCCAACCGTGATGTGCTGGAACGGGAAATGGAGGCATTGGAAAAACAATTTGAGGGCAAACCTATTCCCCGACCCGAAAACTGGGGCGGATTTTGTGTAAAACCTCAGCAGATAGAATTTTGGCTCGGTAGAGCCAATAGATTGCACGATAGAATTTTATATCAACGCAGCGATGATAACATCTGGACAAAGCAACGATTATCACCCTAATATGGACTTACATATAACCAAATATGCGCTTTTATTAATCATCTAAATTACAATCAAGTGAAAGCATTTAAATTTTTCTTAATCTTAGCACTGTCGGTACTATCCTCCGGTGTGGCGAATTCGCAAATTTCGGAGAGAAGTATTCGAGAATCAGCTTTGCTTAGCGCGAAGTTTCTCAGTGGGCAAATGTGGGATTGCCAACGCAACCCGAAAATGCCAATGGCAAACCTGAACTGGAGACTTTCAAGTCTTTCTGCTCCGTTGGATGTGACCACAAAAGGGCCTATCGATTGGGGACGTCGCAATGATCGTTATCTAAAGTTCGACTTGGAAATAGATCGTTTAAACCTCTATTCTTCATTGTTAGATGACCAAACCGGCATTAAGTACAGCATAGCCATGCGTTTGTATGAAAGAGATGGCCATCTGGTAAAAACAGTGTCGCGCTGGGGAACCCTCATCGGCTTTGGCCGCGGTGGATTTATGTACCTTCAGGAAGGAAAATTCGGCACATTCTTCCCGACAGACAGAGTGCAGCTTGGTAGCGAAGTGACTTATCGTCCCGAAATTGCTCAGGTAACACGCGTATCCGAAATATTGGGTGGTGTAACTCCAGAACCACCGAGAGAAAATGTGTATAATCCCGATAACAATCGTGGAAACATGCCAAAACACAGACGTGCAGATTGTTTGAATATGGAACTCACTTCGGGTACTTACTCCGAAACATTCAACATGCGTGATGTGGTACGTCAAGAGTTTGGTGGCAACGCTTCACCTGTTGACTGGAATGACCTGAAAGCAATTCCTAATATTGATTCATGGATTGCATGTATCGGATTACAAAACGAACAATCATTTTTGGTAACACGCAACGGAAGCCCTATCTATTCAGGAAGAAGACATTACATTGCACAATATTTTGCATCAGGTCGTGCACCTGCCAATTTCCTGATTCACGATCAAATCGCTAACAGACTATTCCTTGGCTCATGGTATGATGTGAAATTGAATATTCTTGCAATTAAGAACGAAGCTCCAAACAACGATGCGTATAGAAATGATCCTCCCAGACATGAAGCTCAAATATGGGAAAGCACAAAGCTGACTATCAATAACTATAGCGAAAAACAAAACCTTGCTAACGCTGTTGATCAGGAATTCAGAGGCAAAGCTGAAATTGCCGACTGGAACGACTTGCGAGTAATTGACAATGTAGATGCATGGGCTTTGCGCGTAAGACTAAGACCAAACGACACATTCTTTGTGACACGTGACGGCAAATTTACTTTTGGCAGCAACAGACAATTCTTTGTACTCTACTCTCCTTCAGGCAGACTGCCGGCAGGGTTCATGGTACACGATAAAATTGCCAACAAACTTTTCCTCGGTTCTTGGTATGGCGAAAACCGCCCAATTCTTGTAAAAGATTTTCATAACCGATAGTTTTATTCTGTAAAGATGCGTGCTCTGTAAAGACACACACTTCTTACCACTATAAACCCCCATTCCGAATCACTTTCGGAATGGGGGTTTTATGTATTATGGCTGATTCTAAAAAAATAACTACATTTGCTTCGATTGTAATTTTCAGTATTGCCGGAAAGCAGGTGGAACCTGCTGGGTAAAAAGGGAGCATTTGAATTATTTAAAGCGAAACGCCGAACAGCCTACAAATAAACATACAACAAAATGGAACTACTACACATTGGGGAGTTACACCGCTTTCTACTCCGGGAGACTAAGTTGAGTATCATTTGTTTAACCGGAATTCTTATTTTATCCGCTTGCAAATGGGTTAAAAAGGAGACAGCCGAACAGGTTGCAACACGTAACAAATTGGAATACCTGCTTTGTGGTGACAGCGTGCAATATTGGAGAGATGAAAATCCTTTTACAGAAGGTTTTTCAAATTACATTTCTGTTAGAGCTTTCCATAAAGGAGGTAAAGCTGATTATTTGCAATATTTATGTGACAGTGGCTTTTTGCAACCATCATGGTCTATTATGTCATGGAAGGTAACTCCTGATTCTATATTATCCATTTATGGAAAGGATCAAATTAAAGACACGACTATATTCAAGATAATCCGTTATCGAAATGACACTCTTGTGTTGAATGCAATCAGAGGCACCTATTTTCGCAAACCGTATGAATATCGAATCATTTTGATGCGAGGTAAGCTGAATATTTCAAAAGACACAATGGGCGGTGGATATTTAGAGATTATGAAGATGTAAATAATGAGTTTTGAATTATTTAAAACGAAACGCTGAATAGCCTACCAATAAACATACAACAAAATGAAACAAATACATCTTAGGGAATTACAACGCTTTCTTCCTCGCATGAGTAAGTTGGCTATAATTTGCATCGCTGGAATTCTTATTTTATCCGCTTGCAAATGGGTTAAAAAAGAGACAGCCGAACAGGTTGCTACACGTAACAAATTGGAATACCTGCTTTGTGGTGACAGCGTGCAATATTGGAGAGATGAAAATCCTTTTACAGAAGGTTTTTCAAATTACATTTCTGTTACGGCTTTCCATAAAGGAGATAAATCCAATGATTTGCAATATTTATGTGACAGTGGCTTTTTGCAACCATCATGGTTTATTATGTCATGGAAGGTAACTCCTGATTCTATGTTGACAATTTATAGAGAATCTCAAAGTAAAGATACCACTATCTCAAAAATAATCCATTATCGAAATGACACTCTTTTTTTGAATGCAATCAGAGGCACCTATTTTCGCAAACCGTATGAATATCGAATCATTTTGATGCGAGGTAAGCTGAATATTTCAAAAGACACAATGGGCGGTAAATATTTTGAAATTGAGAAGATGTAAATAATGAGCATTTATTGTTGATAATACGCCTCAACTTCCTGACACATTATTTATTTCACATGCTTCCTGACGGATTTTATCATATGAATAGGAGCATCGCCCAATACCATATTGATAAGCCAAGCGGGCAAATTGTTTCCGGGATTAAGATAAAACTCAAACTCTACGTGCGATCGGTTGTTGTCTATCGGCCTGATTATCCATTCTTCCTTGTACTCTTTAATACGCACCAATCCATCACGTTCAGGGGTAACACCCGACAATGGAAGAGAAGTTAGCTTACGTTCACCGGTGGATCGATTAACGGTTGCAGTTACATTCAAACACAAGTCCCTGTCCAAAAACGGCCAGGGCAGACTGTACACAAGATAACACTGTGCCTGTTTGTCCTTTTCATAATGAAGTACCTCCTTTTGAGTGACTTCCTTAGTCCACCATTCCGTATGATTCACATCCT
>Ga0302286_10002140_pt1 | contig 13956 bp, 7 predicted proteins | sample III_Fen_E2_3_FD_198765 | JGI IMG/M metagenome (GOLD analysis project Ga0302286, IMG submission 198765) | Peat permafrost microbial communities from Stordalen Mire near Abisko, Sweden - III_Fen_E2_3 | ecosystem: Environmental > Terrestrial > Soil > Wetlands > Permafrost | place: Sweden: Abisko...
GTCCATACCCTACTGTTTCGCCCGGAAGTACTGTCTTGATCTGGGAGATGGCGGATTTTAAGGTGGCTACGTTTTTCAATTGCAACGATTGCCCCGGACTTGAACCGTACAAGCCGATACCAAGCCGCACCATGTCGAGCTGCATCTCCGGAAACCGCTCGATGCCTGCGGAGTTAAGTATATGCAAGAGGATTTTGTATTCAAACCGGGAGGTTATCAGATGGCTTAGCTCACGAAACGACTCAAATTGCCTGTGAGTAAAGGTATCCTCCGATGAATCCTCGCTCACGGCCAGATGGGTAAAAATTGAACGGATGTACAGCGTCTCCCTTTTCTGGATGAAAGAGGTCAGTCGTTCAATTTCATCGGTTGAATCGAAACCGAGCCGTTTCATGCCGGTGTCGATTTTGATGTGGACAGGGAAGCGGTTAACGGCACTTTTCCGAAGGGCCTCCTCGAAGCTGCACAACAACGAAAAGCGATAAATATTGGGTTCCAGCCGGTTTTCGATCATCGTACTGAAACTGTGTTCTTCAGGGTTCATCACGATAATGGGCAACTCAATCCCGGCATTGCGCAATTCGATCCCCTCGTCGGCAATGGCAACAGCCAGGTAGTCTACTTTGTGAAACTGCAGAATTTTAGCGACTTCCACGGAGCCGGTTCCGTAAGAAAAAGCCTTTACCATGGCCATCAGCCTGGTCTCCGGATGGAGTCGCTGGCGGTAATGGTTGAGGTTGTGAACCATTGCACTCAGGTTGATCTCCATCACGGTCTGGTGCTTTTTCTCCTGCAACAAAGATGATATCCGGTCGAATCTAAAATTCCTGGCTCCCTTTAAAAGGATTAGATCATCCCTGAAATCTGCCTCCTGAAAATGAAGCAGAAATTCTTCGGTATCCGGGAAAAACCGCTGCTGCGGTACTTGAAAGAGTTCGTGGTAACTGCTTATCTGCTGACCTATACCGATCATCCGGTTGATGTTGCGCAATCGGATGTAATCGGCGATTTCGCGGTAGAGCAGTTCCGGATTTTTTCCTGATTGGAGTATATCCGATAGAATGAGCGTGCTTTTAAGCTTCCTGGCATCTTGTTGCTGCCCCAGAAAGTCGAGCGCATTGATAACGGAGGCGATGTCAGAGTTGTAACTATCATCGATGATGGCACATCCATTGATCCCTTTCTTGATTTCGAGGCGCATGGAGACCGTTGAAAGATGCATAAAAAGAGGCTCGAAACTACCGGGTTCATACCCGATAGCCAAAAGATAGGCCCAGCATTGGATGGCATTCTCGATGCGGGCACCATCGGTGAACGGAATTTCGAGCTTGATGGATTTTTCCTTGTAAAGTGCATGGATGAGGGTCGACTGGCTGGTAAATTCTTTTGACAAGATTTGCAAATCTGCCTTTTCCCTGCCCGACCAGCAGAAAAATTGAGGGTTTCGTGAATAGGTAACTTCGGAGAGTGACTGATGGACCATTTCGAAGTCTTTGCAATAGACAATCAACTTGCAGTTCACAAAAAGTTTGACTTTCTCCCTGACCAACTCTTCCGGGGAGGAAAAATTTTCGAGATGGGCATTCCCCAGGTGGGTAAAGATTCCGTGATCTGGTTGCAGAATGTTTTCTAACCTCGACATTTCGCCTGGTTTGGATATACCAGCCTCAAAAAGGGCCAGATCAAAGTTGTTGTCCATCAACCAGACAGATAGTGGATTGCCAATTTGGGAATTGTAGCTTCTCGGACTTCTGACCACACGAAACCGAATGCCCAGTATTTCTGACAGCCACTCTTTTACCAGTGTTTTGCCATTGCTACCGGTAATGGCCGTAACCGGATAGCTGAACCTTTTACGGTGGTGGGCGGCCAATGATTGCAAGGCGTCCAGGGTATTATCCACTACAACAAAGGAGGTTCCAGATTCTCTTTGGTCTATGTCGGGAAGATGCGATACTACGAATGCAGTGATCTCTTTGTTGTGTGCATCTTTGATATAATCGTGACCATCAGCCCTTCCGTTTTTCAACGCAAAAAAAAGGGTCTCTTTCCCCGACAGAATGGTTCGACTGTCGAATGAGAGGTAGCGTACCGGATGATCTGTAATTGCTCCGTATTGAATCAGCTGACCATGGATGATAGTGGCAATTTCGGTCAGGGTATAAGCAATCATGTTTTTAGGTTTACGGTGCGAAAACACTCGCGGCAGAGTGGTTCGTAGCTCCCTTTTTCACCAAGCAGCACCAATTTCTCAGCATCGGAAAGCCGGTGGCTGAAGTGTGCGATATGTCCGCAACGCATACATACCGCATGAACTTTGGTCACAAATTCTGCACAGGCCATCAATCCGGGCATGGGGCCAAATGGTTTCCCCCTGAAATCCATGTCAAGGCCGGCAATGATAACCCTGATACCCATGTCTGCCAGTTGATTGCAAACGTCCACCAGGTTTTCGTCAAAAAATTGGGCTTCGTCGATGCCGATTACGTCCATATCCCCGGAAAGCAGCAGGATGGTCGAGGAGTTATCGATAGCTGTCGATCGGATGGAGTTTTCGTTGTGGGAGACCACCTCATTGACAGAGAATCGGGTGTCGATAGTTGGTTTGAATATTTCAACACGTTGTTTGGCGATTTCCGCCCGGCGCAAACGACGGATCAACTCTTCTGTTTTCCCCGAAAACATCGATCCCACGATGACTTCAATCCAGCCTCGTTTGCGGCCACTATTTAGATTACTCTCGATAAACATAGATCAAAAATAGTTTTTTTCTACTTCTTTCATCTGTTTATAATTTTGTTTTTTAGTTGCCAGATGGAACTCCCAATAATCATCCTTCTGCGTGTGAAAGTTTTTTCTATGGTCGTTTCATTCATTTTATACTGTGGAATGGTGTAGTTAAATTTGTATTTTTACCAATTACTGATCAATGTCGTTTTAGTTAAGGAAACACAAAAAATTCTATTAGCGACATTGAATTACTAATCAGAAAATATTTTCAAATGGACAATAAAATATGGTTGAGGGTAATACGGGAAGAACTTGTATTACTTGATCAGTTAGCTACTGGGATGACAGAGGATGGTCTGTTTACCAAAGAGGAGGTTGAGCTGGCTATCTCAAGGGCAAAAATGGTTGCCAGGGAGTTTGAGATGCTGTTGAACCAACTTCCTGCCCCTCACCCTCTGGGGAATTGCGAGGAGGAGATTAAAATTTCTGCCGAAACCATTGTGGAAACACAAAAACAGGTTATAGTTTCCGATGTTGAAAAGATGGATGAGCCTTTACCGTTGCCGGCAGAGGAAGAAATAGCGGTGCCGATAATACTGCCGATTGTTGAGTATCAGATTCCGATGAATGATCCTCTTCCGGCACTTGGGAAAAAAGAACCAATGGTTACAGAACCCGAAGCGGAAACTGATACAGAACAGAAGCCGGTGCCTGAATGTGAGCCGGTTCATCCGAAGTCCGGTTTCTTCAGCAATGATAAAGAGGAACATACCGTATTAAATATGGATAGTAAAATGGAAGGGTTTTCATTATTTAAACCCGCTCCTATCAAAAGTCTGAAGGAGGGGTTGATTCTGAATGACCGCTACCTTTTTCAGCGGGAACTTTTTAACAACGACAAATCCAGACTGGATGAAACAGTGGCTGCCCTCGATCGCCTGGACAATATCCATGAAGCAGTCGACTATTTGAAAGCTAATTTTAGATGGACAAAAAGTGAAGCCTCGGAAAAGTTCGTCCAACTGGTTAAGAGAAGGTTCTCTAACTAAAAGGTTAAGGGTTAAAGGGTAAAGGTTAAAGTAAAAAAGCCATATTCAATATTTTAGCTTCATCTCATATCTCATGTCTCATATCCCATGTCTCATATCTTATAACTCATAACTCATGAGTAAATTATACCTTGTCCCAACGCCAATTGGCAACCTCGAAGACATCACCTTCAGGGCGGTACGAATTCTAAAAGAGGTCGATCTGATCCTGGCAGAAGATACCCGTACCTCTTCCCATCTGCTCAGGCATTACGAGATTGCAACCCGGTTGGCTTCTCATCACAAATTTAACGAACATAAAACAGTTGAAAGAATTGCTGATCAGATACTTGCCGGAGATTCTGTTGCATTGATCTCTGATGCTGGTACACCGTCAATTTCTGACCCGGGCTTTTTGCTCGTCCGGACCTGTATCGAAAAAGGGGTAGAAGTGGAGTGTTTGCCTGGTGCTACTGCTTTTGTCCCGGCATTGGTAAACTCCGGTTTTCCCAGCGATAAATTTTGTTTTGAAGGTTTTCTTCCGCAAAAAAAAGGGCGTGAGAAACGTTTGACCGAGCTGGAATCTGAAAGCCGAACCATGGTCTTTTACGAATCCCCCTTCCGGTTGATAAAATTACTGGAGCAGTTTGTTGCCCATTTTGGTCCCGATCGATTGATTTCAGTCTCACGAGAGCTGTCAAAGCTTTATGAAGAAAATTTTCGCGGTACCTGCTCAGAAGTTTTGGCACATTTTTCTGCCAAAACGGTGAAAGGGGAGATCGTCGTTGTTGTTGAAGGGAAAACATCTTCCAAAAAAGCCGACATAGAAGAAGAATAAGGAAATTCCCCAAAAGCATTAAATTAACAGCCTTAAAGTACCTCAAAATACAATATCCAAAAAATCATGAAGTACTCTCACCTCTTCTTTGACCTCGACAATACCCTGTGGGATTTTAATGCAAATTCGTACGATGCCTTGTATATAGCGATGGGTAAAATGGATCTTTTGAACAGGATTGGTGATTATGAACGCTATTTTTCAATTTATTACGAAGTGAACGAGCGGCTCTGGGACCTTTACCGGGACAATAAGATCACAAAAAATATCCTAAGGGGGCTCCGGTTCGAAGAATCCCTCGAATTAAACTACACCCCGATGCCGGGCTTTGGTGATTCGATCAACGAAGCCTACCTGACAGAGATGCCCCGGCAATTAAAATTGGTCCCTGGTGCGATTGTTGTCCTTGATTATCTCCACCACAACTACAGGATGTCGATCATCACCAATGGGTTTCGCGAGGTGCAGGTGGATAAGCTCATTCAGTCGGGGTTGAGGAAATATTTCGACAAAGTATTTATTTCAGAAGAGGTGGGAGCCCAGAAACCACACAAAAAGATTTTTGAGCACGCTGTCAAGTCTATGAATGCACCAAAGAAGAGGAGCCTGATGATTGGGGATTCGTGGGATGCCGATATTGTCGGCGCCAAACAGTTTGGGATAGACCAGATATATTATTGCCCACTTCCCGCAAAATTACCATCTTCCGAAGATATAACCCTGAGTGGTTCCTCAAAGACAACCACAACCATCATTACGCATTTGGAGCAGTTGCTGGAAATGCTGTAGGCCGAAGAGTTGAGAGTTGAAAGTTGAGAGCGGCAAGTTGTAAGATGGAGCAGAAATGACTGGTAGACAAGGGGACGGTGGAACGAGGTGAGCTGAACTCCCCTGGTTCTAAAGCAATCATAAATGAGTATATCTTTGTTTTGTAGGGTAAATACACTAAATAGGGTATTGTACTGTTAAAAAGTGTTTATCAATTTTGCAATGGGATTGACAATGTTGGGTGACCCAAGATGAATCACACCCAAAATCGGGTATTATTTTTAAATGGATTAATATAAAACTATAGTTGGCTTCCTAATCCATAAATTATTCAAAAAAGCTACAATAATTGTATTACCCCCATTGTAGATACTCATTTTACTAAAAAAAAACTTAAAATATCACAATGTACCCCTTAAAAAACGTATACAATATTAAAATATAATTAAATATGACTTTTTTTTGTGGTGATACCCTACAAAATTACCGGATAAAGAACCTGAAATTAATTACCAGATTTACAACAGCATAGATTTGCTTGAAAACGCCACGTCGCCTCGTAAATATGATATTTGTCATATTAATTAGCTGTAAGTCAGTAAAAAGAATCATTGTTAACTATTGCAAGATCCTTTTCTTTCAATATATTTGCATCGTATAACAATTTTTAACACATTTGTTGTTTAAGGTTAAAATTTCCTTTCAAAGGAGGGTTTTAGACTTTAAAACGATTTTGTTGGCTTTGTCAAACCGAAGATTTGACATTTTCAACAAATTGTTCGAAAAAATGGAATGACAATTTTGTATTACCAACTATATTACAGTTCAATTTTGTTTAACGCTAAAAATTTGTCTATGAGAAAAATTTCGCTGTTGCTTGTATTCCTGGGCTTTATAGGATTACAAGTTGTCTTCGCACAGACCCGTCAAATAACGGGTATTGTGACTTCCGGCGATGATGGTACCTCAATTCCCGGGGTATCGGTTGCTATGAAAGGATCTACGCTTGGGACTATTACCGACATAGATGGTAAGTTTACCTTAAAAGTTCCAACAAATGCAAAAACACTTATTGTCTCGTTTGTGGGTATGGCTACTCAGGAAGTGAGCTTAACCGGTGCAAATAGTTATCGGATTTCATTGAAATCTGAAGCGATCTCAGTAGATGAAATCGTTGTTACGGCTCTGGGTATTAAGCGTTCTGAAAAATCTATGGGGTATTCAACTGTGAAGATGGATCCTAACGACGCTTTAATGAAATCGCAGCCCGACTTTTTGAAATCGATGGAAGGTAAGCTGGCCGGTGTTGATATTCGTTCTTCACAAGGTACTCCCGGTGCTGCAACACGTATTAATATTCGTGGTAATTCATCATTCTTCGGTTCTAACTCACCACTCATCGTTATTGATGGAGTTCCTTTAAGTAATGATCAGATTTCTACTTCTTCTCAAACTTCAGGTGGTGGTGCTTATTCAGACGGTTTTTCTTCAATTGACCCGAATGACATTGCATCATTAACCGTTTTAAAAGGTTCGGCAGCTGCTTCCCTTTATGGGTCCCGCGCATCAAATGGTGTAATTCTGATTAAAACCAAATCGGCCTCCGTAGGTAATTCCAGAAAGAAAACGGAAATTATTTTGAACTCATCCTGGTCAGTTGAAAACATAGCTCATCTACCAGATTATCAAAATACTTATGGTGCCGGTTCAAACGGCGCTTATTCTAACTCAAATGGTTCCTGGGGCCCTAAGTTTGGAACAGCAGGATTAGATTCAATCAACATTGAAAATCCGTCATGGACGACCTATTACCCGACTTTATTTTCATCAACAAAGAAAATTCCATATAAAGCTTATCCAAACAACGTTAAAGACTTATTCCGCACTGGTCTGGTTGCCGAGAATTCTATGAATGTTTCAGGTGGAACTGGGAAATCAGCATTTAATGCAACCTTATCTAACATGAATCATAATGGATATGTTCCGAATTCAAGTTATGATCGTTCAAGCATCAGTGTGGGTGGTTCATCTGCTCTTTTAAATGGGTTGAATGTTAGAGGTAGTGTTAGCTACACCAATACCAACCAAGTTGGTAGTATCTTCGGTGAAAACCAGGTTTCAGGTGCTTCTTCTTCATTTGCAAGAACGTTGTTCCTGGCTCGAAACTGGGATTTGGCAAATCGTCCATTTGAAACGCCGGACGGACTTCCAATTTCAACAAATAATTCACAATACGATAATCCCTTATGGGCATGGAAGCACAATACCTCAACTACAAAAGTTGACCGGTCAATGGCAAACTTTGGCGCTGATTACCAAATTCTTCCCTGGCTCTCCGCGAACTATCAAATAGGTACCAATATCTATTCATTAAGCCGTCGCGAAATTCTCGATATCGGTTCACGTGCAGCGGGAGGAAAAGGGCAAATAACGACCGACCAGTATAGGAGTTCAGAGTTGGAATCCAGCCTTTTGGTAACGGCTCAAAAAGACCTGTTGAATGACAAGCTTTCAGTGAAGTTCTCTGTCGGTCATAGCCTGAACCAGAGAAATACCAGTCGTTTAGGAATGCAAGGTGCAGAAATTAGTGTCCCAAATATTTATACTTTGAGCAATACAAAAACGCAAACAATCCTCGCCGATTATACCACTGAACGCAGACTCATGGGGATATTTGGAGACTTGACTGTTGGTTACAAAAATTATGCTTTTATCAATTTAACAGGAAGAAATGACTGGTCTTCAACACTTCCCATTAACAACAGAAGTTACTTCTATCCGGCCGCTTCAGGTTCAATTATTTTCTCTGATGCGTTAGATATTAAAAATGATTTCTTTAGTTATGGTAAAGTTCGTGCAGGTTGGGCAAAAGTTGGGCGCGATGCAAATCCATACGCATTATTAGATACTTATGACCTTCTTACAGCTTTCAGCGGGCAAGCAAGGGCAGGAGTCCCAACTACCAGTAACAATAACAAATTGGAGCCTGAGTTTACTCAAGAATTCGAGGTTGGTGCGCAATTAGAGTTTTTCAAAAGAAGGTTAGCATTTGACTTGACCTGGTATGATAAACTCTCTACCAATCAAATCGCCCCGGTTGGAATTCCTTACTCAAGCGGTTTTCAGAACTATTATACCAATTTTGGAAAAATTGAGAACAAGGGCGTTGAAATTGAAGTGAATGGTAAGATTCTTCAATTTAAGGACTTCACATGGAGCGCACATTTGACCTATACTCAGAATAAGAATACAGTACTTGAATTGATTGATGGTGTTGATCGCATTCAGTTGAATGGCGTTCTTGATAATATTTCTCCTTATTTGGAAAAAGGAAAGCCGTTTGGTTATTTGCGGGGAACCACAAATTACAAAGATGATCAAGGCAATTTGTTGGTTGATCCAAAAACAGGGTTGTTAATCCCGGATCCAATTCAAACAATGGTAGGCGATCCAAATCCAAAATTCAAAATGGGTCTAAATACTACGTTTACTTATAAAAACTTCTTCCTCTCAGGACAGTTTGACTGGTCACAAGGTGGAGATATCTATTCTGTTACAATCAACACCTTGTTAGGTCGTGGTGTAACGAAAGATACAGAAGATCGTGAACACACTTGGGTGATTCCAGGTTATTATGGCGATGCCAATACTGGTAAACCAATTCTGGATAACGCAGGCAAGAAGATTCCGAATACAATACCTGTAACAACAAACGACCTGTACTTCGGAAACTCATTTGCTATTAACGCTACAACTGACTACAGCATTTATGATGCCACAGTTTATCGTTTCAGGGAATTTTCTTTCGGGTATGATTTCCCTAAAAAGTTATTGTCACGCACTCCATTTGGAAATGCATCAATCAGCTTCTCAGGATATAACTTATGGTATTTTGCACCTAACGTGCCAAAACATACCAACTTCGATCCTGAAGTGAACAGCTTTGGTTCAACATCAACGCAAGGTATCGAGTTGAGTGCAGCGCCTTCATCAAGACGTTTTGGATTTAATCTGAAATTGTCTTTCTAAGTTTAATCTCTAAATTGACTGAAAATGAAAAAGTTTTTTATATTATTGGTACTACTTTCTGGTTTATTCGCTGGATGCAGTAAATGGCTTGATGTTAATACCGACCCAAGTAATCCGGGGGATGTGCCGATGTCTATGTTACTGCCTACCATCGAAATAAATGCTGCGCGAACATTATGTTCCGGGGATGCAGGTCTTGGTGAGGATTTGGGGGTTTATACCCATCAATTATCGACGCGCGAAAAGGCAGATGCATACGGAGTAGATGGAAATGAGTATTACCTCGAACAATCATGGTCGCTAATGTATAATACTACTTTGGAAAATCTGGATAAAGTACTTGGTAAATCAGTGACTGCAAAAGCTCCTTATTATTCAGGAATTTGCAAGATTATTAAAGCCTATATGTATTCTCAGTATGTGGATGTTTTTGGTGATGTCCCATTTTCTGAAGCTAACCAAAAAGATAATGGAATTATTTATCCTAAGTTTGATAAGGGTGAAGCTATTTATCCCGAATTAATCAAATTGTTGGATGATGGTATCGCAGATTTGAAAAAGCCGAAAGGAGCTACCTTTCCGGGAACTGATGATCTGATCTTTGGTGGTAATGCTACGAGTTGGATCAAAACTGCCAATACCATTAAATTGAAATTATACAACCAAATTCGTTTAGTTGATAATTCTGTTGGTTCCAAGATTACTGCGTTATTGGCCAATAGCGCTGAACTGATCGGTGCGACCACTGAAAGCTTTATGTTCCCTTATACAAGCACGCGAACTCCTGACGAAAGAAACCCGGCCTATGTTGAAACTTATGAGGCAACTCAAAAAACGACACACATGAGTCCTTGGTTCTTCGAGTTATTGAGAGGTCTTAACCCATCATTGTTCACAGGCATTCGTGATCCACGTATTCCTTATTACTTTTACAATCAATTGACGGCTTCACAAACCGGAAGAGATGGTAACACGTTTGAATATCGTGTTGGAGGTTTTACATCCCTCTATTTCGGATCAAAAGGACCCGACAGAGATCGTTCGCAGGATAAATCAATAACCGTTTATGGAATGTATCCTTGTGGTGGACGTTATGACCAAGGTGACGCACTACAAGTTGTGGCAGAAAGTGGAACTGGTGCAGCACCCTATCGTTTTCTTACTTATACGGACCGTTTGTTCATCGAAACTGAGCTAACATTGGCTGGTGTTATTACCGGTGATGCAAAAGCAAAATTTACTGCAGCATTGAATGAGGCCTTCAAACAAGTTGATTACGTTGTATCGAAAGCTAAAGGATCTCAGACGGTACCTGTTATCGCAACGCTTGCAACAACGACAACTTACCTTACAAAAATTTTAGCGTTGTATGATGCCAGCGATGCCAATAAAAAGATGGAGATTGTTATGACTCAGAAGTGGATTTCAAGCTTTGGTAGCTATGTCGATCAATATACAGATTATCGTAGAACCGGTTATCCAGTGATGTTCGACCCAAATAACACAACGATGGCTCCGGGTGGTTTCGTGACACCACCCGCAGGTGGTGATCCCGATCGTACGCTTCCTCCTGTTAAAGTTAGTTGTTCATTGAACTATCCTTTAAGCTTGCCTTGGCCAAATGCAGAGCTCAATAAGAATGCAAATGCACCAAAGCAAAAATCTGATCCTTCAACTTTTAAGGTTTTCTGGGATAAATGATATTAATCAATTAATTTTTACGAGATGAGAACAAATATTTTAAAATCAATACTCTTCATCGCCGTCTTGTTTTTGGGATCTTGTAATGCAGATCTGAGAATGCCGGCAGTATCATTGGTAACACTCCCAAAAATTACTTTTGATGCATCGTCCGAAAAACTGATTTTGGATGGAGTATATAGTGGAAAGTTTATTGTTGATACTTACTATAAGGATCTTCCGGCTGATGCAAATATTGTGATTACTATGAATGGCGATTACACATCTCCGAAGACTTTCAAATCCGGTGTCAATGTGTTTCCTTCTACGATACCAATTACCGCCGCTGATCTGAAAACATTATTTGGCAAATCAGTCATTGTAGCCGGAGATTATTTCGAGATTGGGCTTAATGTAAAAATGCAGGATGGAACCTGGTATTCAGCATTTAATCCAAACGGAGTAGGTTATGGCTCGGGTCCGACCAACCTTCCTGGATCTTCTGCAATTCTGAAGTTAGCTGCGGTTTGTGCATTGAACCTTGATACATTTGTAGGAACTGTTAGCGTTACAGATCCTGACTGGTATGGTGGCACCTATACGACAAAAATCGAGAAGGTAGATGCAACTCATTTGAAACTTAAAAATTATGCTGAACTAGAGGGTGATATTGTTTTAACAATTGATCCTTCAACCCGGCTCATTACAGTTGAAAAACAAGTTTATACATCAAACCTGGCTATTTGGGCGATGGCATCGTACACAAATCCTGCAGCAGCTGGTAAAGGCGAGATTGACGCTTGTAAACACACGATTACAATGACGTTGACCAATACCGTTGATCAAGGTAGTTTCGGCACTACCGCTATTTCAATTACATATTAATTTTTGATAATCGAATAAGCTGAGTTTATTGAATAATACTTGAGGCATTGGTGGGTAACTACCAATGCCTTTTTTTGGTTTGCCGTGCATGGAACAAAGGCTATTCGTCTTACCATGAGAGGTTTCACAAGCGTGAAGAAACGAAGTAGACTCATACGGTTGAATAAAAGATTTATAGTGAGAAGTCTGCCAAGACAATAGTGACGAATTACGAGTTAGTTTGGAAAGGGTCGAACCCTGAAGTTGGCCAGTAAATGAATATTGCCAAGATAGCCATTAGTAGTCAGATGTTCGAAAAGAGGCTCATAGTTTGTCTTTAGGCCGGAAACTTACAATATGCAAAAGCGACGATACTTGATTGGATAACTAAAAACTATGCCTTTTCATCGCATGATGTAAAGCAAAGAATCACCGTGTGGGACGGTACGTTTTGTGGAGTGGATGGACAGACGGGAATTATTCACTTTTCCTTATCCTATTAAAATACTTCTAAAAATTGGGCATTTGATTCTATCTTAATACTTTCTAAAATTGGCATGATTTGTTATTTCATATATTTCTAATGACAGGTTTTAGTCTGTATTTACTTGCATAACAGGTAAGTAAGTGTAATTTAATTATATTGTAACAACCAATGATTTATATCACTATATATTTAAATTATTATTCTAATTTTTTGTTGAACAAGATCTAATTTTCAAATATTTAACATATATTCGCAATTCGGTATAAACTTTAACAATTAGCCGCCTTAATTGGAAGGTAGAATTCTTTAGAGTGGATTGTACGATCATGATTTTTTAATCTTTAAAATTTTTTCTATGAAAAAAATTACGCTGATGCTTGTTTTTCTTTTGTTTGCGGGAATGCAGGTTATCTTTGCCCAGACCAGGGATGTGACCGGTATGGTGACATCCGTGGAGGACGGGGCAACAATACCTGGCGCTTCAATTATTGTCAAAGGAACTACCGTCGGGACTGTTACCGATATGGATGGTAAGTTTACGTTAAAAGTACCTCAGGGTGCCAAAACTTTGGTCGTATCTTTTGTTGGTTTTGCCTCAACTGAGGTTGCTCTTACAAATACAAAAAATTACAAAGTAGTACTCAAAGGTGAGCACGTTGCTGTGGATGAGGTAGTTGTTATTGCCTATGGTACTGCAAAAAAAGAATCAATCACCGGTGCCGTTTCAACGGTTAGCTCTAAGTCAATTGAGAGCCGTCCTGTATCAAGCGTATCGGGTGTACTTGAAGGTAAGGCTGCAGGTGTTCAGGTTAACAATACTTACGGTGAGCCCGGATCGGATCCAACCATCAGGATTCGTGGTTTCAGTTCTGTCAACGGATCAAATGCCCCGTTATATGTCGTAGATGGAGTGCCTTATGCTGGTAACGTTTCTGATATGAATTCCCAGGATATTGAGAGTATTACCGTATTAAAAGATGCTGCTTCCACCGCATTGTTCGGTAACCGTGCATCAAATGGGGTCATTCTTATAACCACCAAAAAAGGTAAAACAGAGGGAGGGGTAGCCATCAGGGCTAATTTCAATCAAGGTGTGTATACCAGGGGAATGAAAGAGTATGACAGAGTCGGACCTAACGATTACATGGAAATCATGTGGAAAGGCGACAGAAACAACCTGATGACAGCGCAACCTACCAAATATCCTACGGAGGCCCTGGCAAATGCAGAAGCATCAAAATCATTGGTTTCTACCTATTTAAAATACAATATTTTCAATAAAGCCGATGACGCTTTGTTTGATGCCAATGGAAAGCTGGTTTCTGATGCAAAAGTCCGTTCCGGATACAACGACCTGGATTGGTACAAAGACATAGAAAGACTTGGACACCGTCAGGATTATACCATGAGTGGTGAGGGATCTACGAGCAAAAGCAATTATTACTTTTCAGCCGGATACCTGGATGAAAAGGGATATGTTAAATCGTCAGATTTCCAGCGCTTTACAGGACGTACAAATGTTAATGTAACTC
>Ga0302286_10002141_pt1 | contig 13954 bp, 8 predicted proteins | sample III_Fen_E2_3_FD_198765 | JGI IMG/M metagenome (GOLD analysis project Ga0302286, IMG submission 198765) | Peat permafrost microbial communities from Stordalen Mire near Abisko, Sweden - III_Fen_E2_3 | ecosystem: Environmental > Terrestrial > Soil > Wetlands > Permafrost | place: Sweden: Abisko...
GCCCAGAGTCAGATAAGCATTAATTCCGATCGATTATTGACAGTAAAACCCACAGACTCACTGTTGACAATCGCTAAAAAGCCTTTTACAGCTGCCGGTTTAGTGTTAACAACAAACATGGGCGTTTGGAGTTTCGATCGTTTTGTTATTGGAGGCCCGTATGCCCGGGTGAATTTCAACACCATTGTGCGGAACATTAAAACCGGTTTTGTTTGGGATAACGATATGTTTGTTACCAACCTTTTTGCACATCCTTACCATGGCGGTTTGTATTTTAACGCAGCCCGCTCCAACGGTATGAATTTCTGGCAATCGACCCCTTATACTGCAGGTGGTAGTTTAATGTGGGAATTTTGTATGGAAAATGAACCGGCTGCTATCAACGATTTTATGGCTACCAGTATAGGAGGAGCCTGCCTGGGTGAAATGACTTTCAGAATTTCCGATTTAGTGATTGATGACCGCTCTGTTGGTTTCGACAGGTTCAAGCGGGAAGTTTTGCTAACCCTGGTATCTCCAATTCGGGAATTAAACCGATTATTGAATGGTGATGCCTGGAAACACAGAAACATAAGAGGTAATTCAATTGCCGGACCTCCCGTCATCTTCTATACTACCATTGGCCATCGTATCATTCGGGACAATACCAAAAAGAATAAGGATGTCAGTAATATGCTTTGCTATGATATTGGGCTGTATTATGGGAATCCATTTGATAAAGAGAACGAAAAGCCCTACGATTTCTTCTCGCTGAAAGTAGCCGGGAACTTCTTTTCGCAACAACCTGTAATCAGCCGGGTGAACGCACTGGGAATGTTGTATGCGAGAGATATAACCCTCAGCAGGCCAAGTCGTCAGTTAACCCTGGGAATCTTCCAGCACTTCAATTTTTACCAATCGCAAGCTGACATAAACAATGTGTCATTAAGTCCGTATAAAATATCGGAAGCAGCATCAGTTGGACCCGGTTTATTATATAAAATCAAACTAACCCAACATATAAGTCTTTCGAGTTCCCTGCACTTGAGCGCCATGCTGTTGGGAGGAAGCCAGACCGATCATTTCAGGTTCGAAAAAAGAGATTATAATATGGGAAGTGGTTTCACTTCAAAACTGAGTGTTGAACTGAACTTTGCCGATAAAGCCAGATTATTCCTCAATACAGAAGATTACCGCCTTTATTCCTGGATTGGCTACAATCCTGCTGATACCGAAACTATTAATTCAAATGTACAGGGTGACGTTGGGATTGCCAGGCTGAGTGTTGCCCGGTTGAATCTAAACTACACAATCCGGAAGCATTTTTTGATAGCTGTCGAGACCAGTTATTATTACCGAAAAAGCGTCTATAAATACTACCCTTCTGTGATGCATAGCACGGTGGAAAATAAAATAAGTGTAGGATATGTTTTTTAACGATAGATTCTGCAAATAACTTTCTGTTGAGCACTGAAAATGTATAGAGTAATAACTTGAAGGAGTGACACCGCACACAAAGAAATCCGATACTATTTTAATACATGACAAAAATCAGTATCATCACTAACAAACACAAAATAAATAGATTAAAGCAAAATATCACAAAAGTGAAGCTTACATTCCAACAAAGTCAATATTCAGTACACATAAGAACCTTCGGTTTTTAATATCAGATTTTAAATGCTTTTAGTATTTTCATCTTTTGTGTTCTTTCTTGTAACATCTACTTGCTTTTGTGATTCTTTTGTGGTTCGTTTTTTCTTTATAAGTTACTCAATATAAATCTATTTTTTTATTATTGTTTTTTTGTCATGTAATTAGCGATACTATATAAAACAACCGGATGAACTTCTCGAAAGGAGTTCACCCGGTTTTGTTAATGTTAATATCTATATCAGAATATTATATCATCAATAGATCGCTATTTCAGTTCCTCAAAATTCCACTTTCAACGTTGCACCGAGTTGCATCGGTTTACCCTGTTGTCCAAAGTTCCCTCCTGAATAGAAGTAGAAGGCATTATACTCTGTCTTGGAGAGATTTTTAGCCCATAGTTCCAGGCCAAAAGCACCTTTGGTCACTCCTACCTTAGCATTCAACAGTGAATAAAATCCCTGCGAAACAGTATTGTCTTCCGTCCAGTAAATTTTCCCAATTCCAGTGTATTGCACAGTTGCCATCAACCTGTCAATCAGGGCATGTTTAAAGGCATGTTCGTATGTCCCGCTTAGGCTTAAGGTGTTTTGAGGTGCATACGGTACATGTTTACCTTTGTAATCCACGGCTGTATAAACCACTTGACCTGTATTGCTATATGATTTCAAGGTATCGGTATAATTTTTAAAAGTGGCGTTGGCATACCCGTAGTTCACCCCGGCACTAAATCCACCACCCAGGTTGGCATCCATCGAAATCTCAAACCCTTTACTTGCTACCTGGCCTGCATTGGTAATCACTCGGCCGCTGGTACTCGAAAAGATCTTGGCTAATTGCATATTATCTACATTGATATAAAAAAGTGCGATACTCGATTTCAACCGGTCATTGAATGCGAGGCACTGTCCGCCTAATTCATAATTCCAGCTAAATTCAGGTTTATATAATATCGTCTTCCGAATATCCGGGTTCATTTCACTTAGTGGAGGCAATGCATTTGTCAGCAAATCAGAAAACATCTGTACATTAAAGCCCCCTGTTTTATAACCCCTGGAAGCTGTGGCATATACAAACTGACGGTCGCTCCAGACATATTTTAATGACACTTTTGGCAGTAATTCGGTAAAAGTAACATCCTGTTTCCCACTAAACTTAACTGCTGCATACTGATCTACGTACGTATTGTAGTCCAGGTTTACATCTTCGTAATCCAACCTCAATCCGGCAGTCAGTGATAATCCGTCCACCAGAAGGTTATTCAATGTGGACTGATGAAAAAGGGCTGCCCCATAATTGGTGGTATTAAAAAATCCGGGAATAGTCAGGTGATAATTTTTCATATTTAGCGGGCTATTCATATCTATCGTTTGATAAAATCCGGTAGCTCCGAAACTCCACTGGTAATTGCTGTTTGTAATCGATTTCAGCGTTATTTCCTCGTTGAATGAATTCTGTTTTTGAAGTTGTTCTAAAGCCATTTTATTAGCAGCTGTATAATCCAGGTCCATCCGCATATCATCCGAATAATACTGATGCGAAGTAGTTGAACTAAACACCACATCCTTGGTTTTATACTGCAGAAACAAACTGTTTGTCACCATGGTCCGTTTATATGAACTGGTATCATTGAAGTTTGGTTGGGCTACTTTATTGGTTGCTTTATCATACGCACCATAAGGGAAAGCACCCTGGTCCACATAATCCAGGTTGAAAGTATACTGCGCTTTTAATTTGGGGGTGATGTTCCAGTCCAGCTTCGCACGGCCACCTGCCGAAGTGGTAGCATCCGCATCTTTTCCGGTGGCAGCATTTGTAAAGAACCCATTGTCCTGATTGTAATACCCGCTTACCGATACTCCCAGGTTATCGTTTATTTTGGCGTAATGTGCAGCTTTCACATTCCATAAACCATAGTTTCCACCGGTAACCGAAAGCTTGGTTCCCTGATAGTACAATGGCGAAAGCGTATAGATATTTACAATGCCGCCTTCTGCATTTCGACCGTATAGTGTACCTTGCGAACCACGCAGCACTTCTATTTGACGGATATCATAAAAATCAAAATCAAAAGTCGATTTTTCAAAATACGGTACATTATCCACATACAAGCCCATCGATTGCCCGCTGTTACGCGATCCAATACCACGGATATACGAAGTGGTGGACATGGCCGAACCATAATTGGGAATATAGAAGTTGGGAACCAATCCGCTTAAATCCCTCACATTGGTAATCTGGGCGGTATTTATCAGTTTTGAACTGAGAATAGTCGACGATACGGGCGTCTGTTTAGGGGAAGTTTCTTTCAGTGAATTGATGACTACTTCATTAAGTGCCACCATTCGGGTAGTATCCTTTTGAGTTTGTGCCACAGCAAGCAGGCTACAAGAAATCAAAACAGATAAAATCAGTTGTTTTTTCATTTTTTGTTACAATATAGTTTAATAAATAAAAATAGGGTTCGTATCTGCCGGGCAGATACAAGTTGACCTCTGAATACCAAAAAGGCTATTCAGAAATTGAATTAGTATTCAATTGATTTATTTAGGAAACAATTGCAGGAGGGGGACGTGAGAAATCTACAAAACTTAATTCATCCGAAGTAGAGAATGGCGATTCATAAGCAACGTAAGTGTCTTTAATAATACAGAAAGGCAGAGGTTGCCTGATGTCAGTAGCAATTTCAGCTTCTACCTGAAAATCACTGTAAGTAAGCTGATAGGAAGAGAGTTGTTGAGGCTCATAACCCGTAATCTGGGCTGTAAGCTGGGTTTGTTCCAGATGGGAATAGTGCGACTGGAAACCCGGGGTAAAAATGCATAGAACGAAGCCTATCACCATGAGCAACTCAGGGATAAATGTAGCCAGCAAACCGTTCTGAAACATCAACATAGAAAAATTATGTTTATTGAAGATTTTCAATCATTAATCCAAGAGAGCCTCTCATGGGACTCGAACCCGCGACCTATTCATTACGAATGAATTGCTCTACCAACTGAGCTAAAGAGGCAATACTAATTATCAGATTCACTAAGGGAATGCAAATATAGTGCATTAACCAGTCAAAAAAAAACAAATTATAAAAAAAAACTTTTTTTTATTCTATTGTCAAAATTGTCTTTCAACAATCTGAGTTCAACTTTTTTTAATAACAGAATTGAATTGCTGGTTGATGGTGTATCGCTTTGAAGTATTTCAACCTTTTCCCATTTTAAACCCCATCATTCATCCCTTTTTAAACCAAAATTTACGGGAAATTACGAGCTTATGAAACTTCATCAGTACTTCCTCCTGAATTTATTGGTTTAGACCTGTGGGTCCCAATATCTTATCAATACGATATCGGTGATGTTCCATATATATGGAATACTATTGGAACATGAATTACTTATTTATTGTTTTGCAGTGTTAAGATGGTGAGAAGATGAAATGAACAACCCGATTGAGTATAGAAAAAAGAATGATTCCCCTGTAAAATAAAATGTCGTTAAAACACAGAAAAAAATTAAACAAAATTGAGCAAGTTTTGTTTAAAAAAAACGATTTGATTTCCGGAATAACTGATTAAACAACTTAAATATCAGACTAAAATGAAAAATTCAGGTAGTGAAATCATAGTTGCAATTATTTCTGGAGTGTTGGGAATTTTGGCTTCGTTTATTTTTTTTAAAGTAAAGAACAAATATATAGAAAGTGAGACAAATAAGAAAGTTATAAATGAATATTTAGATCCCTTGATAATTATCACAGATGATCTCAGAGACAAACTAAAAGATCTGATTAAAAGAGTCAAGGAAAAAGACTCTCTATTAAAAGACACTTTAAAACAACTTTCAGACAATTTTGATGGATCCAGTTCTTCCATATTTTATGAATTGTGGAAGGATGAAAATGAGTTTATTAAATGGACGAATCAGATGGGACATTATCCAATGTCATTATTATATGTAACAGCATTATATTTTTCGCGCGCATACTATATCAGAACAAAATTACCATTTCTTAAACTGACTAGATCTACCGATAGGGAATTATTGAAAAAGATTAATGCGGTGAGGATTTCATTGGGGGGTGAGTTTGGCATTTGGGATGAAATACAAGATTCAGCAGGAATTTTCATTAAGAAAGATAAAGACAATGAATTTATGAATTATTGGAAATTTTGCTCTGAAATTTATGCCAAAAAAAGGTATTACTACTTCTATAAAGTAATCAATTTTTATGAAACATTTGATCAAAAAACAGAAGTTGAGAAAAAGAAAATGATTGAAAGCCTGGAATTATTAAGTTCATATCTTGATGAGATTCGGAAAGACAAAAAATTAAGTTTAGTGTAAATTTCAGACACTACAACCAACAATATTAATTATAATCACCTTTAATTTAATTATTTAAAATTCAGCATTCATTGAATAACTAAACAATAAATCTTTCATTTCTTTTCATAAACCAACATGTTTTCAACAACTAAAACTGAAAGAATATGAAATTACAACGAATCAACGACATGATTCAGAAGTTTAAATCAACATTCCAACCATCTCCAGTTGGAAACTCCGAACAATGGGTGCGTAGAGTGGAACCGCCTTTTTGGTGGGCAGAAATGAATCAGCCGGAAATGCAAATAATGCTCTATGGAGATGATTTACGATATGCTGAAATCTTCATTGATCACCCGGGAGTGACTATCTCCCGAAAAGAATTATCCGAAAATAGAAATTGTATATTTTTGTATTTGGAGATCATGAGAGAAGTAAAACCAGGAGAATTTAATATCGTACTAACAAAAGGGGAAAAAGAGCAAACTATCAAATATGAACTTAAAAAACGACGCAAAGATTCTGCATCGCGAATCAGTTTTTCGGAAGCTGATGCCATTTATTTAATAATGCCCGACCGTTTTGTAAATGGAAATCCTAAAAATGATTTTATCAATGGGTATCAACAGGGTGTCAACCGGAAAGATCCCGGATCACGCCACGGTGGTGACATTGCAGGGATCATCTCCAAAATTCCCTATTTAGCTGAGTTAGGGATAACTGCATTGTGGACTACACCACTCTTTGAAAACAATGAAACACAATACTCCTATCATCATTATGCCTGTTCCGATTATTATAGAGTTGATCCAAGATTAGGTGAAAATGAAGATTATATAAGGCTTTCGGATTCATGCCATGCGTATGGTTTAAAATTAATTATAGATGTTGTTCCAAATCATTGCGGCTCATCACATTGGTGGATGAAAGATTTACCGGCTAAAGATTGGCTAAATACCTGGCCAACTTACACCTCTACGAATTACAAAATAACAGCATGGACTGACCCTCATGCTTCTTCTGCTGATTTAAACCGCCTTACACATGGTTGGTTTGCTCCGAGCATGCCGGATTTGAATCTTCAAAATCCACTTCTTTTCGATTATCTACGTCAGGTGTATGTATATTGGATTGAATATGCCAATATTGATGGAATAAGGGTGGATACATATCCATATAATGATATAAAAACTGCCGCCCGGCTTATTCAATCCATTAGGGATGAGTATCAACAAATGACTGTTGTCGGCGAATGTTGGGTTAACACACCCGCTGAAATAGCTTATTATCAATCGGGAACCAACAATAAGGATGGATTTGACTCCCGCATGACGAGTGTTATGGATTTTGCTTTGAAGAATACATTCAAACTTTCTTTCAACGAAACGGAAAAACAGGATTCCGGAATGATCCGTTTCTATGAGCACTTTGCACAGGATTTTGTATATGCCAATACAAATCTGATTATGAACTTTCTGGACAATCACGATATCTGTCGCTATTCCTCCGTTGTAAAGCGTGATGTAAAAAAATATAAAATGGCACTGGCAATATTACTTACTATTCGCGGATATCCTCAAATCTATTATGGTACCGAAATCATGCTAGAGGGCAATTGTAAGGATAGTTATGAAGATAACTGTTATGAAGGTCACAGGTTTGATTTTCCAGGTGGTTGGGCAGCTGACCAAAGGAATGCATTCACTGAAAAAGGCCGGACAAGCGAGGAGAATGAGGTCTATAATTATTTGAAGACCTTGCTAAATTACCGGAAGAACAATCCGGTACTTCATAACGGGGGCATGAAACAGTTCATCCCAGAAGACGGGATATACGTATATTTTCGTTTTAATAAAGAAAAAACACTTATGATTATTGCGAATGATAATGATAATGCAAAACAATTAGCCGTTGAACGTTTTGATGAAATGCTTAACACGAAAACAATTGGTGTCAGTATTGTTACAGGCGATAAATATTTGCTATCCAGTCCTGTATCCATACCTGCCAAGACAGTACTGATCCTGGAAATTCGATAGTGAGGATAGGAACAGCGATTTAGCTGTAAGGTTTATAATTATTGCCTATTCTAAAAAAAGACATAACGTTAGATAAATAAAAGAATGGCATGACTTTCTTCCTTTACAGGAACAAAGTCATGCCATTTAAAATTTCACGATCTATTCAGCGAATCAGTACTTTAAGAATCATATACAGCATGTGCTATTAACGTATATAATTAACAAAACCCGGACGTTAAAATAGATTTGTACGCAGAATGAGATTCGAACTCACATACCGTAACCGGCACTACCCCCTCAAAGTAGCGTGTCTACCAATTCCACCATCTGCGCTTGTACTAAATTATCAATTTGCGAGTTGATAATCTGAAAAAATAATTTGTACCCAAAGGGGGACTCGAACCCCCACAACCTTACGGCCACTAGTCCCTGAAACTAGCGTGTCTACCAATTCCACCATTTGGGCAATCAGCGTCTGAACTTAAAAGAAAGACAGACCATTCAGTAGAGAAAAAAAAGTGAAACACGCAGTTTCACCTATTCACTGAGCGAAAAACGGGACTCGAACCCGCGACCCCGACCTTGGCAAGGTCGTGCTCTACCAACTGAGCTATTTTCGCAATTTATGTTTTGGTTGATAATTGAAAACTTCTTTTCTATCGCCTTGCCAAGGTCGAACGAGTCGATTCTTTGGGGCAAGGTCGTGCTCTACCAACTGAGCTATTTTCGCAATTTATGTTTTGGTTGATAATCGAAAACGCTTTTTCTATTATTAATTGAGGTGCAAAGATAGTCCGATTTTAATAAATGACAAATACCTGGTTGAAAAAAAAACATAATTTTCTCAGTTTGTTTGAATTAGGAAAGGCTAAAAATCGGATCAATAGGGACTTAAAAGGAACTTCTTATTACAAAAAAAAACAATTTAATCGTACAGAGCCTTCATTATTGAACAGATTGAGGTAATTTTGCAGTCAGAATTCAGTCCTCAACAACTATGTTCCGGATTTAATAGGTGTAATTTGTCCTTATGAAAATATTTCTCACAATTAGTCTGTTAGTGGTTTCGAATGTATTTATGACTTTTGCATGGTACGGGCATCTGAAGATGCGTGAATTCAAGTGGTTTGATGCTCTACCTGTATTTGTAATTATTCTGATAAGCTGGGGTATCGCACTTTTCGAATACTTTTTTCAGGTACCGGCTAACAGGATTGGATTTAGCGGAAATGGAGGCCCGTTTTCATTGATGCAACTAAAAGTCATACAGGAGGTTATTACATTAGTTGTATTTGTAATTTTTTCATTAATCGCTTTTAAAAATGAGACTTTTCGTTGGAATCATCTGGTAGGGTTTGTCTTTTTGGTATTGGCAGTATACTTTATATTCAAGAAATAAGCAAAAGCACCTAAAATTATATAAAAAAGTAACGCATTAGATCCCTCCAACAGCTATATTCAATACAAAATGCGATTTTTTATTACCTTTGTGACCAAATATTTTGGTGTATGAAATCTATTTCAATCTTTACTTTATTCCTAATCGTATTATTAGTACCTTCCTTAAGTTTAAATGCTGTTCCTGCTACTCCGTACCCGGTTCTAATTACCCAATCGGATGGTACTGAGATAACAGTTCGTATGCGTGGGGATGAGTATTTCAATTATAAAACCACATTGGATGGGTATCCCTTAGCACATAATGCTGAAGGTATACTAACTTATGCCCTGGTAGATTCCAGGGGTAATTTAACAAGTTCAGATGTTAAAGCTACAAACATTGAAAAAAGGTCCATCAGTGAAAAAAGATATATTCACCATCTGACACGAAACGTTGATTTCAGCAAAATAAGTCAACAAAGACGGGCAGCCCGTTTATTAAAATCACCCGCAATACTGACTTCGGAACCACAAAAGAGTTATCCATTAAAAGGTACTCCAAAATCACTCGTTATTCTGGTGAATTTTAAAGATTTAAACTTTGTCACCCCAAGCCCAAAAACAGCCTACACCAACTTATTGAACCAAAGCGGCTATTCAACCAATGGAGGCACCGGATCTGCAAAAGATTATTTTCATGATAGTTCGATGGGGGGATTCAATCCTCAGTTTGATGTGGTAGGGCCCTTTACATTACCTCAAACAATGGATTATTATGGTGGAAATAATTCTTCCGGAGATGATTTAAATCCAAGACAAATGGTGATCGATGGGTGCAACCTGGCAGCAGCCAGTGGCGTTGATTTTTCACAATATGATACCGATCATAATGGAATTGTAGACAACATATTTATCTATTATGCCGGATATAATGAAGCGGAAGGGGGACCTTCAAAAAGTGTATGGCCTCACCGATGGGCATTAGGCGATTTATCTTTAGTCCTGAATGGAGTGAATATCTCAGATTATGCCTGTACTTCGGAACTCCGCTCAAATTCGGGAACTAATATGTGTGGTATCGGGACATTCTGTCATGAATTTGGCCATGTATTAGGCTTACCCGATTATTATGTAACTTCAGGCACGGATCATCACACTTTATCATCCTGGAATATCATGGATTATGGTCCCTATTTAAATAGTGGCCGTACTCCACCCTCCTACTCTGCCTTCGATCGTTTTTATCTGAACTGGCTCGTTCCAGTAGAGTTGAAAGAAGCTGCCCAATACAGCTTGGACACATTGACCACCAGCAATTCAGCCTATCTGATATCACAAGATGGAAATCATAACCTGAGTGGTTCAAACCCTTCACCAACTGAGTTTTTCACATTGGAAAACAGGCAAAAAAAAGGCTGGGATACCTATCTTCCCGGTCACGGGATGTTAGTCACCCACATATTTTTTGATCCGGTAGCCTGGAATCAAAATACTGTAAACAACGACCCGAATGCCATGGGGGTTGATATCGTGGAAGCCGACAAAATTGCATTAACTGAAACGTCCACACTGGATCCCACCTTATCCGGCGATCCGTTCCCAGGGACAAGCATGGTAACTTATTATTTACCTGCATTAAGGTCAGGTACTGTTTTAACCAAGCCACTAACCGAAATCAAAGAAACAAATGGAATAATATCATTTAAATTTAAGGGGGGAAATATGTCGATAAAACCAGCCGTTGGAATCGATGCTACCGACCAGACATATCATAGTTTTGTAGCGAACTGGAATTCTGTAACGAATGCAACAGGTTATTATCTGACAGCCTATAAAGTTTCAACCGGAGTATCAACTCAATCGGAAGGATTTGATGCAGGGTTGAATCCGACGACAGGCTGGACAATTAATGTACTAAACACTTCCAGTATCAATGCTTATTGCGGTACTGCTACTCCGGCTTTATTATTTTCAAATAATGGAGAATCTGTTGTAACCGAGAAATATGCATTTCCAGTAACTAAATTATCATTCTTTCTCCGTTCGTTATCAGGTTACAATGGAGGATTTCTGGTACAAGCCTTAAATACTCAGAACACGTGGGATAAAATTGACAGTATACCGGTAATCAGCACGCTGAACGAAAAGAGTAAGAGCTATACATTTACCGAAACCAAGAATTATACTCAATTTCAATTCACGTATATCAAAGGAATTGGGACTATCACGTTTGATGATGTAGCGGTAAATTTCAACAAGCAAATAGATTATGTTGAAAAAGATAAATGGGTCACCGGTACAAGTGATACGATTTCTAATTTAGAGCCTAACAGTGTTTATTGTTACATGTTAAAAACAAGCGATAAAAACGCCCTCTACAACTATGAAAATATTACAGCGAATTCAAATACTGTCACCACTGCCACTCTAAATTATCCTTTGCAGAAAACACTTATTTCTATACCGGATAAAAATGGAAACATAACTGTATTTTTACCCTCAGTGCATGCCACACTATACATTTACAACCTTCTAGGGCAGTGCATTAAAACGGTATTACCGGACAAATCAACCACCCTAACCATTACGGGTTTACCTAAAAATCAGATGTACATTCTCAAATCGAATAATCTGGTCAGTAAAGTTGCTTTATAAAAAACAGTTTCACATCTTATGCTTTTTCCGTGGAATTACAAGGTAATCCGGCGGAAAGTTTTTTTATACTCGAGTCTAATCCAAGTTATAAATAATCAAATTGTAAATTTTTTATATGTTATCAGTCGATGCACTAACTGTCGAATTCGGCGGTCAAACTCTCTTTCAAGATATCTCATTTGTCATCAATGAAAAAGACCGGATTGCTTTAATGGGGAAAAACGGAGCAGGTAAATCAACTCTACTCAAGATACTGGCCGGAGCCAGGGAACCCTCCAAAGGGACTGTCTCCTGCCCCAAGGAAATGGTGGTAGCCTATCTGCCACAACATTTGTTGCTAGAGGATAACCGTACTGTTTTTGACGAAACCGCTATGGCTTTTTCCGAAATTAATGAAATGGGCAAACAAATTGATGCCCTGAACGAAGAACTGACTACCCGCACCGATTATGAATCAGACAGCTATATGGAGCTGATTGAACGTGTTTCGGCCCTGAGCGAACAGTTTTACAGTATTGAAGAAATAAACTATGATGCGGATATAGAGAAAACGCTCCTTGGATTGGGTTTCTCACGGGAAGACTTTCCACGTAAGACTTCTGAATTCAGTGGAGGTTGGAGAATGCGTATAGAACTGGCCAAAATACTGCTTCGGAGGCCTGATGTTATTCTGCTCGATGAGCCTACCAATCACCTGGACATCGAATCCATTCAATGGCTTGAAGATTTTCTGATCAACTCGGCAAAAGCAGTAGTAATCATTTCGCATGACCGAGCCTTTGTTGACAACATTACAACACGTACCATAGAGGTTACCATGGGGCGTATTTATGATTATAAAGCGAAATACAGTCATTACCTTGAATTGCGCAAAGAACGTCATGAGCAGCAGCAGAAACAGTTTGAGGAGCAACAGAAAATGATTGCCGATAATATGGAGTTTATTGAACGCTTCAAAGGCACCTATTCAAAGACTCTACAAGTGCAATCGAGGGTGAAAATGCTTGAAAAACTTCAAATTCTGGAAGTCGATGAAGAAGACTCATCAGCATTACGGCTAAAATTTCCACCTTCACCCCGTTCAGGAAATTATCCGGTTACTGCCGAAACTGTTGGGAAAAGGTATGATGACAAACTTATTTTTGGGAATGCTAACTTCATGATCGAACGGGGAGAGAAAATTGCTTTTGTAGGTAAAAACGGGGAAGGAAAATCAACCCTCGTAAAATGTATCATGAAAGAAATTGAACATGATGGATTACTCACCTTGGGACATAATGTAAAAATTGGATATTTTGCCCAAAACCAGGCTTCATTGCTGGATGAAAACCTTACTGTATTTCAAACCATTGATGATGTGGCTGTGGGTGATATCCGGAATAAGATTAGGGATTTACTGGGAGCCTTTATGTTTGGGGGAGAAAGCTCGACTAAAAAAGTAAAAATACTTTCAGGAGGTGAACGGACGCGTTTAGCAATGATCAAACTATTGCTGGAACCTGTTAATCTATTAATATTGGATGAGCCTACCAATCACCTGGACATGAAAACAAAAGACATTCTAAAACAAGCTCTGGTTGATTTTGATGGTACTCTTATTGTTGTATCCCATGACCGTGATTTTCTTGATGGATTAATCACGAAAGTATATGAATTCGGGAATCAGAAAGTCACCGAACACTTAGAAGATATTTACGGATTCCTGACTAAAAAGAAGATGGATAATTTAAGGGAGATAGAACGGAAGAATAATAATTCAGTGAATTAAGGCGAGTTTGACAAATTAGGAAAGAATCAGATCAAGGAACTCAGGAATGAATGAAGAACTGAGAACAAATATTTTACGATTTAATCCTATAAAAAAGGATAGTAGGCTTAAAGGTCAAATTTCAGGCTGAAAAGTTCTGTAATGCTTATTATGATTAGCTTTGCAGTAAATCAAAG
>Ga0302286_10002142_pt1 | contig 13953 bp, 13 predicted proteins | sample III_Fen_E2_3_FD_198765 | JGI IMG/M metagenome (GOLD analysis project Ga0302286, IMG submission 198765) | Peat permafrost microbial communities from Stordalen Mire near Abisko, Sweden - III_Fen_E2_3 | ecosystem: Environmental > Terrestrial > Soil > Wetlands > Permafrost | place: Sweden: Abisko...
AAGTGTTGTGTTTCAGCCCCCGTTTCAACTGCACCCAGCGATAATACAAATCATTGATTGTAATATCGTTCTTGTCTGCCCTAATTCCGTCTAAGGCATCTCTTACCACATCAATTTCCATTTCTCGTAATTCATCAAGCGTCTTAGCATAAACAGAATGACGTTTTCCTTTTTTATCTCTCCACTTATATTCAAACGTCCCGTTTGCTCTCTGGTATTCACCATCTTTTAAAACTCTATTCTTATTATCTTTGCGTCTCTCTACTCGCATGATATTTCTCCTCTCATAACTATAAAGAGAACACGCTCAAGCACATTATAGCTCAAGCTGTTCTCCATTGTCCATAACAAAATTACATCCGCTAATTATATTGAAAACTGCTTAGCTAAGTATTCGTCTAATAATTTTCGTTTTATCAATCTCTTACTTCCGTTCCAAAGAATAAATGTGCATTTTTTATCATCTGATAATTTTCTCAATTTATTTATACCTATACCGCTATATGCACTAGCTTCCTCCAACGTAAGATTAGATTTTTCCCATAATGGCATTTCTATCACTGAATCACTCCTTTCTTTATTGTTCTAATACTTAAGTCAATGTTTTGCTCATCAAAATACAATTCATTGCCTATCGGTTAAGCATTATACTAGATGGAATTTGTCTTATTGTAAATAGATTGGAGGTTCTACCTGGTTTAACAACTCTGAAAACCTGATAAATAGGGCATTTAGTAAAACAAGAATAATGTTGACATGAGATTTTCAGGCATTACTAATAATAATTCAGACCCTTTATATAGAGTTAAAACATGCTCCAACTTTCATAATCGAATATATACGAATTCAGTCAACTATTATCTAAAGTTAATCGGAATGTGTAGAAGTATCGCATTTAGTATTGGATTAATAGAGAGAGGATGGAGTTGACTGTATGTCCATATTGTTATAAGCAATATAAGAGAATCACTGAAAGGCATTTGGCAAAGCATAATATTCAATACATGAAGTACCTAGAGAAATATGAGTATGAAAGGTATTATGAAAAAGTAATAAGTGATTTTTTCTGGAAATTTTATAGACCCAATAAATATAAATTTATTGAACAGGTTTATAGCTATGATACAAAAGGGTTTATATGGGTTACTAAATATACGATGGATAAAAAGGAATTAATAAATGATAAAGCTAGTATCGAATCAAATCAATTAAGTCAGCCAGTTATAATTAACAAGAAAAGAAAGTTTCCATTAAGTAATAATGATTTTGTACAACATTTACGTCTGGAGAGAACGATTGGTATTTATTCATATACAAAAGATACTACATTTTTAACATTTGATATTGATGAGGATAATATGAAGTATGTACAAATAATAAATAGTACTCTCAGAAATTATGGTATTGAAGAAAATCAAATACTAATAAGCTATAGTGGAAATAAGGGCTATCATATAACAATTTTCTTTAATGCACCAATATTAAAAATTATAGCAAAAAAACTATTTGATTTAATTCTCTGGTCAGCAGAATTGGAAACGTGTAAAAGGGATAACGGAGCAAATGTGATTGAAGCAATGGGAGTTACAAATCAAGGTGTAAAACTGCCATTATCGTTAAATAGAAAAAATACAAGAATGAAGAAAGATAGCAATTCATTGGCAAAAGAGGAAAAAGAAAACTTTTGTTTTCTGATTAATAGATATGGGCGACAGCATTATACTCTCTATAAAATTGAGAGCATGCTTAAAATCGAAACAAAAAAGGTAAATGATATTATAGATAAAATTGAAGTGAAAAAGGCACTTTGCAATAAGAATGTTTTAAGTGTTAATGAGACGGTTCATTTTAATAAGCGAAATCTTTTCGAAGAAACATCAGCATTATTAAATGAGCCTATTCAAGCTAAACAGCGACATAGGACACTTCTAAAAATAGCTATTTATAACAAATCAATCGGTTTGATATCTGATGAAAATGAAAGAATTCTAATTAATTATGTTTCTAATCCAAATATAAAACACCAATGTGATACTAGCATTTGTGAAAGTGTTCGTGAGATTAAATCGATTATTAAGACTATATATAACTCAGATAAGTATAAGTTTTGTTTGGGATTAGAAGGACTGTCTTTTACTAAAGACGAAATCGTTGAGATTTTATCAGTTAATGATAAGCACTTAAGAAAATTTTATTTCATTATGTTTATTCAATATAAAATGTTCGCAGATAAAAAGAGCGGAGAATTTTTTATGACTTATGAAAGTTTTAAAAATGCAATAAACCTAAATGGAAAAGTAATTAACAAAAATTTATTGAAGTTAGAGGAATTGGGGAAAATACAATTTATAAGGAAAGGGGTAAGAAATTATAAGGCGGATAAAATTCAAAATTTACCAAACATTTATAAATTAAAGAATGACTGTTTTTCTGAAAATGAAGAAATACAGTATAGGCTTTTAAAATTAGAAAAGGAAGATAGTTCAGATATTACTTTTGTAAATTTTGAGATGATGTGTGCAAAAGTTCTCAGTAAAACTGAGATTAAGAGGTATTTCAGTCAACCTAAAGAAATTTTAAAATTCAAATATCAAAAGCTAGTGGAGATATAAAAATGGTTGTAAGGTTTCAGTTTTATGAAGCCTTTTTTTGTTGTTGTAAAGTAAGATTTGTAAGGAACGAGTGGCCGGACCCTATTTGATGCACAATTAGGTTTTTTACGTCCGAAATCCTTTGTTTATGCATGTTCCATCGGTTTTTTGTTCCAATATGTACTTGTATAAAATGTTTTTGTTGTTTAGTAAGCTAATATAAGTTAACAGTGAACATATAAGGATAATGTGTAGAACAACCATAAATCTTACTTATAGAGGGAATGCTTAACCCTATGGTTTAAAGCTAAAATAGACCAGAGCAATTAACTCAGGTCTACTTAATTATTTTGATTCACTTATAAAGTATCCGAGTAACTAATCATTGTTCTACCATAACAGATGTCCAAACGTATTAGTCGTCTTATCATCAGTTCTAAAGCTACAATAGCAGATTTAGGTTATTTTGATGAGATTACAAAAAAAATGGTAATTGCTAGTATAATATAGACTCATTCAAGTCAGTAAAATTTTAAATTTCATCTGCTAAAGTTTTACCAATAGATGTAATTATTCCTACAACAAGAGCATTACCCATAGTAAAATATCTGAATTTGTGTGGCATACCAGTATTTGTCCAACCTACTGGAAATTCGTTAATTTTTTCGCATTCCTCTGGAGTTAATAATCTATATTTTAATGTAGATTTATCAATAACAACATGTGTACTTCTGTTTTTAGAAGATTCACTTGTTAGTATTGTCCTTGCTGGAGAATCTAAATTATCTGGAAAAGGTATTGCACCTTCAGTATAATTATATGGCTCACCATTTGGTTTATAGCGTAATTCCTTTTTTGAACCTTTCATATATTGCCATAAACTTAGTTCACCTCCGAGGAAATAGCTATTATCTACATCATCATCCAGTATATCTTTTAATAAGATATAGTTACCCTCGTAACGAGGTTTAACTTCAAAGGTTGTTAATTGACCATTTATTATGTATCCTGCATTTTTAAAATCACATTTAAAGATTTTCGAGAAATTTACTAAGTCACCAGTTGAACTTTCAGAAATGTCTACAGGTAAATAGGGTTTTAATTCTTCATATTTTAGTGAAGATGGGAAGGATTTTGCAAGTATGCCATCATGCAATAATATGGTCTCAGGACTTAAATCTTTATACTTATTATATAACAAAGTACTTTCATGACAAGCAAAAATAAAAGCACGTCTCCTTTTTTGTGGATGTCCATATTCGGCCGCATTAATTACACGCCATTGAACACAATATCCTAAATCAGTTAGGCATCTTAGAATAATACCAAAATCACGACCTCGTTGCGAAGCTGGTGACTTTATTAAACGGTCAACATTTTCAAGTAATAAATAAGGTGTCTTTTTCATTTCTAAAATATCACGAATTTCCCACCACAATACCCCTTTTTTCCCTTCTATTCCTTTGGCGTTAGTTGCGGCCACCGAATAATCTTGGCATGGAAAACCTCCTACTAATAAATCGTGTTGTGGCACTTGGTGTTTAACTTTCGCAATATCCTCATTTATGCATGTTGTCTCCATACCAAAGTGTTTAAGATAACAATCATAAGCATGTTGTGTTTTCTTGCCAGGCTCCCATTGATTTGCCCAGAGTGTTTTGTATCTTGGAGAAGCAGATTTTAGACCCAAGTTAAAACCACCAACACCTGCGAATAATTCCACTACATTTATGTTTTTTTCTTCCATGGTATTTTATTCCTTTCAAACTGTGATATAATTATTGAGTAATAAGTCAATTATATTCCCTATTATACCATACATTTGTTTGGAGATCAACCATTTTTTATTAATAGGGATAAAATTACTTAGTTAGAAATTATTTTTTGGGGAGGAACCTTATGAAATTGATACCAAAGCTAACTAGAGAACTTAAAGATGAAAATATTAAAAAAAGAGTTAAAAATATTGACTTTATTTATGATATTCCACGTGATGGTTTATCTTACGGCCAATATGAGAGGCAAATGTTTTTTGCTGAGTTTTATCCAAACGAGTTAGTCTCTATTCAATACCCAGGCAAAGAATCATCACAAACTAATACAAACATAAGACCATATGATTTTAGACCCAAATTACAATTAAGTAATGGTGATATCATTCCAGATTTATCATTTAAGAATATTTGGGATAGTTTGATTGATTTATCTAATACATCAAATAATATAGAAATTCTTAAGTTACTTTCATGCGAATTTTTTAGAATTGCGTTTATGATAGATTATCAAAAATCCGAGAATCTTATTTTTACATATCGAGATATAAACACCGACATTAATAAGCAGTATGAATCTAGTCATAAAATATATTTATATACCCCAAACAATTATATAATCACTCTCTTGCAATCCATATCACCAAAAATTTATGGAGCATCATGGGAAGCATTTTTCATGTATAACGATTTACTAGCACTTAATGAGGATTGTAAGTATTTTTATAATAATTTGCAACTAACTAATGACCGTTTAGAAGCAACTAAATATATTAAAAGTGGAACAGGTAGGGTAAATACTATGCTATCCCATATTCATGTTCTTGCATTTATAACAGGAGATGCTAAATTAACAGATTTAATGAACAGCTTTTTACGTTATCGTGGTGCTTGTCCTATATCAAAGGTTAATGATTATCTAAAAGATTATATGTATATATGAAAATATTAAGGAGGCTATATGGATTATAACGAAGGAATAAAGCATATGAAATGTTTATCAAAATTGAACGGTGAATTCTCACCATATAATGGTATCACCATCAAATATCCTGGTTATAAACAATTAGGAGATTATCGCTTATTAGTAGATGGGGGGGCTCCAACACATGCTGACATCTCAGAAGACTTATATAATATGGTAATTGATAATGAATATTCATATAACGAGTTAAAAGATTTTCTTACGGATATTTATGATAATGGAACAAATACAGAATATAACGATGAAACTTTAGATTACTTGCAAAGTTTGATTTATTGGATAACATTACAGGAAGAAATAAATTATCCACGTACTAAAGGTTATGCTGGCATTAATTTACCTTTCTGTAGATACTTTGAAGCAATTTATTCATCTCTATCCATAAGCAATTTTGATATAAGTGAAGTAAAAAGAAGATGTAATAATCATGGTGGTTTTAAACCGAATCTCTATCCATTATTAAATCCCCCTATTTTTTATCACTATTAGTTCGGAGTATGCTACTTCCAAAGAACTAGGTTGGCTCTGGTTTAGATGAACAAACGATAAAAGGTCTGCTACTATTGTAGACCTTTTATCAATTCAAAACCTTCATAATTATGCGAACGAAAAAGTACTGCCAATTTGGCAGTATTTTTTCGTTTATTAACTAATAGTTATAATTATAAAAAAAACGAATATGATATCAAAATATGTTTTGTCATAGCGTTTTTTGCTACTGACATCATATATACTAGGTAAATCCAAGTAAAATACGGTTTTATCTATTATAGCGGGAACGCAGAGCTCACTCCACGCCCCCTTACTTACGTTCGGTGGTTCGCTCGGAAAAATCGCCCACTCTGGGCGATCACAGCAAGCTGTTTTTTTCCGAGCCGTTCCGTTCGCTCTGCGTCCTTCGGACTGCAGATGAATTGGTATTCACACTCTCTTAAAAATCAAGAGAGTATTCATACCAATTCGGCTGCCGTTAGGCAGCCTATATTGCTCGTATAATAGTATAATTGTGTTTCTATAAGAAAGCTAATCCAAAGGAGGTGTAATTGCAAATGAGTAAAGGAAGAAAGGCAAATTATATACAGAAACTTACCAATAAAGATATAGAGATGCTAAAAGCATTCGGCAGAACGGGTTATATTACAAAAGACCAATTGAAAGAGCATTTAAAAGTTGCTGATAGAAGAATTATCAATTTTGAGAGAGATAAGTATATTGAAAAAGTATCATATCTTGATAAGAGTACAAAGGATTCTGCATTTGCATATCGACTTACAAATAAGGGACAAGCATTATGTAGTAATCAACTTAATATTGAAAGCTTTTATCGAAGTTCTAGTCCTTTACATGATATAACGTTTACAAATAACTATTTTAAAATTAAAGATGAAATTCTTGAATGGATAACTGAAAGTCAATGGAGAGATAGAATGGATAACTATTTAATTCACTTAAAAACAGAGGACCATGATAGATGGATAGAGATAACAGAAATGTGGGAGAAGGGATTAATTAGCCCACCAGATGGAGGTTATGTTAATTCACAGGGGGTAGAAATTGCAATGGAAGTAATAACAAGTAATTATGGGACGGTAGAGATAGAGGCTAAAGAAACTTTTGTTGAAATACTGCAAGCCGAATATATTGAAATTAGAGCATAGAAAGGAGAGGCGAGTGATTAGTAATTATGAGAAAGAAAAGTTTTGCAAAGAGTACCAAGACTATATTAAGCTAATATATTGGTTTGGTAAAGGAATAATGATGTCGGTTCATCTACAAGATTATATGAAACAATTAAAAGGTAAGAATAAATTGCAGGTATGGAAAGAACTTCGCATATTACAGACGAAGGAGATTATAGATATACACAAAATTCACAATAATAATTATGTAAAGCTCAAAAAATTTGCTCTTCGCTACTTACAAAATAAAAGTAAAGCAGAAGATATCAAATCCGTAAACTATGGATTTACAGCAATAAAGAGAACAGCTTTTGTTAATGCATTTATTTTACAGTATCCTATTAAGGGGTCGACTGTAGATGAGATGGTAGAGTATTACTATAACAATACAACCTTGATAGCTAAACATATGCAAAACACTGCCGTTTTAGAGAAATATGCATTAAATAATGAGAATATTAAGAATGAGATATTAAACTTGGATGACATTTCAAAGGAACAAATTTGGAGTTTGAAAACAAAATCTCCATGTAAAAAGATGGACAAATTAAGTACATTTAATTTAAACAACATGCAATGTAGAAATATATATATAAGCTCTATTAAGGAAAAAACCATTAGCGTTGTATTCTTTGATATCTCTGATAGTTATACAGTTACGAAGTTAAGCGATATATTTGAAAAAACATATTACTATCTATCTATGTTATTTGATGATAAGAAATTAAAATTTACAGTTGTCGTTTCAGATACAACTACTAAAGATAGAATATATAATCAAAAAAAAATTCTTCATAAATTATTAGTAGAAAAACACTTAATAGGAGAATTTTCAATTGGGGTAAAAAATTTAGATATTCGTGCAAAAGTTTTTTCAAATGTTAAGCTATTACTTTAATTAAGAGAATATATATATAAGACTTTAATTTCAGGTCGGATTATTTATTAAACACCATATGCCTATACTAATTATGGAAATCTTTTATATTAAGTTACGGGAATTGCGGGGCAAAGTTTTATCAAATGTGGAATTTTAACTACATTAGGGCAATTTATAGATTGTCAAGTTGGCGAAACTAATAGTATTCATAATCATGATTATCGGTTGCAGGTGTTGTTAATAAATGGTATAATAACTTTGGATGGTAATTATTTTTGTTCTGGAGAAGTCGATGTAGTGGGTACATCGGCTTTTTTTAACTTGTTATATTGTTATATTGTTATTTGTATGTTTGGCACGTAAATCTCGTACTATGGCTTACTATGGCACGTAAATCTCGTACTATGGCTTACTATGGCACGTAAATCTCGTATTATGGCTACTATGGCACGTAAATCTCGTATTATGGCTACTATGGCACGTAATTTTCGTATTTTCTTATAAACGGTACATTTTCTTCGTATTTATTTTCAAACGGTACAAAATCTTCGTATTCAGTGAATGGTCGGTACGTAATCTTCGTATTCACTGCATGGTTGGTACGTAATCTTCGTACTCAGTGCATGGTTGGCACAAAATCTTCGTATTTTTTTCAGACGGTACAGAATCTTTGTGATTTTTTAAAACGGTACTCAATCTTTTATTTTTTATTGAAACGGTAGTTAACTTTCGCATTAAGCTGAAAAGAGTAAATATTTTACACAACAAATTTTGAAAAACTTGAATAATTATACTTGAAAAATTATGATATGCTAGTTTTGGATGGTTATTATTTATTATAAAATGTCAGATAATGTATAAAAAGGGAGGGAGACTATGAAATTTCATGATTATTTTAAACACTTCTGTGAAACCAATGGTTATATTGGCAAGATAGATTATAATATGGAGTCAAAAGAATACAGTATTGTAATTAGTAAAGGAAATAATAATGGTGGGGCATTTTTAACAAAACAGGAGATATCCTCTTTAAGCAATGAGGGTATAATGAATTTACTTGAATTATTAGATAATGGATTTAAAGTACAGTTTGAACATAGATAAGCATAATTGTAATTGACAAATTGGTTGCATAGACGAAAATAAGGAATGAAATTACGATAATATAATAAATAGGATGATGAAGATGAAGAGTGTCTTATATGGGAATGGGATAAATATTCAATTTAGTAATAAAGTGAATAAGGATGACTACAAAAATTACAAAATTATATGTAGGCTTATGGAAACCTTGAAAACAGACAAACTAGATAAATGTTTCAAGAACTTAATATCACATGACGCAATAGTAGAAATAATTGAGGAACTTAACAAATTTTATAACAAGATAAGTTCAAATTTTCCTTTTACGTTAAAAATTTTCCAACTTCTTGAAAGTGATGATATGATTACTCTAATGGAAATTTTAGGAAGATATAATGGAAAATCATCAACTCTTACAGATGTATCTATAGAAGATTACTTTTATATAATGAAAATTTTCAATATATATCTTGCTGATTATCATAAAGAAGAACCTGTTAAGAATGAGACGTTATATACTGGTTTAAAATGGTTGTTTCTTGACGCAATTTATAATGGTGGAGAAATTGAAGAAATATATAAAAACATGGATTGCTATAGAAATGAGCTAAATACATATGATAATATTTTCACAGTCAATTATGATACTAACTTAGAGAAACTGACATCTAAACACATAAATTATTTACATGGAGATTTTAATAGTTTAAACATAAACTTTGATGAAACTACACTAATTGGTTTTGCCCTAAAAATTCAAGGGAAATTAGGTGAATATATTAAAACAATGAGGCACATATTTTGCAATGCAGTTATGGGCTATTCAGGTACAGAAAAAATGAACTGTATAAATGAAGTAAACAATAAACACCAGGACGAACGTTGTAAAGCAGTTATTCCAATAATACCGAACTACAGAGACTCATCATACCCTACTGATAAGTTAAGTCAAATTGCTGGTGAAATAGATATTATCGGTATGTCACCAAACAATGACAGTCACATATTTAAAATTGTAAATGAAAATAGCGGTATTACAAAAGTAAACTTTTATTATGGAAAGCAAGAGGATAAAGACTCTGCGGAAAAAATCATTAAAAAGCCTTTGCAACTATTAAATGTATTTGATTATTGGAGTAAGTTCTGAAAGCCAAGGAAAAAGAGAAAAATCTATTAACAATAGATAAATTTACAAGCCAATGCTTGCGTATGGGGGTTGATATGGCTACTATGGCACGTAACTCTCGTATTATGGCTACTATGGCACGTAATTCTCGTATTATGGCTACTATGGCACGTAATTCTCGTATTATGGCTACTATGGCACGTAATTCTCGTATTAAAGCAAAGATGGCACGTAATTTTCATATTTTCTTATAAACGGTACATTTTCTTCGTACTTTTTTTCAAACGGTACAGAATCTTCGTATTTATTTTCAAACGGTACGCAACCTTCGTACTAAGTGCATGGTTGGTACATAATCTTCGTATTCACTGCATAGTTGGTACGTAATCTTCGTATTCACTGCATAGTTGGTACGTAATCTTCGTACTCAGTGCATGGTTGGCACTTAATCAATCTTCGTAATGAGTGCATGTTTAGTAAATAATCTTCGTGTTCACTGCATGGTTGGTACGTAATCTTCGTACTGAGTGCATGGTTGGTACGTAATCTTCGTATTCACTGCATGGTTGGTACGTAATCTTCGTATTCACTGCATGGTTGGTACGTAATCTTCGTAATCACTGCATAGTTGGTACGTAATCTTCGTACTCAGTGCATGGTTGGCACTTAATCAATCTTCGTAATGAGTGCATGTTTAGTACATAATCTTCGTATTCACTGCATGGTTGGTACGTAATCTTCGTAATCACTGCATAGTTGGTACGTAATCTTCGTACTCAGTGCATGGTTGGCACTTAATCAATCTTCGTAATGAGTGCATGTTTAGTACATAATCTTCGTATTCACTGCATGGTTGGTACATAATCTTCGTATTCACTGCATGGTTGGTACATAATCTTCGTATTCACTGCATGGTTGGTACGTAATCTTCGTATTCACTGCATGTTTGGTACGTAATCTTCGTACTGAGTGCATGTTTGGTACGTAATCTTCGTATTCACTGCATGGTTGGTACGTAATCTTCGTACTGAGTGCATGTTTGGTACGTAATCTTCGTACTGAGTGCATGTTTGGTACGTAATCTTCGTATTCACTGCATGGTTGGTACGTAATCTTCGTACTGAGTGCATGTTTGGTACGTAATCTTCGTATTCACTGCATGTTTGGTACGTAATCTTCGTATTCACTGCATGGTTGGTACGTAATCTTCGTATTCACTGCATGGTTGGTACGTAATCTTCGTATTCACTGCATGGTTGGTACGTAATCTTCGTACTCACTGCAGGGTTGGCTCTAAATCTTCGTACTCACTGCAGGGTTGGCTCTAAATCTTCGTACTCACTGCAGGGTTGGCTCTAAATCTTCGTACTCACTGCAGGGTTGGCACAAAATCTTCGTATTCACAGCATAGTTGGCACTAAATCTTCGTACTAGTGCATGGTCGGCACGAATTCTTCGTATTTACTTTATGGTTGGCACAAAATCTTCGTATTAAATCAGTACAGTATGGAAGTGTATTAAATCATAAATAAGCGGGAATTAAACTAATAGGTAAAAATAGCATATAATTAAGCGAAAAAGAGTTGGTTTCCTTATGGAAATTAACTCTTTTTCGTCTATTTGATTAGATAGTTGTCTTTTATAAAGTCGAAATTAAATTTGCTGTAGCATATAAAATGGTATTGGATTTAGTGTTCTCTAAAGTGGTTTTGATGAAATATATTAGGAGTTGAAAGAACTTCTTTTTACAATGAAATTTTATTGCTCAAACATGCAATAAAACATAGACCTTATCTTCATGGATACAACCCATTTGGAAAAATGAATTAGCAAAGTTAAGGTTTATGATTTAAAATATGTATTTTATGGACATAAGATATATACGTTCTATATAATTTAAATATAGAAAACATATAGAAGTAAAAAATGCAAAAAATCCATGTACGAGTGCTGAATACATATATATATAATATATACATATTGTTGCTATAAGTAATAAATTTCATGATGGTAGGATACTGTATTTGAAATTATTTTATATGATTCAGATAAGATTTTATAATAATTGGACTTAAAAAGTTATAGAATAAGTGAAAAAATCTATAATACAGGGTATCAACATAAAAGGAGTCATATTATTAGACAAATATGAAAGGAGAAATTACTAATCATGGAAAAAAATCGTGCAATAAATGTAGGAGACCTCATTAGACATGCAAGAATGAAAAAAAATTACTCTCTGAGAGACCTAGAGAATATTACAGGTATATCGTCATCGTATATCATGAGGTTAGAGAAAGGAGAACGAAGATGTCCGACTATAGTTGTTTTTAAAAAATTGATTGAAGCATTAGACTTAGATATGTTACAGCTTCTTGAGATGGATGAAGAACAAAACAGTGGTAAGAAAAGAACTATTTCTACTTTACTGCTTGGAAATGATTTTTCTATAGCAGGAGATTTAGCTAATAGAGAAACCAAAGAATTGCTCGTTGCATTGATTGAAAAAATTATAAGTGCAAAGTGGAGTGAGAATACAAAGTTAAGAGATTTATATGAAATCATGCAAAAAGTTGAGGAGTTAAAAGCGAAATTAGCATAAAAAGATAACGGAGAACTTCAAATGGAGTTCTCCTGTTTGTTATTATACCAGATATTTGAATATGAATTTAAGAGTAACTAACTATACAGAACCTTATATGGATGTTTTTCGTTCAACACCTTTTCCTTTAAATCTCTTTCATACTGTTCAATATTATCAACGTATTCACTTAAAGATGTTAAACCAGAAAGTTCTTGTATAATCTGAACTGGAACACCGTCATTAATCATGTTTTTAATAAATGTATTTCTAAACATATGGAACAATGCACCTTTAGCTTTAATTGAGTCACAGGAATTAACTAGCTCTTTCATACCTGTATTAATTTGGCTTGAATTAATTTGTTTAAAACTATTGTCATTTAGACCATAATGAGATGGGAAAAGAAACGGATATTGTTCAAAGTTAATATTATGAATGCTGGTTAAATAGTCTTTATAAGCTTTTAACTTATTAACAACATAATCGCTTAATGGTATCATTCTGCTCTTTTTATTACCAAGATAGATTTCCTTTTCATCTAATAGAATAAAATTAGGTGACTTATCAGGGGATATCTGCTTCTTTTCAATATTCTCATATATGTTAAGTGAACATAATTCATATTTCGTACATCCAGTATATGTAAGAATTATGAAGCAAATTTCAGTTCTTAATGATTTTTCTGATTTCTCATATGTACTAATAATTTTATTTAAATCCAAAATCTGTTCTTCGGATAGATATTCTTTTTTTGTATCGTTTCCAATTCCGTTATTCCAATCTTCAAAAATTTTATTGGTATTATAGTTCATATCTTTACAGAAACCAAAGAAATCCTTTAGGTAAAAGAAAACGTTTTTTAATGTGCTTCCTTTAGCTCCATTTTCTTTACGAGTAGTAAGATAATTTTCTATGTGGACTCTCTTTATAGTTTCAAAAGATGGCTTGCTACTGAAATCACATAAATAATCAAAAAACTTTTTAATTGCGGAAGAACGATTAGAAATTGAGTTTTTATCTACTCCGTTTTCTTTTAATTTTCTTACGTACATTTCCATATAGGTTTTGTATTCCGTTCTAATTATGTCTTTCATCATAAATCCTATAACCCTCCCACATTATTATAATAGACATGATTATTCTTGCCACATCCGGACAGCGTTCTTGTAACATGCGGACAACGTTCTTGGATTATCCGGACAAGGTTCTTGAATTATTCGGACAGCATTCCTAAAATATCCGGACAAATAGTG
>Ga0302286_10002145_pt1 | contig 13943 bp, 8 predicted proteins | sample III_Fen_E2_3_FD_198765 | JGI IMG/M metagenome (GOLD analysis project Ga0302286, IMG submission 198765) | Peat permafrost microbial communities from Stordalen Mire near Abisko, Sweden - III_Fen_E2_3 | ecosystem: Environmental > Terrestrial > Soil > Wetlands > Permafrost | place: Sweden: Abisko...
TTTCTCATGAAATCCGACCACTCCCCCTGCACTTTGAGGCTGTGTAAAAGAAATGCAGTTGAACTGAATACTTACGATTTGAAAGTTAATCTACTTTTTAATAAGCGAATAAGGTTTGGTTTTTTTTGTGCAGGTTTTCTATAAAGGTTTAATACCTGAAAATAAGGTTTTATTTAAGACCATTGTTATTAGACATTAAACCTCCTATTTAACTTATTTTATTGTGCTAATATCGGACAATAATTAATTGTATTTCAGCCCTTCAATGTTATTTTTATTGTCGTTCGATCAATGATCATCTGAACTTATTTTGTTTATATAGTTAACTTTGACAGAGGAGGAAATTCCTGTTAAAATTAAATATATATTCAGTATAATAAATAAATCCTATTTTTCAAACAATTTCTTCAACAGATCCGGTCGTTTTAATCGTTGAAGATCACGGATAATCTGGTTTTTGAATTCGCTTTTGTACCAGAAGAAGAATTTTCGTTGTTCCAGCTTATCATCCTTGCTTTTGGCAGTATAGATGGGTTCAAGGGTATACGGATGAAATCCTGAATAATAGATTTCCGTTGCCAGGGTCATGGGTGTAGGGGTGAAATCCTGTACCTGTTCAAGGCGGAAGTCAAGCTTCTTGGTCAATGCAGCCAGTTCAGCCATATCTTCATTTGTACTGCCCGGGTGACTGGAAATAAAGTAAGGGATCAGTTGTTGATTGAGTCCTGCTTCACGGTTGATGCGGTCGAACTGAGTTTTAAACTGGCCGAAATAAGTAAATGATGGCTTGCGCATCAGATTCAACACTTTATCCGACGTATGTTCGGGTGCTATCTTCAACCGCCCTGAAACATGGTTAGTGATTAATTCACGCGTATAATCGGTATGGCTTTTATTAATCTCCGTATTTTTAGCATCACTGAGCAACATATCATACCTGATTCCACTTCCGATAAACGATTTCTTTATTCCCGGAAGTTTGTCAACTGAAGTGTAAATATCCAACAACGGACGATGATCGGTATTCAGGTTAAAACATACTTTAGGGAAAATACAGGATGGTTTATTGCATTTGCGGCATATTTCCATGTCAATTCCATGCATTTGATACATATTAGCCGAAGGGCCGCCCAGATCGCTTAAATAGCCTTTAAAACCCGGCATATCAGTAATCTTTTCCACTTCATGTAGAATTGATTTTTTGGAACGGGAAACAATGTGCTTTCCCTGATGGGCTGAAATGGTACAGAATGCACAGCCTCCAAAGCAACCCCGATGCAGGTTCACCGAAAACTTAATCATTTCATAAGCCGGAATGGTTTTGTCTTTGTATTTCGGGTGCGGAAGACGTGTATAGGGCAAATCGAATGATGCATCCAGTTCAGCTTCACTCAGCGGTTCGTAGGGCGGGTTGACAATTACCCACCGGTTTGCTGTATGCTGCAACAGGCGGGCTGCATCATATTTATTTGATTCTTCTTCAATATGCCTGAAGTTTGAAGCGTATTTCTTTTTATCTGAGAGCGATGTCTCGTGCGATTCAAGGGTAATATCTTTCCACAGGGGATGAATTGGGATCTCTTTCGATAAGTATGAAGTCTGGGGAATATCAGTCAGTTCTTTAAATGTTTTACCCGATTTTACTTGTTTAACCAATTCAATTAAAGGCTTCTCCCCCATTCCATACACCAGCAAATCGGCTTTTGAATCAACCAAAACCGATGGCATTAGTTTATCCGACCAGTAATCATAATGCGTAAACCTACGCAGTGAGGCTTCAATACCACCAATGACAACAGGAACTTCAGGAAAGAGTTTTTTGAGGATATTAGTATAGGTGATGGTTGCATAATTGGGCCTCATTCCTGCTTTTCCATCCGGAGTATAGGCATCGTCGGAGCGCAGCCGTTTATTGGCAGTATAATGATTCACCATCGAATCCATATTTCCGGCAGTTACGGCAAAAAACAACCGTGGCTTTCCCATCTTTTTGAAATCACGCAAATCGTCACGCCAGTTTGGCTGGGGTACGATTGCCACCTGCAAACCCTGTGCTTCAAGGATTCTTCCTATTACAGCCGATCCAAAGGAAGGATGGTCGATATAAGCATCTCCGGTGAAAAGCACCACATCGACCTGATCCCAACCCCGTAGTTCGAGCTCTTTCTTAGTTGTTGGAAGGAAATCGGTGAGTTGATATTGTTTTACAGGTTTCATTTGTTCTAAATAAAATATTTACAATACAAAAGTACAAATAAAACAGCAAGACATTCTTCAAAATGATGAAATGAATTAATTCGTGTTGGAAAATGAAGCTTGAACGGTCTCTATATCCTGTTTTTTTGTGTAATTTTGTGTTTGCTAAATGATATTATTCCTTTGATAAAATTAAATCATTCTCTTATGAAAAGTAAAGTAGCTTTAGTCCATTGCAGTTCATACGAAACAGATGAAGTCAGACAGGCTGTTTCAAGAGGGTTGGAACTTATTGGAGGTGCCTCAGCCTTTGTTAAGCCCGGCGAGAAAATAGTATTCAAAGTAAACCTGTTAGTCGGTGAAGTCCCCGAAAAGTGTGTAACGACGCATCCTGTTGTATTCAGAGCAGTGGCTGAACTATTCTCTGCCGCAGGTGCTTTGATCAGTTATGGCGATTCACCCGGTTTTGGTGCTTCCCATGCAGCAGCAAAAAAAGCAGGTATTGCTGATGTGGCTCAAGAAATGAATATCCCATTGGCAGATTTTAAAGATGGACGTGAAGTATTTTACGAAGAAGGAAACCAGAATAAGAAGTTTTTTATAGCCAATGGAATTCTTGATGCAGATGGTGTTATCAGCCTTCCGAAATTAAAGACTCATGGTCTTGAAAGATTCACAGGTGGTATAAAAAATCAGTTTGGTTGTGTAGTGGGCATGCGAAAAGGAGAATTTCATGTCAAACTGCCCGATGCAACCGACTTTGCCAGAATGCTGGTAGACTTAAACGGTTTTGTGAAGCCAAGGCTTTATATTCTGGATGGAATTGTAGCCATGGAAGGCAATGGACCGCGGGGAGGAACTCCCCGGCCAATGAACGTACTGCTGTTATCAACAGACCCGGTAGCCCTTGATGCTACTGCCTGCCGGCTGATCAACCTGAACCCTCTATACGTTCCTACTACCCTCGTTGGAGGTGAAACAGGAGCAGGAACATTTAAAGAAGATGAAATTGAAATTGTGGGTGATAAACTCAAAGACCACATTTGTATGGATTTCAATGTAGTCCGGGCACCGGTAAAAAAAATAAAAAGAAGCAAAGTAATCTCTTTTATGAATGACAGGCTTGTTTCAAAACCATTTATCATTGCAGAGAAATGTACCCAATGCGGAACCTGTGTTCAAAGCTGCCCCGTAGAAGGGAAAGCAGTAAACTGGTTAAACGGCGACCATACCATACCCCCTGTTTATAATTATAAGAAATGCATTCGCTGTTATTGCTGTCAGGAAATGTGTCCCGAAAGTGCCATTATTTTAAAAGATCCGATTCTGATTAAAGTGGGTAAAATCTTCTAAGCGAGTCGCCCTCCCACTTCTAAGACATAAAGTTTCTGCAAACAATACCAAGTGGGAGGGCGACAAAGAAGCACTAGATAGTCGCCCTCCCACTTCTTGATCTTCAGAAAACAATTCAAATTCAGATGTGGGAGTGCGACTAAACGGTAAAAGGGAATAATTCTGGTTATTTAGTCGCACTCCCACTTCTAAGACATAAAGGTTCTGCAATCAATACCAAGTGGGAGGGCGACAAAGAAGCAGTCTGCAAACAACTCCAAGTGGGAGGGCGACCGCTTTCCGGGAACAAAACAATACACAAATTGTCAATAAAAACATTTCAAAAACGAATTAGTATACCAAATTTTACCTATTTTTGCTACAAAATTAATAAATCAATATCATTATGAATTTAACCGATCGTTTTTTGAAATATGTGAGCTTTACCACAACCTCGGATGACAACACAAATTTGACGCCCAGTACACCTGGTCAAATGGTAATTGCTCTGTATCTGGTAGAAGAATTGAATTCAATTGGTCTGAAGGATGTGAATTTAGACAAGAACGGGTATGTAATGGCTACTTTACCTGCCAATACGAACAAAGAGATACCGACAATAGGTTTTATATCCCATATGGATACCAGTCCCGATATGAGTGGAAAACATGTAAAACCAAGAATTGTAAGGATTTATGATGGAGAAAATATCATTCTCAATCAGGAAAAGGAAATTGTTTTCGAAACGTCTAAATACCCCGAAATCCTGCAATATAAAGGTCAGGATATCATTGTAACCGATGGAACCACATTACTTGGAGCTGATGATAAAGCCGGAATAGCAGAAATTGTGACAGCCATGGAATATCTGATTGCACATCCGGAAATTAAACATGGTAAAATACGTGTTTGCTTTACTCCTGATGAAGAAATCGGACAGGGAGCCGATCATTTTAATGTTCAGCGCTTTGGTGCAGAATGGGCTTATACGATCGATGGCGGGGAAATAGGTGAATTGGAATATGAAAATTTTAATGCAGCCGGTGCTAAAGTCCATTTTAATGGAACAAATGTGCATCCCGGATATGCATATCATAAAATGAAGAATTCCATGAGGATTGCCCAACAATTTATTGGCATGCTACCACGTCACGAAACTCCTGAACATACCGAAGGATATGAAGGATTTTTTCATTTAACCAATATTGATGGAACTGTTGAAAAAACTACGTTAAATTATATTATTCGTGATTTTGACCGTGATCGCTTCGACCGTCGCAAAAAGGAATTCGAACATTTGGTACATAAAATCAATGCTGAATTCGGTGAAAATACTGCCATATTAGAAATGAAAGATCAATACTATAATATGCGTGAAAAAATTGAACCCGTCATGCACATTATCGATTTGGCTTTTGAAGCAATGAATCAGGTAGGTGTAACTCCGAATGTAAAACCAATTCGCGGAGGTACAGATGGTGCACGACTTTCATTTGAAGGTCTGCCCTGCCCTAATATATTTGCCGGCGGTCATAACTTTCATGGACGTTTTGAATATGTTCCGGTTCAATCAATGGAAAAAGCCATGCAGGTTATTGTCAAAATAATAGAAATCTTAGCGAATAAATAAATCATTCAAACTATTATAAATATCTTATTTAAATGAAAACAACTCCATTTACTGACAGGCATATTGAACTGGGTGCTAAAATGCACGAATTTGCAGGATACAATATGCCTATAGAATACAGCGGAATTACAGACGAACACATGACAGTACGAAATGGCGTAGGTGTTTTTGATGTTTCACATATGGGTGAATTTTGGGTTAAAGGTCCGAAAGCATTGGCATTCCTTCAAAAAGTAACATCGAATGATGTTTCGGTTCTTACAATCGGAAAAATACAGTATTCTTGTTTCCCAAACGGCAAAGGTGGAATTGTGGATGATTTATTAGTCTATCATTTTGAAGAAAACAAGTATTTACTAGTTGTCAATGCATCCAACATCCAAAAGGATTGGGATTGGTGCGTAAAAAATAATACTGATGTAGCTGAACTTGAAAATGCTTCCGACTGGATGGCACAACTGGCAGTACAGGGACCGAAAGCAACTGAACTGCTTCAGAAACTAACAGATGTCAATCTTTCAGATATTCCTTATTATACCTTTAAGGTAGGTACATTTGCCGGGGTGAAGGAAGTCATTATTTCAAATACAGGTTATACCGGTGCAGGAGGTTTCGAGCTTTATTTTTATCCTGAGGATGCAATGAAAATATGGAATGCCTTGTTTGAAAAAGGAGCTGAATATGGGATTAAACCAATCGGACTCGGAGCACGTGATACATTGAGACTTGAAAAAGGCTTTTGTTTATATGGAAATGACATTGATGATACTACATCACCTATAGAAGCCGGACTGGGCTGGATTACCAAATTTGTAAACGGTAAGGATTTTATTGACCGTGCATTGTTGGAAAAACAAAAAACTGAAGGTGTTAGTCGTAAACTGGTTCGTTTTGAATTAAAGGGACGAGGTATCCCACGGCACGAATATGAAATTGCAAATGAAAAAAACGAAATAATCGGACATGTCACTTCAGGAACAATGTTGCCTGATAGTAAAAAAGGGATTGGTATGGGATATGTACAATCGGCATACAGCAAACCTGATTCGATCATTTATATTAAAATCAGGGCGAATAATATGGAAGCAGTCGTAGTGAAGTAGTGTATTTTGCTATAACAGGTTATTTTTTTTAGAATTATACGGACATAAAAAAGGTCTTATGGTTGATTTACGAATGTAAATTTAGCCATAAGACCTTTTTTAATTAACAATTAATAATGAACAATTAATAATTTGCCAAGGCACTGAAATTTAAGCTTATGCAGATTAATAAATTGATCATTCTATATTTAGGAATATTTATGAATAGAATAAAGTAGTTGGAACAATATAATGTCTTATTTTATTTTTCTTCAAATCCAACCTCACCCCAACCCAACCCTCTCCAAGAGGAGAGGGAGTTAGAGAGGGTGATAGAGCTTATGGTTGATAAAGTTTTATCTAAAATAATACGACACTATTTATTTCCTAATACTTACAACTCTATTTTGGCATCACTTTTAGTTTTAATTTCTTCCACAATAGCATCAAGAACAGCAATAGCTGTCATATTCACAATATCACGAACTGAGCTTTCAACATCTAAAATATGAACCGGTTTGTTCAACCCCATTTGAATAGGACCGATACTTTCGGCTAATCCCATTTCAATCATCATTTTATACGCTGTGTTGGCAGAACTTAAATTTGGAAAAATTAATGTATTTACATTACGTCCGCTCAATTTGGAGAATGGGAATTTTTTATCCCGGAGTTCTTTGTTTAAAGCAAAAGTAACCTGCATTTCACCATCCACAATCATTTCAGGATACTTGGTATGCAATGTTTCAACAACCTGATGAACACTTGCGGGACTTCCCTGTTTGTCAGAACCGAAATTTGAATACGAAAGCATAGCCATAACAGGTTCATGTGCAAAGAACTTCACAGTATCATGTGTCAGTTTGGCAATATCAATCAATGCTTCTGTAGTAGGGTGACGATTGAAAAGAGTATCGGCCAAAAAGAAAGTACCTTTTTTGGTATTCATGATATGCATCGCTGCAATATGTTTCAACCCATCACGTACTCCGATAACATCTTTGGCAGCCTGTACTGAATCGGCATATTTGGTATAAACACCTGTGATAAGCGCATCTGCTTCACCGGTTTCAACCATCATCATTCCGAAATAATTGCGTTCATACATTTTTTCGTATGCTTCATCAAAAGTCATACCTTCACGGCTTCGTTTATCAGAAAGTTTTTTAGCATATGCATTTCTGCGTTTTTCTTCCCTGTCGTGACGTAAATTGATAATCTCAATACCTGTCAGATCAATATCATTTTCGGCTGCAATGCTGGCAATTTTTTCTTCATTTCCAAGCAATATAGGGAAACAGATACCTTCAGCCAATGCCGATTCGGCGGCTTTAAGCATGTTGATATGATTTGATTCGGAGAATACCACTCTCTTCGGATTTTGACGGGCAGTATCGTAAAAACGACGCAACATTTTATTATCGTTGCCCATCAAATCGTTCAGTTTATCATTATATAAATCCCAGTCTTTAATTTCAATGCGGGCAACACCCGATTCCATGGCTGCACGGGCAACTGCAGGAGCTACTGTGGTTAACAAACGTGGATCAAGTGGTTTTGGAATAATATAATCCCTTCCAAAAGTGATACGTTTCAGATCATACGCTGCATTCACAACATCCGGAACAGGTTGTTTTGTTAAATCGGCGATTGCATGAACGGCTGCCACTTTCATTTCTTCATTGATTGTTTTTGAACGTACGTCCAAAGCACCACGGAAGATATATGGGAAACCTAACACATTGTTAATTTGATTCGGATAATCAGACCGGCCGGTTGCAAATACGATATCTTTACGGGCCGACATGGCATCTTCATACGAAATTTCAGGATTTGGATTTGCTAATGCAAATACAATTGGATTTGGATTCATTGATAGTACCATTTCCTTCGAAAGAATTCCGGCAACTGATAACCCTAAGAATACATCCGATCCTTTCACTGCTTCTGCCAGGGTTGTAATTGTACGGTCTGTTGCAAAAGGTTTTTTTCGTGAGTTTAAATCTGTACGTTGTTTGTTAATAACACCCTTGGAATCTACCATAACGATATTTTCAAGTTTAGCTCCTAACTTCATATACAGTTTAGTACATGAATTGGCAGCAGCACCTGCACCATTTACAACAATGACAGCATCTTCAATTTTCTTTCCGACTAATTCAAGAGCATTAATTAATCCAGCTGAAGAAATAATTGCTGTTCCGTGTTGATCATCATGCATCAACGGAATATCTAATTCTTCTTTTAACCGTTCTTCAATTTCAAAACATTCAGGAGCTTTAATGTCTTCCAGGTTAATACCACCGAATGTAGGAGCGATTGCTTTTACTACCTGAATAAATTTTTCAGGATCTGTTTCATTTACTTCAATATCAAAGACATCAATACCTGCAAATATTTTGAATAATAAGCCTTTACCTTCCATAACTGGTTTCCCTGCCAATGCGCCTATATTTCCTAATCCAAGTACTGCAGTTCCGTTTGAGATAACTGCTACAAGGTTTCCTTTTGCTGTGTAATCATAAGCGGTATTCTGATCTTTTTCAATTTCCAGACAGGGTTCAGCAACACCCGGTGAGTAAGCCAGAGATAAATCACGTTGAGAACTATACGGTTTAGTAGGAATTACCTCAATTTTTCCTGGTTTTCCCTGAGAGTGATAGAGAAGAGCATCTTCTTTTGTTATTTTTGCCATAATCAATAAATAAAATAAATTGTATACTTATAAGGAGAGTTTTTTTAATTTTGTCGCAAAAATACATAAAATAATAACAATATGAAATTTATTTTCGTTAATTTCTTACAAAGAGATTAAATTTCAAAATGATGATCATCATGCTTTGTCGAAAAGTTATGACCCCAGTAAAAGCCTAATTTCATAAATTCCAGTACAACCGGATGCTGTTTGTAAAATGTGCCCGGTATTGAAGGATCAAAATGAGCCCCTACAGGTTTATTCAAACGATTTTCATAACCTTCTTTCCATCGTACAGGATTAAAATACGGATTTATATCAATTGCCATCCCACGTGCATGTTTAGAGAAGCTAACATCCCTGTAACAAAAGCTGTAGGTATTATTTGCCTCCATTGAGACTTCATCATCCCAGTTATATTTTACGACGGGAATGGCATGCGCTATCGGAAATCGTTCATTCAACATAAATTTAAACATAAGTTCAAGTTTATCAGCTATCTTAATATTGGTAAGAACCTGACCCTGATGAATCTTATGATCTGTTGAGTAATATCGTACGCTAATTAATTTCAGTTGATCAATAATATCTTTTGGTGCCTTTGTGCCTTTTATTGCTTCTTGAAACGAATATTTACTGTCTATAATAATTGAATCCCTGACAACACTCATTTTTTTCTGTTCGGGTTTGATTGATTCCTTTTTTTTGTGAGAACAGGATGACAGGATAAACAGAATGAGTAAACCGCAATAAATTAGTTTATTAAACATATAAAGTGAGTCGAATGAAATAGAATTTTACTGAAATTTCCTTGTAAGAAACAGGAATAAATCTGACACATCTAATCTTCGCAAAGTTACAAAATAAAGGACTGTTTTTCTAAACAAAGACGATTTATTTAATTGTAATTATTTTGTTTAACAAATTGAAACTTAAAAAGCGAATTGAATTTGATCAAATAATATGTACATTTGCGAAAGAATAAATTCTTCGATTTCATGCGACTAAATTCCCTAACTATACTCAATTATAAAAATATCCGTGAAGCCGAATTAGTGTTTTCACCCAAAATCAATTGCTTTATAGGTAATAATGGCATGGGGAAAACCAATATTCTGGATGCTATATATTTTCTGTCCTTTTGTAAAAGTCATTCCAATTCGATCGATTCACAAAATATCCTACATAACAGTGAATTTTGTCTTATCCAGGGTAAATATCAGTTAGGCGATTCAACAGAAGATGTTTATTGCGGAATAAAACCACGTCAAAAGAAACAATTCAAGCGAAATAAAAAGGAATACGATCGTCTGTCGGATCACATTGGTCTTATTCCATTGGTATTGGTTTCGCCGAATGATTCCGTACTTATTTCGGAAGGAAGTGACGAACGACGGAAATTTGTTGATGGCGTTATTTCGCAATATAATAAAACCTATCTCAACCAATTATTACAATATAATAATGCATTAAAACAAAGGAATGCCATTATTAAAAGCGAAAGTCCTGTTGATGAATCATTATTGGAAATCTGGGAAGATCAAATGGCTTTGTTTGGCAACTATATTTACGAACAACGCAAACAATTTATCGATGAATTTGTCCCGGTATTCCAAAACTTTTATTCCTATATCTCTGATGGAAATGAACAAATAAGCCTGACTTACCATTCACAACATGATGAGCAGGATATTAAAGCCCGTATGATGGCAACACGTGACAGGGATCGTATCCTCGGATATTCCACTCAGGGAATTCATAAAGATGAGTTGGAAATGCTTCTGGAAAATTATCCGATAAAACGGGTCGGGTCGCAGGGTCAAAATAAGACCTATCTTATATCACTCAAACTTGCACAATTTGATTTTTTAAAACGGACACATAAATTATCTCCACTATTATTACTTGATGACATTTTTGATAAACTTGATTCACAAAGAGTAAAAAGAATAGTTGAATTAGTTTCGGGTGAAACATTCGGACAAATTTTTATAACTGATACTAATCGTGAACATTTAGATTTAATTCTTCAACAGCTTGGTCAGGAAGCATCAATTTTCAGGGTTGAAAATGGTGAAATATCATTACAATGATAATTTAGCTGTTTGATAGTTTTTATTTTATCAGGCGATAATCAAATATAGAAATATATTATTATAATAGTATTTTAAAAATAAGAATTTCATTTTAGGAAATTATTTTCCAAAATGGAATTCTTATTTTGTTGTATATCAATATAGTAAAAAATATTTTGGAAAACATTATTTTATTATGATTAAATACAGCTATTTATAATGGGAAATTAAAAAATAATTATTATCATTGTAGTCCAATAAAATTTAAATATTTGGATTCTCAAAACGCTTATACTAATCTTATTAAGAATTTTTATCGTGGAAACAAAAACCTTTACACCGGAAGAAATCAGAGAGTCGACTCTTGAATATTTCAAAGGAGATGATCTCGCTACTAAAGTCTGGGCAACTAAGTATGCCCTTAAAGATTCATATGGTAACATCTATGAATTAAATCCGGACGATATGCATCATCGTTTGGCAAGGGAAGTTGCCAGAATTGAAAAGAAATATCCGAATGCAATCCCGGAAGTCGAACTTTTTAAATTGTTTCAGGATTTCAAATATATAGTACCACAGGGTAGTCCTATGACCGGTATTGGAAATGACTATCAGGTGGCTTCACTTTCCAATTGTTTTGTCATTGGTTTTGACAAAGATTCGGATTCATACGGAGCAATTATTAAAATTGATGAAGAACAGGTTCAGTTAATGAAACGTCGTGGTGGCGTAGGTCATGATCTTTCACATATCAGGCCAAAAGGTTCACCTGTAAAAAACTCAGCCCTGACTTCTACAGGAATTGTTCCTTTTATGGAACGTTACTCTAATTCTACCCGTGAAGTTGCCCAGGACGGACGTCGTGGCGCATTAATGCTTAGTGTTTCGATTAAGCATCCGGATTCGGAAACATTTATTGATGCCAAATTGGAGTCAGGTAAAGTTACAGGAGCAAATATATCCGTAAAGCTCCATGATGATTTCATGGATGCAGCCATCAATAACACACCTTTTTTTCAACAATATCCTGTAGAATCAACAAATCCCTGGTTTAAAAAAGAAGTCGATGCCAATGCACTCTGGAAAAAGATTGTTCACAATGCATGGCAATCGGCAGAACCCGGAATTCTTTTCTGGGACACCATCATTCGCGAATCAGTTCCCGATTGTTATGCTGACTTGGGATATAAAACGGTTTCGACTAATCCATGTGGAGAGATTCCACTTTGTCCTTACGACAGCTGCAGGTTACTGGCTATTAATTTATATTCATACATCAATCAACCGTTTACAAAAGAAGCTACTTTCGATTTTGAGTTGTTCAAAAAACATGTAGGATTAGCTCAACGCATTATGGATGACATTATTGATCTTGAAATAGAAAAGATTGATAAAATCATAGCTAAAGTAGAATCGGACCCCGAATCGAATGATATTAAAAATACAGAATTGCAGTTATGGGATAAAATTAAAACCAAAACGTGCCAGGGACGTAGAACAGGAGTAGGTACCACCGGTGAAGGAGATATGTTGGCGGCATTAGGTTTCAGATATGGTACTGAAGATGCAACCGATTTTTCGGAGAAAGTACACAAAGCACTTGCCCTGGCAGCTTACGGGTCATCCGTAAACATGGCAAAAGAAAGAGGTGCATTTAATGTATACGATTCAAAAAGAGAAGAAAAGAATCCTTATATACAAAGGTTGCGTGAAGCTGATCCTGCAATGTATGACGAGATGGTTAAATACGGTCGCCGGAACATTGCCTGTCTGACGATTGCTCCTACCGGGACCACCAGCATCATGACACAAACAACTTCAGGAGTTGAGCCTGTATTTATGGCTGTTTATACCCGCAGGCGTAAAGTTAATCCGAACGACAAAAATGTTCATATTGATTTCGTCGATGAGAATGGCGATTCATGGGAAGAATATCTTGTTTTCCACCATAAGTTTGTAACCTGGATGGTGGCAAATAATTATTCACCTACAAAAATATACACCAAAGAAGAAGTTGACGAAATGGTATCTAAATCTCCATATTATAAAGCAATGGCTAATGATGTGGATTGGATGAAAAAAGTACAAATGCAGGGACGTATCCAGAAATGGGTTGATCACTCCATCAGTGTAACCATTAATCTGCCGTCTGATGCAACAGAAGAACTTGTTGGCAGATTATATGAAGAAGCCTGGCGTTGTGGTTGCAAAGGAGTAACTGTTTACCGGGATGGTTCACGTGCGGGAGTTCTCATTGCCGTGGATGACAAAAAAGAAGAGAAAAAAGAAGAGAAAAAGATTTGTTTCCCTTATGAAGAAGGTCAGTTAGTTCGTCCAAAAGAATTGGAATGCGACGTGGTTCGTTTTCAAAATGCAAAAGACAAATGGATTGCATTTGTTGGTCTGAAAGACGAAAGACCCTATGAAATCTTTACCGGTCTGGCTGATGATGATGAGGGTATTGTTTTACCAAAAACGGTTACTAAAGGTAAAATCATTAAAACAATTGATGAGAAAGGAAATAAAGGATATGATTTCCAGTTTGCCAATAAAAGGGGTTATAAAACAACGATAGAGGGATTGAATTACAAATTCGATAAAGAGTTTTGGAATTATGCTAAACTGATATCAGGAGTTTTACGTTATGGAATGCCAATCGATCAGGTTATTAAGCTTGTTACAGGTCTTCAGCTCGACAGTGAATCTATCAATACATGGAAAGTTGGTGTCGAACGTGCCTTAAAGAAATATATTCCGGATGGCACTCAAATCAAAGGACAAACCTGCCCTGAATGTGGACAAAAAACGTTGATTTATCAGGAAGGATGCCTCAAATGTAACAACTGTGGTTATTCACGCTGTGGATAATTTCAATTGACGAAAGATAAAAAAAAACGGACAGTAAACTGCCCGTTTTTTTTTTATCTTTTTTT